>Ga0180009_10001616_pt1 | contig 27351 bp, 24 predicted proteins | sample OS_PC_MetaG_FD_123537 | JGI IMG/M metagenome (GOLD analysis project Ga0180009, IMG submission 123537) | Groundwater microbial communities from the Aspo Hard Rock Laboratory (HRL) deep subsurface site, Sweden - OS_PC_MetaG | ecosystem: Environmental > Aquatic > Deep subsurface > Groundwater... | reverse complement strand
CCACTATCGAAAAGCTGGCGCGTAATGTACGACGGGTATTCGATTACCTACGCATGACAGAGAATTCGAGAAAGGTTATATTGCGATACCAAAGTCAAGAAGTTTAGAACGGTTTCGCCGTGCCGGCCCCCTCCCAGAAGTTGTCGAAGTTATTTCATGCTCGTTCCTAAACAATAGATGCGTGGACACCATCAATGTTCAATAAAATGAGCCTGCATTAAACAGATGAAACGCAAACTTTTCCGATCGCAAAAAACCTATTGACATCGATGCGACCGGAATTTTATTTATCATATCCCTAAAATAGAGCACGATAACTATTAACGCACAATTTTAGTGCAAATAATTAACCATTTTATTTGTTCGGCCGCAGGCATGAATACTGCTTACATAGATAATATTAAGCAACAATGATTTTTTAAACTTGATTAAAATCGGAACCGCACATTCGATTTGGAGGGACGGGTTAAACAACCCGTCCCGCAGAGACGGAAAAGATAGTTAACTGAAACAGGTGAAAGCGTGGCGAAATCTCAATCCATTATCCAAGAATTTCCTTTTTGGTTCACGCAACGCGCGGAATCACGGCTTATATTTCTTTACGGCGAAGAACGTACGAAAGACTTGATGAACCGTTTACTCGACCGTATGCAGCATTTTTCGGTCCCGAAGGCGCAACCTCTTCCCGAATATTGGAACGAGCAGGATGTCATTCTGATCACCTACGGCGATAACATCCGGCAAACCGACGCAAAACCTTTAGCGACGCTCTACGAATTTTCATTACTCCATCTAAAAGATTGCATCAATAGCATACATGTTTTGCCTTATTTTCCGTTTAGTTCCGACGATGGTTTTGCAGTGATCGACTACAAAACGGTCGATCCTCAATTAGGCGACTGGCGGGACATTGAGCGCCTTGCGCTTGACTTTAGCTTGATGACCGACTTGGTGATCAATCATGTTTCCCGCGAAAATCTTTGGTTTATCGATTACCTCAGTCATAAAAAACCGGCCTGCGATTATTTTATCGAATTGCCGGAAAATACCGATGTTAGCTCAGTCGTGCGTCCGCGCAGCACGCCGGTGCTAGTGCCTGCTCATACCCATCAGGGCTTACGCTATGTTTGGGCGACATTCGGCGAAGACCAAATCGACGTCAACTTCGCCAATCCCGACGTGTTGTTCGAATTCATCGACATCTTGCTGTTGTATATCCAAAAAGGCTCCCGATTCATTCGTCTGGATGCGGTCGCGTTTCTATGGAAAAAATTGGAAACCCGATGTATCAACTTGCGCGAAACGCACGAAATCGTCAAGTTAATACGCGACATTGTCGATCTAATTGCACCCGGCACGGTATTGATCACCGAAACCAATGTACCGAACGGCGAGAATCTAAGCTATTTCGGCAATAGCGACGAAGCGCACATGGTCTATCAATTCACGCTACCACCGCTATTATTGCATGCTCTGTACCAGGGCAACTCGCATTACTTAACCCGTTGGGCCAAGGATATGCCGCGCCCACAAAAAAATTGCACCTATTTAAATTTTATCGCATCTCACGATGGCATTGGCCTACGTCCGGCGGAAGGCATATTGCCTGAGCAGGAAGTCAAGGTTTTGGTCGATGCGATGCACGAATACGGCGGCTATGTCAGCACGCGCACCGGTTTGGATGGGCGCCCCGCACCTTACGAAATCAATATCGCGTTGTTCGACGCCCTTAAAGGTACGTCTTTAGGCCTGGATCAATGGCAGATTCAACGATTTATTTGCGCTCATACCATCATGATATCGTTGCAGGGGATTCCGGCCATTTACATTAATAGCCTGATTGCAACCGCTAATGATTATCATGGCGTCGAGCAATCGGGCAAAACGCGATCGATCAACCGGCATAAATGGGAATATAGCGAATTGATGGACTTGTTGAACAACCCTCATAGCCCGAATGCGATTATATTCCATGAATTCAAACGGTTACTTGGTATCCGAAGAAGGCAAGCCGCCTTTCATCCGGACGCGGCTCAGGAAACGCTAAGCAATAGCCCGGCATTGTTTTCATTTTGGCGTACTAGCCCGGATCATCGACAACGTATCCTGGTGGTAAGCAACATTACACCGCAACGACAAACCATGTCTTTGCCGAATCATCCCCGCCCCGAAGGGTCAGGATTGTGGCGGGATTTGATCGAACGTACCGCAATCCATAAAAATACCGCCGAACTGGTTTTGTATCCATACCAAACCGCCTGGCTCGAAGCCTTGGATTAGCATACTTCGCGAGAAGTTGTTTCGAACCTGAACCGAAAAAACTATAATGTCGATAATAAACTGTTTTTAAGTAATTATTCATACTCCTTGAACATTTTCCTGGGAATGCGGCCATCCTGGCCGCATTCAGCGAGGGCGGGACGCCCGCGCTCCCAGGCTTATTGTCCTAAAATGGTTGGGGGCTGAATAATTACGTTTTTAACGCCGACCCGCTAACCGGCAAATCCTATAAAATTCATGCAAATAACAACTGAAGTCATCGGTTATATTGCCGCGACACTCACTACCCTGTCTTTTTTACCTCAGGCACTATTGACGCTCAAAACGCGCAATACCGAATCGCTATCATTAAGCATGTATAGCTTCTTTACGACCGGCGTTTTACTTTGGCTTATCTATGGGTTGTCGATTTCAGACAAGGCTATTATCTTCGCTAATTCAATAACATTTTTATTGGCTTTATCGATACTGTCTTTCAAAGTCTACAATACATTACGCGGCAGACAGTAGCTTACGGGTTTTATACCTTTCGCACTTCAAATTTCGGCAGTGCCTAAGGAGGCGCCAGAGTGCTCGGTAAAGGCTTTACCAGCAGGGAGCTGGCATAGAGCATGGATGTATTCACCCAGCACCTAAATTCCATAGCGCATTGTCTATGGTTAACTGCCTTGGATAATTCATCCAGCACCTAAATAAGCCATGATTTTGAATTATTGCCAAAGGCCTATGGAATTTAGGTGCTAGGTTCACGGCGTCCGTTGACGGGCACCCCGGTGCCGAATTTTGATTTACGATGGGTATAACCCTACTCAAATGGAGACCAAAAGAACATGACCAAAAATGTTACCCTAACCCGATTCATCATCGAGCAACAACGCGAATTCCCTGGCGTATCAGGAACGTTTACATTATTACTGAACGACATCGTCAAAGCTTGCAAACAGATATCGCACCTAGTTAATCGAGGAGACTTAATCGGCGTTCTGGGCAGCGCAGATTCGGAAAACGTACAGGGCGAGGTACAGAAAAAACTGGACATCATCACTAACGACATCATGGTGGATTCGCTTATTTGGACGGGACACCTATCGGGTATGGCTTCCGAGGAAGTCGACGACATCATCCGAATTCCCGATCATTATCCGCGTGGTAAATACCTAGCGCTATTCGATCCGCTGGACGGCTCCTCCAACATCGACGTCAACTTGACTGTCGGAACCATTTTTTCCATTTTGCGCTATAACGGAACCGACGAGCCGCAACTCGACGATTTTTTACAAAAAGGCAGCGAACAAGTCTGCGCCGGATTCGTTTTGTACGGCCCGTCAACGATGATGATCTTAACAACCGGTCACGGCGTCAACGGCTTTACGCTGGACCAGGACATCGGCGAGTTTATCCTCACACACCCAAACATGACCATTCCAAGCGAAACCTCCGAATTCGCAATCAATATGTCGAACCAACACTTTTGGGAAGCGCCGGTCAAACGTTATATAGACGAATGCGTGGCGGGCGAAAATGGCCCGCGCGGCAAAAGCTTCAACATGCGCTGGGTGGCATCCTTGGTGGCCGAAGTTTTCCGGATTTTAACTCGCGGCGGCGTATTTTTATATCCCTATGATTTGCGCGATCCTGCTAAGCCAGGTAGATTGCGCTTGATGTATGAAGCCAATCCGGTCGCCTTTATCGTCGAACAAGCCGGCGGCGCCTGTTCAACCGGACGTGAGCGCATGCTCGACGTTCAACCGAAGGGCCTACATCAACGCGTTCCGTTGATTCTTGGTTCGAAAAGCGAAGTCGACCGGATTATCGAGTATCATCAGTCGTAGGATGCCACTGCGCATCCTAGTTGGGCGCGAAACGTATTGCTTACAATACGCGAAGTATATTCCACCAAATTTAAATTCAGGGGTATCTCATGTTAGAAGCACAGCAAAAAGCACCGAATTTTCAATCGGTTAATCAGTACGATCAACCTGTCAGTCTGTCCGATTATCTCGGCAAAAAGAACGTGGTCCTTTATTTTTATCCAAAGGACGATACACCCGGCTGTACGATAGAAGCCAATGAATTCACTCAAAAGGCATCGGAATTCGCCGAATACGATACGGTCGTCATCGGCGTCAGCAAGGATAACTGCGAAAGCCATCGAGCGTTTATAGATAAATTCGGTCTCAAGGTCGATTTACTGGCCGACACCAGCGGAGAACTCTGCGAAAGTTACGGCGTCTGGCGCGAGAGAGAGAAAAACGGCGTCAAGAGCATGGCGATTTTCAGATCGACGTTTATTATCGATAAGCAAGGCAATTTGGCCGATGTCGAATACGGAGTCAACCCCGAAGGCCATGCACAAGCGGTGCTGGAGAAAGTTAAAAAGCTTTGACCCAAAAAAGCACTTCTGCGAGACGGGTTATTTAACCCGTCTCCAATGTTTCGACTTGCGTCGGCTAGGGTGAAATGTTTCGGACGGGGTTATAAACCTATACGCATCAAGCTACTCCCTTTATACTCAAAAAATGGTTACCCTTATGAAGGTATGGGGTGTGGCTAGCGAGGATGTCGGCAGCAGGGATTGCTGCCGTCAAGCCCCCATGGATGGGTTTACGGCGGTCCTTGATAGACACATCCCATACCTTTTATTCTTCGGCGGTTTTTCGATCAAAAGGGAGTAAGGATTTCGTGAAAAATAACTTCCTGGAACTATGAGTTTTGTAGCGGGTTCGGTAACTCGCTTGACAGGACGCCGTGAATACGTCCGTGTAGGCTTGACGGCGGCTTTCCCTGCCGCCGACACCTGTCAATCGAGCAACCGAACCTGCTTACCGTGCATTAAAAATAGGGAAGTACTTATGACCGAATCCTAAACATCGCTCTCCGCCGCAGCTAAATCGCTATTGGCAGGAAAGTCATGAGCGCCATTGTGACAAATCGCAGGGTTGGTTGATGTCGGCGTTACCGCAACCGTACCTGCGCTCAAACAAAGCGATGGGTTTCCGCTTCGCTGCTACCCATCCTACGGCTAAAGGATTCCGTCAGTCCATGGCGGAATGACGCGTTTTTTCCTTGAGTTGGCGCCATGCCCATGGCGCACCCTCTTTCCTCTTTCCTCTTTCCTCTTTCCTCTTTCCTCTTTCCTCTTTCCCCTTTAACCTTAAACCTTTCACCTTTCACTTTTCCCCAATAAAACGCGCCAAACGCGCCATCGCTTCGCCCATTCTTTCAATCGACGTAGTATAAGCAAAGCGTATGAAACGCTCTGCTTGGTTAACACCAAAATCCTTGCCTGGCGTCACAGCAACACCTTCGGCTTCGAGCAAATCCAACGCGAAACGGTAACTGTCGTCGGTAAAACGCGAACAATCGGCATATATATAAAATGCGCCGTCCGGCTTGGCCGGGAGTATAAATCCCAAATCGTGCAACTGACCGTAGAGGAAATCTCTCCTTTTTTGAAACTCTAATCGGCGCTTTTCCAATTCATCCAAAGTCGCGGTATCAAATGCCGCCAATGCCGCATATTGCGAATGACTGGCCGTCGCGATAAAAATATTTTGCGCAAGCTTTTCGACTACCTCAGCATACGCTTCAGGCACGATCAACCAACCGACCCGCCAACCGGTCATGCCGAAATATTTTGAAAAACTGTTAATCACAAAAACATCGGGACTGTACTGTAATGCGCTAACGGCATCGTTTCCGTCGTAAACCAGACCGTGATAAATTTCATCGGAATAAAACACGCCGTTACGCTCATGGACCGTCTCGATCGCTTGCCGCAAAACATCCGGAGCAATCACGGTACCGGTCGGATTCGACGGCGAGGCAATAACCGCGCCTTTGCAGTCGCTCGACCAATGTTTTTCGATCAACGCCGAATTCAATTGAAAATCGCTGCACGCATCGACCGGAATCGTTTGCGCTCGCCCCCCCAAAAACTTAACGAAATTGCTATTGCACGGATAACAAGGATCGGACATCAGCACTTTTTCGCCGGCATTGAGACTCGCGCCCAAGGCCAGCAAAAAGGCGCCCGACGCCCCCGGCGTAATAAAAATTCGCTCGTCATCGACAGTCACGCCGTAGCGATCGCGATAGAATTTTGCAATGCTTGCCCGAAGCTCTGAAAGTCCGGCGGCAGGCGTGTATTTGACATTCCCCGCCTCAAGATAAGCAATCGATGCATCGGTAATAGTTCGCGGCGTCAAAAAATCAGGCTCGCCAATCTCCATATGAATGACATCCCTGCCCTGCCGTTCTAATTCCTTGGCGCGCTCTAAAATTGCCATGACATAAAAAGCGCTAATTGTTTCGGTTCGATCCGCCGGTTGTTTATTCATTTTTTCTTGGTTTATTACAAACCGACAAATAATATCAATAATTCTTGCTATGCGCTTCCCGTTCTGATAAAAATGCGCAGTTTTTTAATTGAATCTTCCCGGGAGTTAACGGATGAGCGATAGTAATAAAACTGATTCCTCACCTTTCAGTTTTAAACCTTATCAAGAAAAAGAGGGCGAAGAGTATATGAACGAAGCCCAGCTTCGTCATTTCGAAAGCATTCTCAGCAAATGGAAAGCCAATCTAATGGAGGAAGTGGACCGGACTGTGCATCATATGCAAGACGATGCCGCGAATTTTCCCGATCCTAACGATAGAGCGACGCAAGAGTCTGAGTTTAGCCTGGAATTGAGGACCCGCGACCGCGAACGCAAGCTGATTAGAAAAATCGATCAGGCGTTAAAGGATATTGAATCGGGCGATTACGGTTTTTGCGAGTCTTGCGGCATTGAAATCGGTATACGCCGACTGGAGGCCCGCCCCACCGCAACGATGTGCATCGACTGTAAAACACTCGACGAAATTCGGGAAAAGCAAATGGGATAACCCCGGCTTCACCCGTTCTCACCCGCTATATCGGCCGGTTCGCACCCTCGCCTTCCGGCCCTCTTCATCTTGGCTCTCTTTATGCAGCCTTGGCAAGCTTTCTCGATGCTCGAAATCAAGAAGGACAATGGCTGGTTAGAATCGACGACATCGATACGCCACGCAATGTCGCAGGCGCCGCCGACTCGATACTCAAGACATTAGAAAGGTTTGGTTTAACCTGGGACGGCGATGTTTATTACCAAAGCCGCCATCTTGAACACTACCGCTACTACCTCGATCTATTAAAAGACCAAGAATTACTTTATCCGTGCCTCTGCAGCCGTAAATCGCTCGCAGAGATAAAACATTCCGCAATTTATCCCGGATTGTGCCGACACCGAACTTTTCCGGAAAAATCGCCTCATGCCGTTCGCATTAGGGTCGAGGCTATCCATTCGACATTCAACGATCGCTTGCAGGGCACGCAGTCCCAAAATCTCGCCACCCAACACGGCGACTTTATCTTAAGAAGAAAAGATGCGATCTTCTCCTATCAATTCACGGTCGTCATCGACGATCATCTACAAGGCATTACCGATATCGTTCGCGGTGTCGACCTACTGGACTCGACGATCAAACAGGCCTATCTGCAACAAAAGCTGGACTTTAAGCAACCGAGCTATATGCATGTTCCGTTAATTACCGACTCGAACGGCATCAAACTCAGCAAGCAATCGTTTGCTCGGCCTGTTGCTACCGACCATCCGTCGCGTGTTATATTTAGTTTACTGGAATTACTAAAGCAAGCGCCGCCGCAAGAACTGGCCGATGCGTCTTTATCCGAAATATTGGACTGGGCCATCAGCCATTGGCAACCCGGGCATTTATCAACGATGACCGCTATTTGCCCCGCTGCCGACCTTGACGCCTCTTGTACGTCTAAAGAACATAAGGACTCATCATGACTGAAGTGAAAACCTATCCTGTCGATCCCGAACTGTCAGCCCGAGCTCACATTACACCGGAACGCTATGAAACACTTTATAGACAATCGATCGATGAACCGGAATCCTTTTGGGCCGAACAAGCCGAACAATTTCTCGACTGGTTCAAGCCTTGGGATAACGTCATGGATTACGACTATTCGAAAGGCTACATCCGCTGGTTCGAAGGCGGCGAACTCAATGTCAGCTACAATTGCTTAGACCGGCATTTAGCCACACGAGGCGACCAAACTGCGATTATCTGGGAAAGCGACGATCCCGCTCAAGACAAAAAAATCAGCTACCGCGAATTACATCGAGAAGTTTGCAAATTCGCCAATGTTCTAAAAAGCCAAGGCGTCAAAAAAGGCGACCGGGTCTGTATTTACCTGCCGATGATCGTTGAAGCCGCTGTCGTCACCCTGGCCTGTGCCCGAATCGGCGCAGTCCACTCGATCGTATTCGGCGGTTTTTCCGCCGAATCTTTACGCGACCGCATACAAGACGCCGACTGCCACACTGTTATCTGCGCCGATGAAGGGCTTCGCGGCGGCAAAAAGATACCGCTCAAAACCAGTGTCGACCAAGCGGTATCGCATTGTCCGAATGTCAAAACTGTCATCGTCATCAAAAACACCGGAAATGATATTCCGTGGACACCGAAACGCGATATTTGGTATCACGAAGCGATGAAAAACGCATCGGACAACTGCCCGCCCGAAACCCTATCTGCCGAAGACCCGTTATTCATTCTTTACACATCGGGTTCTACCGGTAAACCGAAGGGCCTACTGCACACCACGGGCGGATATTTATTATTCGCCGCGATGACACATAAATATGTATTCGATTATCACGACGGCGATATTTATTGGTGCACCGCCGATATCGGCTGGGTCACCGGCCATTCTTATATCATTTACGGACCGCTCTGCAACGGCGCGACGACTTTGATGTTCGAAGGTATTCCGACCTACCCCGAACCCGACCGATTTTGGCGCATCGTCGATAAACACCAAGTCAATATTTTCTATACCGCACCGACTGCGATTCGCGCCTTGATGGCGCAAGGCAACGACTTCGTCAATCGCACCGACCGCAGTAGTTTAAGAATCCTCGGCACGGTCGGCGAACCGATCAATCCCGAAGCGTGGGAATGGTATTATCACATCGTCGGCAACGAACGCTGTCCTATCATGGATACCTGGTGGCAAACCGAAACCGGGGGCATTTTAATCACGCCGCTGCCCGGCGCCATAGCATTGAAACCGGGCTCGGCGACACTGCCGTTCTTCGGCGTTAAACCGGAAATTCTCGACAATGCCGGTAATGTACTCGAAGGCGAAGCGGAAGGCATTCTGGTATTGAGCCGCCCGTGGCCGGGCCAGGCCAGAAGTATTTACGGCGATCACAACCGTTTTATCGACACCTATTTTAAAAATTTTCCGGGCTATTATTTTGCCGGCGACGGCGCTCGCCGCGACAGGGACGGTTATTACTGGATCACCGGCCGTGTCGATGACGTAATTAATGTTTCGGGCCATCGCATGGGAACCGCAGAAGTCGAAAGTGCGCTGGTCTTGCATGAAGACGTCGCCGAAGCCGCCGTGGTGGGCTACCCGCGTCCTATCAAGGGCCAGGGTATTTATGCTTATGTTACGCTGAACGCCGGAGTCGAACCGAGCGAAACTCTCAGGCAGGAATTGGTCGATATGGTCAGAAAAGAAATCGGAGCCATCGCCCACCCCGATATCATTCAGTGGGCACCGGGCCTACCGAAAACGCGCTCAGGAAAAATCATGCGGCGTATTTTAAGAAAAGTCGCCTCGAACGAAATCGACAGCCTAGGCGATACCTCTACGCTGGCAGACCCATCGGTTGTAGATGAAATCATCGATCATAGAGCAAATAAATAACGACGACTTTTCCATCGAGAAACTGTAAATGAATAAAAGGTGAGTCAATTTTTTAGCATAAGGAAACACTGCCGTTAAGTGGCTTTAAGGAGTAGAAACAAACTATCGGCGTTTTTCTTAATTCACAACTACTATGGCAAATTGCCCGCTTTCAACATAAAATGTAAATTATTTTCGCATTGACTCTTCACGGACAATCCGTGGAATTTAATATAACGGATCATTGATGACTGACTATAAACTTACCCACCTCAAGCAGCTCGAAGCTGAAAGTATTCACATCATCCGTGAAGTCGCGGCCGAATTCGAACGACCTGTCATGCTGTATTCGATCGGCAAGGATTCGGCCGTCATGCTGCAATTGGCGTTAAAAGCCTTTTATCCCGGCAAACCGCCTTTTCCATTGATGCATATCGACACGACCTGGAAATTCCGAGAAATGATCGAGTTTCGCGACAAATTAGCGAAAGATTTAGGCTTGGAGTTACTGGTTCACATCAATCAGGATGGCGTCGAACAAGGCGTCGGACCTTTTACACACGGCAGCAAGAAGCACACCGAAGTAATGAAAACCGATTCGCTCAAACAAGGACTCAATAAATACAAGTTTGACGCGGCATTCGGCGGCGCTCGTCGCGACGAAGAAAAATCCCGCGCCAAGGAACGCGTCTACTCGTTCCGCGATAAAAACCATAGTTGGGATCCGAAAAATCAAAGACCCGAACTTTGGAACATCTATAACGGCAGAATCGACAAAGGCGAAAGCATCCGCGTCTTTCCGTTGTCGAACTGGACCGAACTCGATATTTGGCAATACATTCATCTCGAGAACATCCCGATCGTACCGCTCTATTTCGCCAAGGAACGCCCTGTCGTCAACAAAGACGGCATGCTGATCATGGTCGATGACAACCGCATGCCGATAGGCCCTGAAGACAAAGTCGAAATGAAAATGGTTCGGTTTAGAACTTTGGGTTGCTATCCTTTAACCGGCGCGGTCGAATCGACTGCCACAACGCTACCCGAAATCATTCAGGAAATGTTGTTGACGACCAGTTCCGAACGTCAAGGACGGCTGATAGACTTCGACCAGGCCGGCTCGATGGAACAAAAAAAGCGCGAGGGGTATTTCTGAGAGGCAAGGAGAAAGACGAAAGATGAAAGGGAAAGAATCCTCAACCTTATCTCTTGCCCTTAAAACCCATGAGCTTTGAAGATTTAGTTGTATGGAAACGCGCGTGTAGGTTGTGTGTTAATGTTTATCGGCACCTCAAAGAATGCACAGACCTCGGTTTTAAAGACCAAATAACCCGTAGCGCGTTATCCATACCCTGCAACATAGCCGAAGGTTATGAACGAAACACCAATAAAGATGCTATAAAGTTCTTTTATACTTCGCGCGGGCATGTTTGCGGATTTTATGGCAATGCTATTTTGTTCGGTAGCAAGGCGCGAAAACAGGCGCATAGCAAGCTATGTAACTGTTTTCGCAACGCCGCTACCGGACAAAAGAGCGCGTCAGAAAACCGCAAATGTGGCCGTGCAAAGTATATTATGCAAAAGGCTCAGCAGGCGAATTGCGCACCCAAATTTATATTGGCATGGAAATCGGCTGTATCCACAAACAAACTGGATCAAGTTGGCTAGAAGAAGCCCAAGAAATATCGATGATGATATCCGGCCTAATCAAAGCCCGCTCAGCTTAGCTCACGCATCCCAAACCTTATACCTTGAACCTTGAACCTTGAACCTAACCCATGTCCCACCAATCAGAACTCATCAGCACCGATATCAACGCCTATTTGGCCCAACATGAACGCAAGGAGTTATTGCGTTTTTTAACCTGCGGCAATGTCGATGACGGCAAAAGCACGCTGATCGGCCGCTTGTTGCACGACTCAAAAATGATCTACGAAGATCAGCTGGCCGCAGTAAAAGCGGACAGCGTCAAATCCGGTACTACCGGCGCCGGACAGATCGATTTAGCTTTGCTGGTCGACGGCTTGCAGGCCGAACGCGAACAAGGCATCACGATCGATGTCGCATACCGTTATTTCTCCACCTCGACGCGCAAATTCATTATCGCCGACACACCGGGGCATGAGCAATACACGCGCAACATGGCGACCGGCGCATCGACCTGCGATTTGGCGATTATTTTGATCGATGCCCGCTATGGCGTGCAAACACAAACCAAACGTCACAGTTTCATCGTTTCGTTACTCGGCATCAAACGGATTATCGTCGCTATCAACAAAATGGACTTGATCGAATTCAGCGAAGAGAAATTCAATCAAATTAAAGAAGATTATCTGAATTTCGTCAAAGCCCTGGATCTGCACGATATTCGCTTCATCCCAATTTCGGCGCTGAACGGAGACAATGTCGTCAACCCCAGCGAAAGCATGCCTTGGTATACCGGCAAGCCAATGATGGAAACCTTGAACACGATCGAAATTGCCTCCGATCGCAATTTCAGCGACGCCCGTTTTCCGGTGCAATACGTCAATCGACCCAATTTAGATTTCCGCGGTTTCTGCGGCACTGTTTCATCAGGCGTTTTTCACAAAGGCGATCGTATTACTGCTCTTCCCTCCGGAAAATCCAGCAAAATTAAATCCATCGTGACTTACGACGGTGAACTGGAACAAGTCTTCCCGCCGATGGCCGTTACCTTGACGCTCGAGGATGAAATAGACATCAGCCGTGGCGACATGATCATCAGCAAACAAACGGCATCACCGACCGTCGCTGACAAATTTAAAGCGATGATCGTCTGGATGACTGAAAAAGCTCTGACACCGGGCCGACAATACATTATCAAGCTCGCGACGCGAACCGCTTCGGGATCGATATCCATGATTCATCACCGAGTCGACGTCAACACGCTGGAACATCACGATGCAAGCGAGCTCAACCTCAATGAAATCGGCCTATGCACGGTCAACCTGAACGCACCGGTCGTCTTCGACCCATACAAACGCAGCAAAGGCACCGGCTCGTTCATCGTCATCGACCGACTAAGCAATGTCACGGTCGGCGCAGGCATGATCACCGACAATGCCGATGAATTCAATCTGCAACCGGTTTCACCGGAAGACCGCGCTGCACGATTCGGACAAAAAGCCACAGTCATTTTATTGAAAGGCCATAAGGCACATGAAACAGCTTATTTGTTGGAAAGGAAGCTATTCGACAATGGTCATGCCGCAACGGTCGTCGAAACGCTGTTCAGCGAACCGGACGAATTTGCTCAACTTATTAATAATGCCGGCTTGATCGCTCTATGCATCGGTTTGAATTACGAAGCTGCCGATATTGAATTCGATAGCGAGGCCGACTCGATCGATGATATTTATGCCACATTAAAATCCGAAAAAGTTATATTTTAATGTCATAATAAGCGCTTGATGACTATCAACCTTTCCGTAGAACAAGTATTTACCTGGGCTGCTTCGCTAACCGAGCAGCCCGATTATCAGGCGCTGACACACCAATTTCTGGACATTCTGCTTGAAATACCCGGGGTGAAAAAAGCTGCGGCTTATGAGATTTACAACCGGAGCCGAAAAAAAACCGGCGAAGCCATAGCACCTTGCGAACAATTGGTGAGACGCTTCCCATTGGATTTTACTCGTGACGAAAGCAACGATCATAACGACTTAATCAACATCCTCGACAACGAATTACGCGTCATCCCGAAAATGTCCGATGCCAACGGGCGTTATCGCCAAGTCTATCTCTCGCTCAAAGAGACGAAAGGCCCCGATCGCGCGATTGCTTTAGACGGCCTTTTCGACCGACAAAAGATAGAATTATTCCGTCAACTCCTTTCGATATTTAGAAACCAAGTTATATTACACGACAGCAAGGAACGCGACGTATTGACCAAGTTGCCTAACCGCCAATCGTTCGATACTCGTCTATTGCAAGTTTGCGAACATTATTTGAAATACCCGGTCACCGATACAAACCATCAAAAAAGCTCCTGGATTGCCTTACTCGACATCGTTCACTTCAAGCGAGTCAACGATGATTTCGGCCATCTATACGGCGACGAAGTCCTCTTGATTTTCAGCCAGCTGATGGAAAAATGCTTTCGCTATAACGATTTTTTATTTCGCTTCGGCGGCGAAGAATTCGTCGTCATTCTCAACCTCACCGATATGGAAGGTGCCGAGCACACGTTTAACCGATTTCGCGAAACGGTCGCCAACCATAACTTTCCGACGGTAGGACGCATTACAGTCAGCATCGGCATTACGCATATCGACAGCATGTGTATGCCGACAACGCTACTCGATCGCGCCGACAAAGCACTGTATTACGCTAAGGAAAACGGAAGAAATAGAGCCGTGATCTACGAAAACACCGATACGCTCATCAAAAACGCCGGCGAAAACGACGACATTGAGCTATTTTAATAACTAAGGATTTCGTGATAAATAACGTCCTGGAACTATGCGCTTTGTTGAGGGTTCGGTAACTCGTTTGGCAGGACACCGTGAATACGTCCTTGTAGTCTTGGCGGCGGCTTTCCCTGCCGCCGACACCTACCAAACGAGCAACCCCGAACCCTCCGTAAAATAGGGAGGTTATTTACGAGCAAATCCTAAACGCCTTATCAATCTCATTGCAAAAAACGAGACAGGAATCGCATTTTTTGATAATAACTCAAAAAATCGATGATATGGCAATCGCTTCCCAAACAAAAAGCGCTAAAATGCCGAAAAACTTTATCTGATAGGAATGGTTAATAGGTATAAAACTCGAGCGCTGCCTTACCTACCTCACACCCAACAAGGCCCTGTAGGCATCATATTGAAATAAACGAACTCGTTTTTAGTTATTATTCGTCCATTACTGTGAAAGTATGCGAACCGAAGCGGGTGCGGTTGCTCGATCGACAGGCGTCGGCGGCAGGGCAGATTTTTGCTCCATGCAAAATCTGCATTCACGCCATCCTTGGCGTTCGACCCGCCGTCGAGCCTACATGGATGTATTCACCCAGCACCTAACTTCCATAGCGCATTGCCTATGGTTAACTACCTTGGATAATTTAGGTGCTGGGTTCACGGCGTCCTGTCGGACGAGTGACCGCACCCTCCGCCACCAGAGAACTTTCATTTGCCGGGGCGATGGCCAGGCCTTCATGAACGTTACTTTGACAGTATGCGAGCCGAAGCGGGTGCGGTTGCTCGACCGGCAGGCGTCGGCAGCAGGGACAGCCGCCGTTGAGCTTTTCCAGGCACCCCGGTGCCTCCTGAGGCACTACCGAAATTTGAAGTGCGAAAGGTATAATTCTTAAAGACTAGGGATCACTATTTTTCCTTAGCCCAATCAAATCCGACTACTACACTTTAGGAGAACATCATGGCGAGTATTCTTGCAGTCGACGATTCCGCATCGATGAGACAAATGGTCTCGTTTACATTAAAAGGGGCCGGCTACGACGTTGTCGAAGCCGTCGATGGCGTGGATGCGTTAAATAAGGCAAAAAGCAAAAAATTCGACTGTGTCGTAACCGATGTCAACATGCCGAATAAAGACGGCATCACCTTGATCAAAGACTTGAGAGCCTTGCCCGATTACAAATTCGTGCCTATGCTTATGTTAACAACCGAATCTGGCACCGACAAAAAACAACAAGGCAAGGAAGCGGGAGCAACCGGCTGGATCGTCAAACCATTCAATCCGGATCAATTACTGAAAACGATCCAAAAAGTGCTTGGTTAAGCGGCCTCGATTCGATTATTAATCGTTTACACACCGTTGGCCATTTGTTAACGGGACGAAATTCGTAACAAATAGAGCTCAGCTATTGATGTTTTCTTTTGTTACCGTCGCATCCGTTTCGATCAACATCATTTGTAATAACAACCTTCACATACGGACCACTCAATGTCTATTGATATGGCGCAATTCCATCAGATTTTCTTCGAAGAAAGCTTCGAAGGACTCGATATCATGGAATCCGGCCTATTGAATCTAGACATGGGCGATGTCGACGCCGAAACCATCAATACGATTTTCAGAGCCGCGCATTCCATCAAGGGCGGAAGTGGAACATTCGGGTTTTCCGCAGTAGCCGACTTCACGCATGCAATGGAAACACTGCTTGATGAAATGCGCGACGGCCGCCGAAAAGTTACTCAACCGGCTATCAAGGTGTTGCTAGGGTCGGTCGATTGCCTCCGTGAAATGCTAACCGCGATTCAAGACGAAAAAACCTTAGATCAAGAAAAAGTCACGCAGCATAAAAAAGCGCTCGACACCGAATTAAACGGTGCCGACAATACTGCATCGCCCCCTGTACAACCAAAGCAACCTATCGAACTCAACAACGATAATGCAGGATGGCGTATTGCCTTTAGCCCTCATGCCGATTTGCTTAAAACCGGCAACGACCCGGTCAGAATGTTTCGTGAATTGGCCGAACTGGGGGACATCGATATTACCGTAGACCTACACGGCGTACCCGGGCTTTACGAACTCGACCCCAAGGAATACCATCTTTCCTGGCAAATAACCGTGCATGGCAACATCCCTCGCCCGGAAATCGACGATATTTTCGATTGGGTCGAGGAACATTGCGACCTTGCCGTGCAAAACATCGAACAAACGACACAGGCTTCCTCACCGGCATTCGACGAACCACCTCAATCCGCTGCAATTGAAACAACGCCTCCTTCTTCGGCAACCAACCCTCCCATTGTCAGCGAATCTGGTCAAAACGAAAAAGTAAACGCCGACAAAACCCCAAGCGCCGGCAAAAGCTCCGCCTCGATCCGTGTCGATACCGCCAAAATCGACACACTGATTAACATGGTCGGCGAATTGGTCATTACCCAATCGATGCTGAGCTTAATCGGCGAACATTTCAGCCTAAATAAACTGGATCAACTCAAAAACGGCCTCGCACAACTCGAACGGCATACGCGCGAACTGCAAGAAAGCGTCATGAATATAAGAATGCTGCCGATCAGCTTCGTGTTCAGCCGCTTTCCTCGCCTGGTTCATGATTTGAGCTCAAAACTGGGCAAAAAAATTGAGCTACAACTAATCGGCGAACATACCGAAGTCGATAAAACCGTTGTCGAACTCATTAGCGACCCCTTGGTACATTTAGTTCGAAATAGCCTAGACCACGGCATCGAAACACCGGATGAACGCATTGCGGCAGGAAAACAAGAAACCGGCACCGTAACACTCGAAGCCTTTCATCGAGGAGGTAATATCGTTATCGAAGTCAGTGACGACGGCCGCGGACTGGATAAAGACAAATTGCGGGCCAAAGCACTGGAAAAGGGACTGATACAGGACGATGCCGTTTTGAGCGATAAACAGACCTACGAACTCATCTTCATGCCCGGATTTTCGACCGCCGAACAATTAACCGACGTATCTGGGCGCGGCGTAGGCATGGACGTGGTTAGACGTAATATTCAATCGCTCGGCGGCAATATCGATATCGTTTCGCAGTTGGGCAAAGGCTCGACCATGGCGATCTATTTACCGTTGACGCTGGCGATCCTGGACGGCCAATCGGTCGCGGTCGGCGATGAAACCTATATCATACCGCTCGGTTCTATTATCGAATCGATCAATGTCACCGAGCGCATGATCAATCGCGTGGCAGGCAAAGGCGAAACCTTCCGGCTACGCCAGGAGTATTTGCCTATTATCCGCATGCATGAAATTTTTTCGGTTCCGAATGCGAAAGCGACCAAATTAACCGAAGGCTTGCTGGTAGTCGTCGAAGGCCAAGACATCCGTTGCGGCCTTTTCGTCGACGACCTTTTAACGCAACAACAAGTCGTCGTTAAATCGCTCGAGGCCAATTACCGACAAGTCGAAGGCATATCGGGCGCAACCATTCTCGGCGACGGCTCGGTTGCCTTGATCCTGGATATTCCAGGGCTCGTCCGTTTATCGAACCATTGACCGAACGAATACCAAAATGGCAAACACAGACGATCAGTCCCAACAACAGATGGACAGCAAAAAGCCGTCCGATATGGCGCAATATTTGAGTTTTACACTCGGCGACGAGGAATATGGCGTCGATATTTTGCGGGTACAAGAAATCCGCAGTTGGGAACCGGTATCCAGAATTCCGAATGTCCCCGCTTATGAAAAAGGCGTAGTCAATCTGCGCGGCGCAATCGTGCCGATCATCGATTTGCGCGAACGTTTCAACCTAGGCCACTCCCACTATACGCCGTTGACCGTCGTCGTCGTCCTGCAAGCCTTCATCGGCGGTAAACCCCGGGTAATGGGAGTAGTGGTCGTCGATTCGGTTTCAAACGTAATCGACATTGAAAAAACCAGAATTCAAAGCGCGCCCGATTTCGGCGCCAAAGTCAGCACCGAATTCATCAACGGCCTAGCATCGTTCAACGAACGCATGGTGATGCTGCTGGATGTCAACAAATTACTTAAATTAGAAGGCGTGGATAACGATGAAACTTAACCGCTTTCGATTGAATGCCACAGTTTACGGGGAAAGCTTACAATGAAAATGAACATGCCTGTCACCGATCGTGAAATCATGATGAAGCAGGGCACGATCCTGGTCACCAAAACAGACTTGAAAGGCTGCATCATCTATGCAAACGACGCCTTCGTCGAAATCAGCGGTTTCAGCCGTGACGAACTCGTCGGCTCGAACCATAATATCGTTCGTCATCCCGACATGCCCCCCGCTGCATTCAAAGATTTATGGGAAACGATCAAAGCCGGACGGCCGTGGATCGGCTTCATCAAAAACCGTACCAAAACTGGCGATTATTATTGGGTCGAAGCCAACGTCACGCCGTATTTCGAAAATAAACGGGTTGCCGGCTATTTGTCTGTTCGCCAAGCACCTTCTCGCGATCAAATCGATCACGCGGAAGAGCTTTATCAGAAGATCGCCGCAGATCGAGCCACCATCAGACCGACCGGAATTGCGGCTAAGCTGGCCGCGATCAAACAAGGCGGATTGTCTAAAAAAGCCGGCCTCGCCCTTTTGCTGCTGTTATTGCCGTCACTTCATGCCGGCTATCAAGCCATGATCGACGGCAACATTATCGCCCTTGCCGGCTATTCGCTATCGTCCGTGTTGGGCTTGATATTAGGCATTCATACCTTCCGTTTGATACTTGGCTCAATCGAGCAGTCGATCGTATTTTGCCATAATGCCGCGAGCGGTTACTTCCGTAATAAGGTCGATATCGACCGCTTGGATCAAATCGGAGACCTCAATCGGGCACTGCAATCGATGCAAGTCAAACTGAATGCCGACTTGTCCGCGACGCTCGAAGCCGGAGCCGCCACCGAGAGACTCAAACAGGCACTGGACCAAGTGACCGGCAATGTCATGATGGCCGATGCGGAGTGCAACATTATCTATATGAATCATGCCGCGAAATTCCTATTCAAACGTAATGAAAACGACTTCCGACGCGATCTGCCCGATTTCAATGCCGACACATTGATCGGCACGAATATCGATAGCTTTCATAAAAACCCGGCCCATCAACGCGGCTTGCTGGCAAAATTGACGCAAACCTACAAAGCCGAATTGATGATTGGCGGCCGCACGATGGTGGTCATCGCAACACCGGTATTCGCCGGCGAAACACGGCTTGGCACGGTCGTCGAATGGATCGACCGTAGCGACGAAGTCAGCATTCAGCATGAAATCGCCGAAATCGTCCAACAGGTCAAGTCAGGCGAACTTAGCGGCCGCGTCAACATGGACGGCAAGGAAGGCTTCTTCGAAACCTTGAGCGAGGGTATCAATGAATTAACCGACGTCATCGAACGCGCGTTTAGCGATGTCGCACGCGTCATGCAAAGTATGTCGTCCGGCGATTTAACCCAACGCATCACGAACGACTATGAAGGCGTCTATGCGCAATGTAAAAACGATATCAACGAAACGCTTGATAAACTCAGCGAAATATTCGAACAAATTAGAAGTTCGGCCGACTTTATCAGCAATACCTCTCAACAAATCGCGAGCGGCAACAACAACCTATCGCAACGGGTAGAAACCCAGGCGGCCAGTCTCGAAGAAACCGCATCGAGCATGGAACAACTAACCGGCACCGTCAAAAACAATGCCGACAATGCGCAACAAGCCAATCTGGTTTCTGGAAATGCCCGGCAACTCGCGGAAAAAGGCGGAACCGTAGTCGCTTCTGCCGTCTCGGCTATGGCCGAAATCAACGACAGCAGCAATAAAATCGCTGAAATCATCGGCGTCATCGATGAAATCGCTTTTCAAACCAACCTGCTTGCCTCGAACGCTTCAGTCGAAGCGGCAAGAGCCGGCGAACAAGGACGCGGCTTTTCGGTCGTTGCCACCGAAGTGCGGAACTTGGCGCAAAGAAGTGCCGTCGCTGCAAAAGAAAGCAAAGAGCTGATTCAAAATAGTGTGCAAAAAGTAAGAACCGGCACCGAGTTCGTCAATGAAACCGGCTCCGCACTACAAGAGATCGTGCAAGGTGTCAAAAAAGTCGGCGATATCGTTTCGGAAATTGCCGCCGCCAGCATGGAACAATCGCAAGGCATCCTGCAAGTCAATCAAGCGGTTTCCGAAATGGACGAGATCACACAACAAAATGCCGCACTAGCCGAACAGGCATCTGCCGCCAGCATGTCGATGACCGATCAAGCCACTCAGATGGCAAATTTATTGAGTTTTTTCAAGCTGGGGCACAACATGAACAAATCTGAACAGACTTTTGAAACGATTACGGATAAGCCTAAACCCGCAACTGGAAAAACAACAACATCAGCGCAGTCGATACAACATTCAAAACAAGCAAAACCGGCGCCCACACTCAATACACCGGTACAAGACGACGATGAATGGGAAGAGTTTTAAACCTTAAACAGACTCCGAGGACGGATCAATTTGAGTTTCGCGACGCGTATTGAATAGCACTTGGCAGTACGGGGTTTGCAACTCCGTCCTAAACGTTTCGACTGGGGCTAAAACAAGCCGAAATATTTGAAGGACAATCCGAAACGTTGGGGATGGGGTAAATACCCGTCCCGCACAAGAAATGCTTTTTCCAGGAAAAAAGGCTCAAAAAATTATGACGAACAATCCTATCACCGAGAGAAAAACATCCGACTCCGAACAGTTCTTGACTTTTGAACTGGCCGGTGAAATGTATGGCGTTGAAATACTCAAAGTCCAAGAGATCCGGGGGTGGGAACCGATACGCAAAATCACCAAAACGCCCGGCTATATCAAAGGCGCACTAAACCTTCGCGGCGCCATCGTGCCGATTCTCGACTTGCGCGAACGCTTCGATATCGCCGCTGTGGACTATTCGCCGACGACCGTCGTCATCGTCATTAACGTCGCAACGGCCTCCGGACAAATGGTCATGGGGGTCGTCGCCGATGCTGTGTCCGACGTATTGGATATTCGTCATGACGACATCAAAAAAGCGCCCGACCTAGGCACTAACATCGATACTCGTTACATGCGCGGGATGTATGTCGCCAAGCAAGGCATGATCATGCTACTCGACGCCGATAAACTACTGAATCCGGACGAACTCGATCAAATCGGCCATTTGTTATGAGCGATATTTTTAAAAACGCCTCCACATTGAAAAGCCAGCCATGAACCATGACACAACCACGACCGATGCGGGGGATTTAACAATGGCCGAAGGTCCGATAATGCTGGACGCCGTGTTAAATATCCGTCACATCAACGAATTACACGAGTCTCTACTCAAGGCCTTCGAATCCCGTGACACACTGGAAATCGATGCATCAGCGGTTACCACTGTCGATACTGCAACATTACAATTACTTACCGTGTTAAAACAGGAAGCCGTCAAATCGGGAAAACACGTGGTTTTCGACTTTCCATCGGAAAAATTCATCGATAGCGCTCGCTTACTCGGCTTGGCCGAACTGCTCGAAATCGACCACCCCGCATCCGGTTTATTCTAAAAATGAGCGTGCCGCCGCGACAAGAGCCGTCCTCACTACAACAATTTCGAGAGTTCGAATACACTCGTGCGGACTTTGATCGCTTAAGAGCTTTGTCGAACAAGCATTCCGGCATTTTAGTTCCGGACGACAAGTTCGACATGTTTTATTCACGCCTTACCAAGCGCATCAGAGCACTGAGACTAAACAGTTTCAAGGAATATTGCCGACTACTGGAGGACGATTCGACGCAGGAATTCACGAACTTCATCAACTCAATCACGACTAATCTGACCGCATTTTTCAGAGAAAACCATCATTTCGACTATTTGCAAAAAACCGTAATCCCGGAATTGATCGAAAAAAATCAAACTTCTCGGCAAGTTAGAGCCTGGTCGGCAGGTTGTTCGACCGGCGAGGAAGCGTATTCGATAGCCATGACGCTGCTGGAAAATTTGCCTATCGGCTGGACCGTCAAGATTCTGGCAACAGATATCGACACCCAAGTTTTGGATTTCGCGGCCAACGGCGTATATGAATTGAACCGCGTCAACGGTATCCCCGAAGAACGTCTGAAACGTTGGTTCAAAAAAGGCACCGGCTCGCAAATCAACAAAGTCAAAGTCAAACCGGAGCTGCGGCAAATGATTGCCTTCAAGCAACTGAATCTGATGCAGGATTGGCCGATTAAAACTCCTTTCGACTTTATTTTTTGCCGTAACGTTTTTATTTATTTCGACCGTGAAACCAAAAAAACATTGGCCGCGAAATACTCGAACTTATTAACTATCGGCTCCTGTTTGTTTATCGGGCATTCGGAATCATTGCAACAAGTTACCGATCAATTCGAATTAATCGGTAACACGATTTATCGTAAGATCGGATGACGATGTCTAACGAGATTAAACCGCCCGCCCTGCCCGGTTTCGCTGCTATCAATCGTTATTGGGACCGTGAAAACGAAATCATCGCGGCCAAACTGCTTCCCGGCGAATATTACGTAACCAACGAGAATGAAATGATTACCACAGTTCTCGGCTCCTGCATCGCTGCTTGTATTCGGGATAGCGTCCTCGGTATCGGCGGAATGAATCATTTCATGTTGCCGGAAACCTCGACCGAACAAGCGAAAAACGCCGGTTATGCGCTGCTAGGTAGCGCGACACGTTATGGCAACTACGCGATGGAGCATCTGATCAATACGATACTAGCCTCCGGCGGTAAACGTAAAAACCTCGAAGTCAAAGTGTTCGGCGGCGGAAAAATCATCCCGAGCTTGAGTGATGTCGGATTGCGCAACATCGGTTTCGTGCTCGATTATATCGATACCGAAGCATTGAACTTATTAGCCCAGGATCTCGGCGATATTTATCCGCGCAAAGTCAACTTTTATCCGAAAACAGGGAAAGTCCGCATGAAAAAAATCAAAAATCTTCACAACGATACAATCGCATTACGCGAAAACAACTACCGAAGCCAAATTAAAAATGCCGCTGTCGAAGGCGAAATCGAGTTGTTTTAGGAAACAGGGCATGAAAAAAATACGATTATTGATAATCGACGACTCGGCTTTGATCAGAGCGCTGTTGACCGAAATATTCAACAGCTCGCCGAATATCGAAGTGGTTGGAACCGCCGCGGATCCTTACATAGCCCGTGAAAAAATCAAGCAACTCGCCCCCGATGTCTTGACGCTGGATATTGAAATGCCGCGCATGGATGGCTTGACGTTTTTGCGCAACTTGATGCGTCTTCGGCCCATGCCGGTCGTAATGATTTCCACTTTGACCGAACAGGGCGCCGAAGTCACACTTGAAGCATTGAAACTCGGCGCGGTCGATTTTGTCGCAAAACCCAAACTGGATCTGACGCACACCCTGAAAGAATACACCGAAGAAATGATCGGCAAAGTCATCATGGCTGCCGGCGCGCGAATCCAGGATAATGCGCCCAATTGCATGCCGGTAAAACCCGAACTTATCGATCAGAACCGTAAAAGCACTCGACAAAAAACGCTCATTGCACTCGGCGCATCCACCGGCGGAACCGAAGCAATCAAACGAATAGCGGGTCTTCTTCCTGCAAATACCCCGCCCATTGTCGTTTCGCAGCATTTGCCTGCAGCGTTTAGCGCCTCGTTTGCCAGACATGTCGACGAGATATCGGCGATGACAGTCACTCTGGCCCAAACCGGGTTAAAAATTGAGTACGGACATATCTATATTGCACCGGGCGATAGACATTTAAAGATAACTCGGGATCACAAGGCTTATTTCTGCCAACTCGATGACTCCGAGCCTGTAAACCGACACAAACCCTCGGTCGACGTAATGTTTCACTCAGTTGCGCAACAAGTCGGCGATCAAGCCATCGGCGTCATGCTGACCGGTATGGGGGTCGATGGCGCGGCCGGCATGAAGGCCATGCACGAGGCCGGTGCTTTCAACATCGTACAAGACGAAGCCAGCAGCGTCGTTTGGGGTATGCCCGGCGAAGCTTATAAAATCGGGGCCGCCGATGTCGTTCTCCCCCTCGACCAAGTCGCGGATCAAATTATGGCTTTAATCCAATAGGAGATAATCAATGGATAATTTGCTGAAAAAACCCGCCTTACCCATCGTATTGGCCATCGTCGCGGGAATTTCACCGGCTCTATTTGCCTTAACGACTCTGTATTGGATATTCCTACCCATCCTATCACTAGGCTGGTTGTGGACGATCTATGCCGCTAAATCTTCGGCAAAAACCGATGAATCGAATTCACGACAAACGGATAACAACGAGGCTAATCGATTGCTCGAACGTTATATCAACGATCTGCAAGCCTGTGCCGCGCAAGAACTCAATACCTTTAACGAAGAATTGCAACAAGTCAAATCGGTCGTATCGGACGCGGTCGTGACTATGTCCGACAGCTTCAACGGCATGCACACACTTGCCTCTCGGCAAAATGAAACCATGCTATCGCTGATAAATAACCTGGGCGAATCGAGCGATAAACAAGAGTCGGACACCCTGAGTTTTAAGCAATTCGCCAAGGAAACCGATATCGTACTGACCGATTTTATCAACCATATTCTCGCGGTTAGCAAACAAAGCATCGAAATGGTCAATGTCGTCAACGATGTCGAATCGCACATGGAAGTCATCGGCAAATTATTGGCCGATGTTCAGGGTATCGCCGATCAAACCAATCTATTGGCGCTGAACGCCGCGATCGAGGCGGCAAGAGCTGGAGAAGCCGGACGCGGTTTCGCGGTAGTCGCCGACGAAGTGCGTAAACTATCTAAAAACTCGGATAAATTCAGCGAGGAAATCAAAACTGTCGTCAGCGATTCGAAAACCAATATCGGTCAAGCCAAGCGTATGATCGAGTCGATGGCATCGAAAGACATGACAACAACGATCCATTCAAAAGCCCATATCGATGAAATGATGACTGAGATTGCCAAACTCAATACTTTAATCGATCGGAAAGTCAAAGATGTTTCAGAGCTAACCCAACAGATAGAAAATAATGTCAACCATGCGGTCAGAGCCCTTCAATTTGAAGACATGACAAGGCAATTAATAGAATACATGCAAGCCAATACGCAGCATTTCCAGGCGTTGATCGATGAAATGCGCATCGGTTTTGAAATATTGACGTCGAGCGATCAAGAAAATATCGCTAATGAACTCAATCACGGCATTAAGCGACTTAACGATATGAAGCAACAATGGCACACAAAAACCCATAAGGCTGTTATGCAAGGCTCGATGAATGAAGGCGACATCGAGTTATTTTAACCTAAATCAGTCAGTCAATTTTAACGATGCTCTCATATAGGAAGCAAACAATGGCATTAGAAATCATTCATCATCCGGAAAAAAAAGAATTGACCGTCCGCATTTCAGGGCGCTTCGATTTCAGCGTCCATCAAGACTTTAGAAAAGCAACCGAATGGGATCGAGATCGCGTCAAAACCATCACTGTGGATTTAAGGAACACCGAATACATGGATAGCTCCGCATTAGGCATGCTGTTGATATTGAGAGATAAGATGAATAACGACCCATCAGCTATCCGTTTGCTGAATGCCAACCCGGAAGTCAAAAAAATCCTGGAAATCGCTAATTTCCAGAAATTGTTTACGTTAGCATCAAACCGATAACGCCTCATTAAATTGGACGCTTCTTCGATGACACACAATCAACTTGCTCCGGTTTCCGCATCCGCAAGAATTCTCATAGCGTCCCTGAACCGAGCTTTTACCGAAATCCTGCAAAAAGTTTTGGTCAAACACGGATACCAAGTCTATATCGCACTCAATCATCAAGAAGCCATTACAATCATTGACGGACAAAACCTCGATCTGATCGTCACCGCCCCATTGTTACCTCATCGCTCCGATAGCAGCGCCGACGAACCAATTATTTCGACATTAACACCGGCTATCGCGCAAGCAATCTTCATTGTTGAACCGGCCGGCTCGCAAGCGATACTGGATCGCTGCCTAAACAACGATAAACAAAAGACTCACGCCCTGTCGTTCGATCCCGAATTCATCGAGAATCAAATAGCCAGACTGCTCCGCCATCGGCTCAGGCAAACAACAAATTCGCCTACCGAGCTTCGCAATTGCCAATGGGCCATCGCGATGCAATTTGATATCGAAGGATTACGCCTAATGAATCCGATTCCGGCTATTGTCGACGGATTGACGGACCTACAGGGATTGCAGGGGCAACGAGAAATGATCTTCACTATTGTCAGCGAGTTATTTTCCAATGCGCTGGACCATGGACTACTTCGAATGGATTCCCTGCAAAAACAAACGGCCGAAGACTTTTTACATTTCTACGAGCTTCGCCAAGAACGGTTGAACAACGCCACGTCCGGCACGATAGAAATAGCGATCGACTCTATTCCTAAATCGAACGGCGGCCAATTCATCGTTGACGTCCAAGATAGCGGTGAAGGATTCAATATTGACAACATCTTTTCCGATCTCGAGAACAACCAAAGTTTTTTCGGCCGGGGCATTCAATTAGTCACGCAATTGTGCAGCACCATCGAATTTAACGCTTGCGGCAATCGAGTCAAAGCAGTCTATGATTGGTATCATAAGAAAAAAAACCAAGGCAACTTATGTGCTTGATTATGCGATTTATACCCGTCGTAGATCAAAATTCGGCGCCTGGGTGTCCGATCCCTCACCTAGCGTTAGGTGACACCCAGGCTTCCTCAATTGGCACTTCAAATTTCGGCAGTGCCTAAGGAGGCGCCGGGGTGCTCGGCAAAGGCTTTGCCAGCATGGATGCTGGCATAGAGCCTACATGGATGTATTCACGGCGTCCTTTGACGGGCCCCCGGT
>Ga0180009_10001615_pt1 | contig 27372 bp, 31 predicted proteins | sample OS_PC_MetaG_FD_123537 | JGI IMG/M metagenome (GOLD analysis project Ga0180009, IMG submission 123537) | Groundwater microbial communities from the Aspo Hard Rock Laboratory (HRL) deep subsurface site, Sweden - OS_PC_MetaG | ecosystem: Environmental > Aquatic > Deep subsurface > Groundwater... | reverse complement strand
TTTTATTAAAAATCTCAACAGAGATTTTGTTGGGGTTTAATACCCCGACCTTCAGGTTGAGATTTTTAATCCCAAAAATTCGACTTTTAAGATAGTCGAGCGTAATACCCTGACCTTTAGGTCAGGGATAGCCGACTATCGTCGAATTTTTGTTATATCGTTGTTGAAGTTTAAAGTAATATTTAAATTATATCTATTTTTTCCTTCTCTCTTCCCCTACCAGATTACAGTATGCTTTCTCATCTCCATACTCTAAGAAGTTCTTCTGATGTGCTTGTTCAATAAAACCTTCTTGTTTTTTATGTTTTATCCCGCACCAGTACTTTTCTGTGTCGTTTGCAATCCTTAAAAAATAGGTTGCAAACCCATTTACATATCCACAGTAAGCACAGTTTATCTTTTCGCGAAAAGACAAATATTCTAACTTTTGCCTGTCCATACGTATGTAGTTACTCCTCTTAACAATAGGAATTCCATATAATGGAAAACAAATATGATGATATATCTCTATAAAAAAATCCATTATAATAACTGGTATAATCATCATGTAGATAAAAGGCACAGAAATAATATGTCTAAATTTTCTTTCAGGATGAAGTTTAAATTCCATTTTTCAAGGGAAAACATCAATTATTTATAATCTTAATGGTAAATTATAAAAACACAAACGAAGTTAAACAAGTCTAAATGAGAAAACCAGTAGTTCTAATAGTGATGGATGGATTTGGACTTAGAGATGAGAAAGAGGGAAACGCGATAGCAACAGCAAACACGCCAAACCTCGACAAATTATTCAAAGAAGGATTATTATCAAAACTAAAAGCACATGGAGAAGCAGTAGGACTCCCTACAGGATACCAAGGCTCAAGCGAAGTAGGACACTTAAACATCGGCGCTGGACGAGTCGTTTACCAGACACAAGTTCTTATCAGCAAATCAATAGAGACAGAAGAATTCTTTGGAAACAAGGCGTTTCTAAAAGCAATAAACAATGTAAAGAAGAACAAAAGCCACCTGCACATAATGGGGCTCTTGCAAGACCAAGGAGTGCACGCACACCAAAACCACTTGTTCGCACTGCTTAAGATGTGTACAGAACACAGAGTAAAACCATTCATACACGTATTCACCGACGGTCGAGACACACTTCCAAAGTCAACATCAGTCTATTTAGAAGCGCTAGAAGAGCAGATGAAGAAATACCCTGCACAGATAAAAACAATCATAGGAAGATACTACGCGATGGATAGGGACAACCGCTGGGACAGGATAAACGAAGCGTTCAAAGCACTAGAATCTGCAGAGTCAAAAAACAAGGTAAAAAACTGGCGAGAAGCGATAAACTTCGCCTATGAAAAAGGAGAGACTGATGAGTTCATAAAACCAATAATAATAGGAGACTATGATGGTATTAGTGAAAAAGACTCGATAATATTCCTCAACTACAGAGGAGACCGCGCAAGACAGATAACAAAAGCATTCACAGAGCCGAAATTCAATGAATTCAAACGAAAAAAGAATGACATAACATATGTCTGCATGGCAGAGTACTACAAAGATGTGCCTGCATTAATAGCTTTCAAAAGGCCAAACATGAAGAACATATTATCAGAATACCTCTCAAAGAACAACAAGAAAGCCCTGCACGCCGCAGAAACAGAGAAATACGCTCACGTAACCTTTTTCTTCAACGGAGAGATAGAAAAACCATTCCTTGGAGAAGATAGAATATTAATACCGAGTCCAAAAGTCGCAACGTACGACTTGCAGCCAGAGATGTCAGCAGCAAAGATAACAACCGCAGTTCTAAAAGCGATGGATGAAAAAGAGTATGATTTTATCATTATGAACTATGCAAACTGCGACATGGTGGGACACACAGGAATCTTTAAAGCAGCAGTCAAAGCAGTAGAAACAGTTGATGAATGCATCGGAAAGATTGTAAAGAAAGTTTTTGAAAAAAAAGGTGTGCTACTAATAACTGGCGACCATGGAAACGCTGAAGAGATGGGGATTGGAGGAAAGATAATAACGTCACATTCAACAAACCTTGTGCCGCTATGCGTACTTGGAACAAAATTTACAAAGCTAAAAGACGGCAAGCTTGGAGACATCGCGCCAACAATACTAAAAATCATGGGTATGCAAATACCAAAAGAGATGACTGGCAAAGTACTAATAAGTTAAGACTAAAGCTAAAAAAAAGATGAGACTTGTAAAAATACCGCTTGGAAACGACGGGTGTGAGCAAGCCCCAGAAAGAATAACTAAGTTAATTCCAAACACAATAATAAACGAGTCTGGAATTCTAAAAGTAACATCAAAAGAAGAAATCATTATTAATAACTCAGAAGATTATTCTCACATCATAGAAAGCTCTTTAGGAAAGATAGACTGCTTCACAATCGCAATAGGCGGAACAAACCAAATAACCACTCCTTGCTTTAAAGCAATGATTAAAGACAGCTCAAATTCTGGAATAATCATATTCTGTGCAAAACCACCTGCATATCTGCAAAAGATGATTGCTGAAAATCTTGTAAAACCACAAAACATCATATTGATAGGAATTCGGAACTGGTCAAAAGAAGACCTTGCACTCATAAAACAGCAAAACCTAAAATATTACAGCATGAAAGAGTTGAGTTTTGAAGGAAAAGAAGAACTCTGCGACTCAGTGATGAGCGTAGCAAATCCTTTGCAAGCAACATACATCACAATAAACATCAACGTATTAGACCCAGTGTTTGCACCCGCTACAAACAACGAAGAGCCAGGCGGGATGACAACAAGAGAACTAATATACTTTATACAACGGTTAAAACTTCTAAAAAACTTAAAAATGGCTGATATAGTCGAAGTAAACCCGCAAAAAGAAGTAACAGACACAACAATAAAAACCGCTGTCAAAATAATAACAGAACTTGCTTAGAAACAGCAGTAACCAGTCGTAACTTTTATAAACAAATTCTCTTTTTCAAAAACAAATAGCCCCCCATAGCTCAGCGGTTAGAGCGTTCGGCTGTAGATGCTGCATGACTAACCCTTTAGGGTATGAATGAAATGCAGCCAGTCGAGACCGAAAGGTCCCCGGAAACCCTTATCAGGGTTTATCGAACTGTGCGACATTAGCTCGTGAAAACTCGCTAAATCCCACGATAAAACTCCTGAGGGTTGGGGAATTCAAATAGGCAACATCAGAAATGATGCATGCTCTGAAAGTCTGGGTGGGGGGATATTTATTCTTAATCAAAAAATATTTAAACTCCTTTTTTTAAGATTGTGGATATATGAAAAAGATTCGTAATCCAAGAACAATTGATTTGATTAGAGAAGAAAAGAAGATTGAGAAGGAAGAAGAGAAGATTGAGAAGGAAGAAGAGAAGATAGAGCAATTGATTCTAGCGACGGTGATTAAGAACGAGCACATATATGAAAAGATATTGGAGCTTGAGCGAAAAATTGTTGGTGAGGATAACTTCAAGTTTATCCATATTGATGAGTGGAAGACTTACATCTGGAATAATTGTAAGTTTAAAAAAGGCAAGGAATCTACTTCTATGATACTCTATTTTTGCCTTAAGAAGAACAAGCCCTGTCACTTCATTGGCTGTCCTTTGAATACAAAATAAGAAAAAAATGGTTTATTAGTAATATGATCTTGATTTTTTATATTTAAAAGTTACGCAAGGTGGAAAATCTTCTGTCGCGTCAAAATAGTTCCATTCGGCATCTATTCCTCGTCTTGACAAGAGCGGATTTCTTTTATTTTTAATCAAAGAATCAACTTTCGCCTTTTAATTCGCACTCCTTGTTTGACCATAGCCAAGAATCAAATGCTGCCTCGCCTCAACTTCTAGTTCGTAGAGCTCTTTTTGCAGTCCTTCTGGGAGCGAGTCAAATATTGCTGACTTGTCGTGTATTTCTACGTTTCTTCCATCAACATTTATGGTTTTTGGATGATCATATGATTCGTTTGCCCTGTCGTTTGAAGAGCACCCGGCTATTCCGCCTATTACTCCTGCTCCTATAAGTAGGTCTAGGCTTAATATCAGCGGCCTTGTTGCCTTGCTTTCGTATAGTTTTTCTCTTAGATTCATCGTGAATATCACCTTTTTAGAGTTGTGATGCTTTAACTCATATTTATATCTTTTGTTTTTTACTACTATTAAGTAATTATTTGTATTTTATCGAAAAATATAAAACAACAAGCAACCAAAAAGAAGAACGTGCCATCCATAAACTCATTTGACAAAACAAAGATATACTATGAACACAGCAAAAAAGGAAAAGAAACACTCATATTCATACACGGCTGGGGGCACAATCACACAGTCTGGAACAAAGAAACAAACTTTTTTTCTTCAAAATACTCAACGCTAACACTTGACATCAGAGGACACGGAGAATCAGGAAAGCCAGAAGAGATTTCATCCTACAAACTCGAGAACTTCGCAAGAGACATAGAAGAAATAATAAAGAAAAACAAGATAAAACAACCAATACTAATAGGACACTCCCTTGGAGGGATGATAACTCTAAAATTCATAGAAATATTCCCAAAAACTGCAAAAGCAATCATTCTAATAGACGCAACCCACAAAAATCCATTAGAAGGAAGATACAGCCAAACAACCTCAAAACTAACAGAGAAAGTCATAGAATTCATCTTTAAACATAAGCACATCCAAAAAAAGCATTTTAAAAACGTTGATTTCTCAAAGTTTAAGAAACACTCAGACATCTACTACTGGCTAAAAGGGCTTGAGGTGACTCCAACAAAATCACTATTAGCCTGCCTAAAAGAGATGTTAGAATTTGATGAAACAAAAATACTTCATAAAATAAAGATACCAACACTAATAATCTGGGGAGATAAAGACACAATAATCCCGCTAAACCAGATCAAGGAAATGAACAAAGACATAAAAGAATCTAAGCTAGTCATAATAAAGAAAGGTACGCACGACACAAACATCACGAACTCAGAAAAAATAAATGAAGAAATAAATTATTTTCTTAACAACTTAAAATAAGCTATTTTTCACTCCAATACTCTTCAGCTTCACGTTCCAATCGTTCAAGACGCTCATAATAGTCTGGGAACTCGTTGAGATGAGCTAAAGCAATCTTTCCAGTCAAAAGAGGATCATCACTGGTCACATTGGTTTTTGGATCGCGTTTTCCATGCTCAAGCTCAACATTCATACCAACCATGAATTCCTCGACATCAAACTCATCCCATTTTACGCCGAGTTTTTCACCGATTTGCTTGGCTTCGTCTTTTGTAAAAGAAGTCTTGTTCATTTGAAATCGCTTACTTTTGTAGTGAAGATCCAATCATCGCAGCAGCTGAGACTATTCCAGCAGTCATGACAACCGTACTTCCTTCAACATCTGGAAAACCAGCCCACCTAGCACCAATCTTAATCATCCAGATAGTCGCCATAAAATAAACTATACCAAGTAATATTAAGATAAAAGATGCAAATATTGTTAAAGTCAACCCGGTCAATCCTCTTACTAATCTCATAAAACCACCCCATTAAATAGTTATTAATAAAATGTAAAAATAACTTGAAACTTTTAAATGTTTTCATTAAAAAAACATTAGAAAATTGCTTTTCAAAAAAAGTATGATGATTTTCTTATAAAATCGCAAGGTTTATAAATAGTCTGCGGTTTCCACGCACTACATTAATTTAATGGCGAGCTCAACACACAATGAATGGTTTTCTCCAATAAAAAAGGCAAAAAAAACACGTGGAGATGAACCTATGCTGCCCTGGTAGTGTAGTTCGGCACGTTAACAATCAAAAGATTAGACGCGATAACTATCATGAAGCCCTGTCGAGCGACGGTTTCGTCCGTCGAGACCGATGTGAGTTTCGCCTAATGGCTCAAGCTCACGGTTGCTTAGAAAGGCTTCGACCCGGGTTCGAATCCCGGCCAGGGCGTAATCATTTCGGGTCGGTAGCTCAGCCTGGAACGATCCTCAGCACAATTGGTGCAAAGCACCGCGACCGATAGGGAGCAACAATCCCCATCAACGCTGATAAGGGTTGTAGGCAACTAGAGCACTTGACTTTTAACTGGGAAAAGAAATTCCAAGGAAAGCAATCAAGTGGTCGCGAGTTCGAATCTCGTCCGACCCAGTTCATATTCAAAGAGGAAAAAACTATGAGTGCTAAAAAAGACCATCTTAAACACGCCTTAATCCCAGAACACACAAAGTTGTCTGACAAAGAAAAAGAAGCTCTGATGAAAAAATATAATATTACTCTAAAAGAGCTGCCAAAAATCTCAATCAATGACCCTGCAATAAGTCATCTAGACCCAAAAGAGAGAGAGATAATAAAAATTGTCAGAAAAAGTCCAACAGCAGGAAAAACAATTTTTTACAGGGGTGTTATAAATGAGTAAATACTCAAAGGTGCTAATACAAAAATATTTTGAGGAGAACTCAATTGTTAAATCCTCATTAAATTCTTTTAACTTATTCATTGATAAAGAGCTTCAAAAAATCATTGATGAAAACAAAGACATTGAACCAACAATCATACCGCCAAACGTCGACGAGATTAAGATAAAGCTTGACAAGATATGGGTTACAAAGCCAGAAATCACCGAGGCTGACGGCTCAAAAAGAGCGATATACCCAATTGAAGCGAGGCTTCGAAAACTCTCTTATTCTGCACCCATATTCATCGAAATCAGTTCTCACATAAATGGCGTCCAGAAAGAAACCTTCAAAACGCAGATTGGAAACATGCCAATAATGCTAAAGTCAAACTACTGCCACTTAGAAGGCTTAAATTATAAAGAACTAATAGAAAAAGGTGAAGACCCTGACGACTCAGGTGGGTACTTCATCATAAACGGAACAGAAAAAATAATAGTAAACATAGAGGACTTGGCTTCAAACAAGTTCATGGTTGAAGAGGCATCAATTGGAATAAGCAAATATGTTGGGAAGATATTCTCAGAAAGCGGCTCATACAAGATACCTCACCAGATAGAAAAACTAAAAGATGGTTTATTCTATATCACATTTACAAGAGTCAAAAGAATTCCGTTAATAGTAATAATAAAAGCCTTAGGCTTGACAAAAGACGAGGAGATAATGAACTTTGTAGACTTAAAAGATAATTCTGAAGTTATAATCAACTTATATGAATTCTTAGACATAAAAAACGAAGAGGACGCAATAGATTACGTTGCAAAGAGGGTTGGAATAACACAATCAAGAGATATCAGGCTTACAAGAATGGCTGAGATACTTGACAAGTACTTGCTTCCACATCTAGGAACAGACAAAAAAGACAGAGTCATGAAGTCATACAACCTTTGCAAGATACTCAAAAAATACATCTTAGTTTCAAACAAAAAAATGGATACAGATGATAAGGATAACTATGCAAACAAGAGGATAAAACTTCCAGGAGACATGCTAGCTGACCTCTTTAGAGTCAACCTCAAAGTGTTAATAGGAGACTTCCTATACAACTTTCAAAGAATTGTCAAGAGAGGAAAATTTCCAAGCATAAAAGTAATTATTAGAGAAAAACTACTCACTCAAAGGATATACAGCTCGATGGCAACTGGAAACTGGGTTGGCGGAAGAAAAGGAATATCACAAAGAATTGAAAGACTAAACTTCCTGCAGACACAATCACACCTGCAAAGAGTAGTAAGCCCACTATCCTCAAGCCAAGAAAACTTTGAGGCAAGAGCACTACACCCAACACACCTTGGAAGACTCTGTCCAAGCGAGACGCCAGAAGGAACAAACATTGGTTTGAGAAAAAATCTAGCTCTTTTAGCAAACATAACACAAGAAGAGAATGAAGAAAAAGTATTGTCGTCATTAAAAATGATGGGATTGGAGTTAGCAAAATGATAAAAATAACTATTATTTTTAAACATCAAAATCACAGGGTGATTTCTCAATGACTGAAGTATATCTAGATAACAAATTTGTTGGAACTATTAAGAACCCAGAAGATTTTGTAGACCGAATAGTTTCAGAAAGGAGAATGGGCAAACTGCCAATCACAGTGAATGCAGCTTACAATAAAGAAATTGACGAAGTAAAAGTTGAGATTGCCAGTGGAAGATCAGTTAGACCATTAATAGTTGTAAAAGATGGAAAGCCATACATAACAGAAAAGCATATCGACCAACTAAAGAAAAACGAGATAACATGGTCTGACTTGGTAAAGCAAGGAGTAATAGAATACCTAGATTGTACAGAGGAAGAAAACGCACTAGTAGCATTTAAAGAAGAAGACTTAACAACTGAACACACACACCTTGAAATAAGCCCACTTAGCATTGTAGGAATAGCAACTTCATTTGTACCTTTTGGAAACTACAACCATGGAGTAAGACTCAGCCAAGGGGCAAAGAATCAAAAGCAAGCAATAGGATTCTACATAGCTAACTACTACACAAGGATGGATATGGATGTCAGCCTGCTACACTATCCACAATACCCAATCGTCAAGACACTCATGCACGACACGCTAGATTATGAGAAGCACCCATCAGGTCAAAACATCATAGTCGCAGTTATGTCATACCAAGGATATAACATGGAAGACGCAATAGTCATAAACAAAGGATCAGTTGACAGAGGACTTGCAAGAAGCACTTATTATAGACCTATGATTGCTGAAGAACTAAGATACTCAGGAGGATTAATAGACGAGATATCAATTCCAGACAAAGATGTAAAAGGATTTAGGACTGAGCATGATTACAGGATGCTTGGAGAAGACGGAATAATACACCCTGAAGCAGTCATCGCTGAAGGAGACGTCATAATTGGAAAGTCTAGCCCGCCAAGATTCTTAAGTTCAATGGATGAATACAACCTAACATCAAGCTCAAGAAGAGAATCGTCACTAGCTCTAAAACACGGAGAGAGAGGAGTGGTTGACTTTGTAGTACTAACAGAGAATTCTGAAGGAAACAGATTAGTGCAAGTCAGAGTCAGAGACCAAAGAATACCAGAAATAGGAGACAAGCTTACAAGTAGGCACGGACAAAAAGGAGTAATAAGCATAGTCATCCCTGAAGAAAACATTCCATTCACAGCATCTGGAATAAGACCAGACATCATATTTAGCCCGCACGGAATACCCTCAAGAATGACGATGGGACACTTATTAGAATCATTAGCTGGCAAGACTGGAGCGTTGCTTGGAAGAAGAATTGACTCAACGATGTTTGAATCTGAAAACGAGGAAGACATAAGAAAAGAATTATTAGAAATGGGTTTTGCAGAGAACGGAACAGAAACAATGTATAACGGAATAACTGGAGAGAGATACATGGCAAGGATTTTCATAGGAGAAATGTACTACCTAAAATTAAAACACATGGTAGCAAACAAAGTGCTCTCAAGAGCCAGAGGACCAATCCAACTATTAACAAGACAGCCCACAGAGGGAAGAGCAAACGAAGGAGGATTAAGGCTTGGAGAGATGGAAAAAGACACATTCATAGCCCATGGAACAGCCCTAGTCCTAAAAGAGAGGTTTAGCGCAGACAACACGATAGTCCCTGTTTGCGAGCAATGCGGAATGCTAGGAATATACGACGCTAGAAGAGACCGCTCGTTTTGCGCAGTATGCGGAGAAGACGCTGAGATATCAACTGTTGAGATGAGCTATGCATTCAAACTAATGCTTGATGAGATAAAATCATTGGCAGTATACCCAAAACTTAAACTGGAGGGAAAATACTAGGATGGAAGAAATCAGACCCACTTACAAAAAAATACACTCGATAACCTTTGGAGTGATGAGTCCAAAGTTCATCAAAGAAATGGCCTCAGCAAAAATAGTAACCCCTGAACTGTACGATAAAGAAGGATACCCTGTAGTTGGAGGATTAATGGATGTCAGACTAGGAGTAATAGACCCTGGGTTAAAATGCAAGACTTGCGGACACAAACTAAAAGAAAGCCCTGGACACTTTGGACACATAGAACTTGCAAGGCCAGTGATACACATAAAGTTTGTCAAGGAGATACTTGACTTGTTAAGGTCAACCTGCCGGTCATGCGGAAGGATACTAGTCCCATCTGACAAGATAAAAAAACACGTCGGAGAACTAGAAAAGATAGGTGCAGAGCTAGGACTTGCTGAAAGAAGAAAAAGGGTTGCAGAGATAATGGTCAGCCTAAAAACCATAACGAAATGTCCTCACTGCAAAGAATCACAGCTAAAGATAATAATTGAGAAACCAACAACTTACATAGAGGATGACAAGAGGCTCTCGCCAATAGAGATAAGGACTAGGCTTGAGAGAATACCAGATGATGATCTTGAAGTTTTTGGTATGAACCCAAAAGCAGTAAGACCTGAGTGGATGGTTTTAACAGTCCTTGGAATACCACCAGTAACTATGAGGCCTTCAATCACTCTGGAGAGCGGAGAGAGAAGCGAAGATGACTTAACACACAAATTAGGAGACATAGTCAGGATAAACCAACGATTATTCGAGAACATAAACGCAGGAGCACCAGAGATAATAATAGAAGACTTATGGGACCTGCTTCAATACCACGTAACAACATTCTTTGATAACGAAGTAGCACAGCTGCCACCAGCCAGACACAGGAGTGGAGAGCCGCTAAAAACTATAACTGCGAGGATAAAGAGCAAGGAAGGAAGAATAAGGCATAACTTAGCTGGAAAAAGGACTAACTTCTCGGCAAGAACAGTTATAAGCCCAGACCCAAAACTCAACATCAACGAAGTAGGAGTCCCACAAGTAATCGCAATGAAACTAACAGTTCCAGAAAGGCTGACTGAGTGGAACATGAAATACTTAAAAGAATTCATCCAGAGAGGAGCAGAGACTTATCCAGGAGCAAACTACATCTTAAGACCAGATGGTAAGAGAAAAAAGATAACTGATGAGACAAAAGAGCAGTTGTTAGAAGAGTTGCAGCCAGGATTCATAGTTGAGAGACACTTGATGAACGGTGACATCGCCCTTTTTAACAGGCAGCCGTCACTTCACAGGATGAGTATGATGTGCCACCGAGTAAGAGTGCTTCCGGGATTAACATTTAGACTAAACCCAGCAGTATGCGCGCCTTACAACGCAGACTTTGACGGAGACGAGATGAACCTACACATCCCACAAACAGAAGAAGCACGTGCAGAAGCAGAAATACTAATGGAAGTACAAACACAACTCATAAGCCCAAGATACGGTTTAAGCATCATCGGCTGCAACCAAGACGCTATATCAGGAAACTATTTGTTAACAAGATTTATGGATATACCAAGAGAACAAGCAATAGACTTGCTAGCATCAGTAGGCATAACTGAATTTAAAAAGCTTCCACACAAAAAAATAGTTTCTGGAAAAGAAGTGTTTTCAGTAATAATCCCTGACAATTTTGACTTTGACGGAGTGTCAAGGTCTGTTCCATCAGATAATCCCGACCACACGGTCAAGATTAGAAATGGACAACTATTATCAGGAGTAATGGATAAAAGCAACCTTGGAGAAGGATCAGGACTGCTTCTAAGAAACATCCATAAACAATATGGAAGAGATGAAATGGTAGAGATCCTTGGAAGGATATACAGACTTGGAATAGAAGTACTGCTAAAATATGGTTTTACAGCAAAGTTTGCAGATGCAGACCTTTCAGAGGCATCAACTGTTCAGATAAATAAAGTCATTGAAGAAGCATACGTTGATGTTAACAACATGATTAAAGAGTACAAGGAAGGAAACCTCGAGCTATTGCCTGGCCGAAGCATGAAAGAAACCTTAGAATTAAGGATACTTGAGAGGCTAAACAAGGCGAGAAACGAAGCTGGAAAAATCATTGCTGACAACGCAGATCAGAGAAGCGACACTATGACGATGGTAAGGTCTGGTGCTAGAGGAAACCTAATTAACTTGGCTCAGATGGGTGCATGCGTAGGACAGCAAGCTCTCAGAGGGGAAAGGATAAATAAAGGATTTAACAGGAGAACAATATCTGCTTTTAAGAAAGACGATTTGGGACCTGAAGCGCATGGATTTATCAAGAGTGGATTTAACAAAGGACTAAGACCGCATGAGATGTTTTTCATGGCCATGACTGGAAGAGACAGCCTCATGGACACAGCCTTAAGAACACCTAAATCAGGATACTTGTACAGAAGACTAGCAAACGCTCTTCAAGACATAAAAGTAGAGTATGACTACACAGTCAGAGACGCTGCAGGAAAGATAGTGCAGTTTGCCTATGGAGAAGACAGAATGGATGTTTCAAAGAGCGAAGGTGGAAAAATTAATGTTAAGCAGATAATAAACTCTGTGATGGAGAAATAAAAATGAGCGACATATTCAAAGGATACAAGGATTTAATTCCAGAAAGCATTTTAGAAGAGGTAAAAATAAACTTGCCGGATAAATGCTCTGATGCGAAAGTAAAGAAGATTCTTGAAAAAGTGTATCAAGAATACAGGCAATCATTTGCTGAACCAGGAGAAAGCGTTGGACTGGTCGGTGCAGAATCAATCGGTGAACCAGGCACACAGATGACACTAAACACATTCCACTTTGCCGGAGTATCAGAGTTAAACGTAACAACTGGTCTTCCAAGGATAATAGAGATATTTGACGGTCGAAAAACCATTGGAACAGGGATGATGGAAGTTTATCTTAAAAAACCTTATTCTGAAGGCAAGGATATTAAGAAGCTTGCTGAGAGCATAAAAGAGTCAAAGATGGAAGATTTTATACAAGAGATATCTATTAATATAACAAATCTTCAGATGACTATAAGTCTTAACAAGAGCAAGTTAGAGATTGCAAACTTAAAAGAAGATAAGATTGCAAAGATACTTGAAAAAGGTATCAAGAAAGGTTTTAAATTCAAGACTAAAGATGGAATTATAGAGATAACCCCTACTTCAAAGGACGAGCCACTAAACGAGATATACAAGCTAAAAGAGAAGATAAAAGATGTGTACATCTCAGGAATTAAAGGAATCACACAGGTTCTTCCAGTTAAGAGAGGAAACGAGTACGTCATAGTCACTGCTGGTTCAAACATAAAAGACATGTTAAAACACGATTTTGTTGACCCGGAAAGAATAATCAGCAACGATTTATACGAGATGGAAAAAATATTTGGCGTGGAGGCTGTTAGGCAGGTCATCATCAATGAAGTTTTAAAAGTCTTGGATACTCAAGGAATAAACATTGATATAAGACACATAATGCTTGTTGCTGACACGATGACTATGTCTGGAACACTTATGGGTATAAACAGGTATGGAATTGTCAAGGAGAAGCCAAGTGTGCTTGCGAGAGCATCATTTGAAACGCCTGTAAAACACATAATAAACGCTGCATTGACTGGAGAAGTTGATTACTTAAACAGCGTGATTGAAAACGTGATGATTAACCAGCTGGTCCCTGTTGGAACAGGACTTCCAGGATTGGTTACTAAGACAAAATGAGCACAAACGAAATAAAGAAACTATTGGGAAATAAGAAACTGTTGATTGGAACAGATAGAGCATTGAAGAATTTGAAGAACAGCAAACTAGAAAAGGTCTTCTTGGCCTTGAATTGTGAACCTAGAACTGCAGAAGATATAAAGCATTACGCAGGTCTTTGTAGTACAAAAGTCGTGCAGCTAGACATCTCTAACGATGAACTAGGCGCTGTTTGCAAAAAACCTTTTTCAGTATCAGTTATTGGAATTCTAAGATGACTATAAAATACGACGTTGATTTAATACAACAGATAAGTTTGTTTGAAAGAGTAGCGCAAGCTGACGTCAAGGAGTGTTTTTACTTCAAGGAGAAGCTCACATTCATGGTCGAGTCAGGCCAACTAGGGCGAGCTCTTGGAAAAAACAAGTCTAAACTTATCAAGTTAGAAGACATGTTTAAAAAACCTATAAGGATAATAGAATACAATAATGATATGAAACAATTCATAGTCAATCTAATAGCTCCTTTGAAAGTTGTAAGTATGACTATAGAGGGCAATGTCGTGACCATAACAGGCCCTGATACAAAGACAAAAGGTTTGATGATAGGTTCAAAAGCTAAGAATCTTCGAGAGACAGAAGAGGTTGTGAAAAAATATTTTCCCGACTTAAAAGAGATAAAAGTTGTTTAGCAAGATTTATAAATAATTGTCGTTTTCGGAAGTATTAATATGGGTAAGAAATCAAGAGGCATAAACGCTGCAAGCAAATTGAAAAGCAGAAGGAAGAAATCTCGTTATTCTAGTAAGTGGTTTGTAAAAAGAGCGTTTAACCTTAAGAAGAAATCAGATCCTTTAGAGGGAGCTTCCCAAGCTTCAGGAATAGTGCTTGAAAAAGTGCAGCTTGAAGCAAAGCAGCCAAACTCTGCAATGAGGAAGTGTGTAAGGGTTCAGCTAGTTAAGAATGCTAAGCAAGTAACTGCTTTTTGCCCAGGAGACGGTGCTACAAAGCTAATTGATGAGCACGATGAAGTTGTTATCGAGTGCATTGGTGGAAAGATGGGTAGGGCCAAAGGAGATATTCCTGGAGTTAGATGGCAAGTAATAAAGGTCAATGATCAGTCTTTGAAAGCTTTGCTTGCCGGAAGACTTGAGAAGGCAAGGAAGTAAATAATTCTTCTTTTTATTATAGAAGGATTTATATAATAGTTCTCCATCTTTTTATCACTTAATAGTTACAAAGGTGTTTATTGTGGCATATGAAACAGAAAACTTAAACGATTTACTAAAAAAACTAAAAGAAGAATTCCCAGATAGTAAAACAGTAAACAAAGTAGTTGAAACAGTTACCATGTACAAAGAGAGCATATCAGAAGACAGGCACCACTTCAGAAGACCACTGCAAAACATAGCAGGATACGTGGATGTTCTTATAGAAGATGAAAAACAACTCACTCCAGATGAAAAAATAGAGTTTTATAATATAATAAAAAACAGTACAAAATCAATGCTATACATGGTTAATAATTCACTAGATGTTGCAGCCATAGAAAGAGGAAAATATCAACTAAGACCAATTGAATTTAACCTTGAAAAAACCGTAGAAACATCCATAAGATTGCACATACCAGACCTCAAGAAGAAAAACATAACTGTTGAATACAAGCTTGATGAAAACATTAACAGAGAAGAGATGCAAAAATATAAAGGAGAAGAAGTCAGAATAGAAACAGTTTTTTCAAATCTGATAAGTAACGCGTGCAAGGCAGCTCCTGAAAACAGCAAGATAACAATCAGTGCTAAAGAAGAAGGAGAATACTATGCATTTAATATACATAACAAAGGAGCCGTTCCAGAAAAAATAAGGAAAAACTTTTTTGAATCATACAGTACAGTCGGCGGAACAGGCCTTGGAACATACCACGCCAAACTATTTGTAGAAGCACATAAAGGAACAATAGATATGAAGACAAGCGAAGAAGAAGGAACACACCTGATAATCAAGCTTCCAAAATATATAAAATAAAAAGATAACTTCTATTTATGAATGTATAAAGGTTTTATGTTTTAATTTTAGAGTTTTTCGTAATCTTTGCTACAAAAAATCCCTCGGTGTCATTATCCTGCGGGGCTATTCTCAAACACTTTTTAACTTTAGGGTTGATGTTAAGATTTTCAAACTCTAGAATCGGTTCTCGTCTCTTTATGTTTAATTTTATATCTTCAAGCTTCGCGCTTTGATGCCTTCTTAACAGGTGAGAAACAACAGCTTCGTTCTCCTCAGGTTCCTGTGTACATGTGGAATAAACCATGTTGCCGCCGGGCTTTAAAGCCAAAAAGCCAGCCTCTATTAATTGTCTTTGAATGCCAGACATCTTACGAACTAGGTGAGGACCCCACATCTTAAGCACCTTTAAGCTACGCCTTATAGTTCCAGTACCACTACAAGGAGCATCAACAAGCACCCTGTCAAACTCCAAGTTCCTGTAATAATTACCTTGTTGCTGAGTAACCACCGTATTACTAACTCCACATCTCTGAATATTTATACCAAGAGCCTTAAGACGGTCGCCTTTTATGTCATTAGCAACAAGCACACCCTTATTTTTCATGTACTGAGCAAGCTGAGTTGTTTTGCTTCCAGGTGCAGCGCACATATCAAGAACAACTTCGCCCGGTTTTGGTGCAAGAACAACAGCTGGGATCATGCTTGCAGCGTCCTGAACGTAGATATATCCAAGCTGATGCTCTGGAGTGTTTCCAATATCAAACCTTTTTTCATCTCTGTATTTAATCCAAAAACCTTCCTTGCACCAGGGAACTTGCTCTAAATCCCAATTTGCACTAAGTCGTTTTTTCAATTCGGAAACTGAAATCTTTAAAGTGTTCACACGAACAGATTTTCTTATGTAAGATGAAGAGTACTTGATGAATTCATCATAATCCGCTCCAAAGATAATCTTGTAGCGCTCAACAAACTTGTCTTTAAGTTCAATCCTTTGAGGAATAGATTCAAGCATGATTAAGAAATAAAATGTGTTTTTTTAAAAATATTTGTTTATTTTTTTCGATAAGTTTATTAACTATTTATTTCTAATAATTTTATCATGCTTCACGAAACATCCGGAATGCACCACTTGCACAGACGACAAATAATACATCAAAAGCACGAAGAATATCCTCATCCAGACAAGACTAAGAGAATAATGGATAAACTTGTCTACGCGGCAAGCATATTTGCGCCGATAATGACATTGCCACAAGTAATGATTATCTGGATTGATAAGAATGCTCAAGGAATATCAGTTGTTTCATGGATTGCTTATATGTTGTGTGCTCTTATTTGGCTTATGTATGGTTTTTTGCACAAAGAAAAACCTATAATAATAATGAATCTTCTTTGGATTGTTTTAGATTTGCTAGTCATCATAGGAGTGATGGTTTATGCATAGAATATACCTAAAGTTTATATACAACGATAAAGTACTACTCTTTAAGGTGTTTTAAGAAATGCTCTTTTGGACTATTTTTTTATTGATAATATTGTTGTTGCTCTCAGCATTCTTTTCAGGAGTTGAAGTAGCATTAGTTAGTGTAAGTCGTTTAAAACTTAGAACTCTTATTAAACAGAAAAAAAGTGGTGCAATTGCTCTTGAGGAATTAAAAAAAGATCCTCGAAAGATGATAATAACCATTCTGATAGGTAATAATATTGTGAATATTTCTGCATCTGTTCTTGCAAGCGTTGTTGCAATAAGCTTGTTTGGATCAACTGGCGCAGGAATAGCAATAGGTGTAATGACTTTTCTAGTCCTTGTAATAGGAGAAATAACACCTAAAGCATATGCAACAACGCATTATGAAAATATTGCTTTAAATGTTGCAAAACCAATTCTTATTCTTAGTAAGATACTTTCGCCAATAGTTATATTCCTTGAATGGATTGCACACATGTTATTGAAAACTTTTGGAGGTCACAAAAAGAAAAAACTACGATTAACAGAAGAAGAATTAAAGATGGCTTTTGACATGGGTTTTGAAGATAAGACCATTGACAAAGATGAAAAAAAGCTGTTAAAAAACGTGTTAAAATTTGATGATATTGCTGCAAAAGAAGTTATGACGCCAAATAAGGAAATGTTTTGTTTGAATGGTGATATGAAAGTAAAAGAAGCTGTTCCTCTTGTTGCAGGAAGTCTTTATTCAAGAATACCACTTTATGAAAAATCAATCAACAAAATAATAGGTGTTGTAAATATTAAAGACATTTTTGAAGCAGTAAATGATAAAGATCATGATTTAAAATTAAGAGAGATTGGTGTAAATCCATTATTTATACAATCAAATTTAATGCTTGATGACATATTCAAGATATTTCAGGAGATGCATACACACATAGCAATAGTTAGAAATAAACATAAAAAAGTTGTTGGACTTGTAACAATTGAGGATTTACTTGAAGAACTCGTCGGAGAGATAATTGACGAATCTGATGTGACTCCTAACAAAATAATGAGGCTGAGTAAAAAAGTGATACTAGTTGATGGAGAAACAGCTCCTGCTTATATAAAATCTTTTTTTCATGTGAATATACCAATTAACTTTAAGACTATAAGTGATTATTTAATAGATTATAATCAAGGAATGCCTGCCAGAGGGAAAAAAATAAAGATAGATGGAATGTCGTTCTTCATAGAAGAAGTTGGAGAGAAATATATAGAAAGGATTGTGATAAAGAAAATTAGGGACAGTTCTCCTCGTAAGCTTTCTGAATAATTTTCATCCCTTCAGAGATATCTTCAACATCATATATCCTAAACCTATTGTTTCCTTCTACACGCATATGTTCGGGTAATGAAGCATTTTTTAAGCCGCTTGGTATCTTCACACTTATGAATTCTTTTCTTGGCTCTATTATGACAAACTGATTTGGACAAGCATATGTTACTCCATGCTTATTGTAAAAACCTTCATTTATCTCTTTTCCAAGGTTTGTGATTTCTTTTCTAAGAACAGAAAAAACACGCACTAGTTTTCTGTCTCTGAATTCTCCGGTGTATGAGTCCATGCTGTAGACGTTTCCAATTCCTGGGTATGTGTGCATCATCCTGTGCAGGAATGTCCTTCCAACTATTAAGTAGTGTTCATCATCTGCTGTTTGGTGCGTCAGCCATCTTGGTTCAAAAACAAATTGGTTCATCACACCTTCCTTATGATACTCAAGCTCGTCAATGATGTCTTTTTCCCTTTCAGAAAGGTCATCATCACAAACAAGAATTAATCGGTGATCTTTTCTGTTCCAGTTTATCTCTTTTCCGTTTATCTGCCCAACTTTTTTTGAAAGCCAGTCCGCCTGTATGAGAGCGTAGTCTATAAGATCCTCAGTGTCGTGGGAATGAAGGATTAATGATGCTCGTCCATTATTTTCCACTCCTAAACCTTGTATGCATCCATATTTTGTCTTCTTCTGCTTGACAAGTGTTGATAGGTCAAATAGGTTTTTTGCTTCTTTTTCTATTATATCATCAATTGAAAGTGGCAGTTCGTCTAGTGGTTCAGATGATGTCGCAGTTAAAATACCATTATTTTCTACAAAAAATCCATTCAAGTCACCAATGTTGTGAACAGGATAGTCACTTTTGTTTCCTCTTGAATGCTTCACACTTTGCATAACCCATTTTAGCTGTGCAGAGTCAAATATGTGCAGAAACCTCTGTTTTCTGGTTGTGAACAACTCATATTTTTTGTAGCTTATCTCCACATCATCCCTTATCATAGATGCAGCTGTTAAGTCATGAATGTTATAATCCTCTGCAACCATTATTATTTTTGGCTTGTAATCAAAGTTTGGTGCTATATACGGGTCAAAAGCCCCTTTTTTTGCCTGAAACTTAAAGTATTTTTCAACACTGTCTTGCTTGTACAACATCCATGTAGAGTATGACAATACTTGATTTAGAATGTTTTTTCCTTTCCGCTCCTTAAATTCTATAATGACTGGAACTCCTTTATCTGTTACGCCAAGACTATCTATTCGTCCATCAATTTTTTTAAAATTAGGTCGTCTGATTGACTTCTTTCCAAAGTTGATCCATACCTCGTTTCCAACCAGATTTGTATTAAAAACAGTCTTTAGGTTTTTAGAAACAAGCATCTGCAAGCCTTTTTCTCCTCTGTTGAATCGGTCTCTTGGAATGTATTCTGTGCCTGAGGTTGACACTTTTATAAGTTTCATATTGTTTAAGAGAACTTAATTATTTATAAATTTTATTAATTTAACCACTAATTAGTAACTACTGAATGTTTTTGCTCACATAAGGTCCATCATCGACGTAACCAAACTTCTTATAATATTCTTTAACTCCAACTCCGCTTATGACTAAAAGCTTGTTTTTTTTGTGTTTTCTTGCAATCTTCTCTGCTTCTTCCAGTAATCGCTTGCCAAATCCTTTGTGCTGAACAACTCCTGTTTCTCCAAGTGCAATTGCAGTTCCATATACATGAAGTTCTCTTATGATAGCGCTAGTTTTAGTAATCTCTGCTCTTAAAGATTGGCTTGGAAACCTCAGCCTACAAAAACCAACAAGATTATCGGCTTTGTCAACTAGTGAGATAAAAAATTCTTTTCCGCGAGATGCATTGTATTCAATTATTTCAAAACTAACAGCGCCAACTATTTTTTCGCCTTTAATTTCTCTGCATCTGATGCAATTACATTTTACGTCTTCTTTTTTTTGAAGAACTTGAACATACTGCCGCAGGTTTGTTTTGTCAACTCCTCCTTTTGTTGCGTTTGTAGGGATATCTCTTTGTATCCTCATAATTCTGCAGTATTTTGGGATGAATCTTTTAGTTTCAACGATTAATTTTGCAGCATCTTTAGTTTCCATTGGTTTGTACAATCCTTTTTTGTACATTTCAAATAGTGGTGTGCCAGCCATAATTAGGGTCGGATAGATTTTAAGCATATCTGGCTGAAAATCAGAGTTATCAAAAACAGTCTTTAATGATTCCAAGTCTTGTTTAATGCTAACTCCTGGAAGACCCGGCATTATGTGAAAATTAAGTTTAAATCCAAGATCCTTTAATGTTCTAATGCTCTGGATAGATTCTTTTAGTCCGTGTCCTCGGTTTATCTTCTTCAAAACGCTGTCATAAACTGTCTGTATTCCAAGCTCCACCCTTGTGCACCCAAATTCAAGCATCTCATTTCCTTGCTCTAAAAGACCCCAGTCAGGCTTTGTCTCAATAGTTAGTCCAACGCATCTTATCTGAGAGGTTTCATTTAGCTTTTTTTCCTGCTCTAAAGTTTTAAGGTTTTTTTTCTTCAATGCCAACACTTTCTTTTTTATCTTGTTTTCTCTCTCTTTATCCTTAACTGTTCCTGGCAGTTCAAAAAAATCTCTGAATTTTTGTATATCTATTTTTCCCTCTTTGTAAAACTCCCTTGAAAAATCATTCATCGCTTTGAAAATATAATTTACGAATTCTTCCTTATATTGTTTGTCAAAAGAAGGAAACGTGCCGCCCATAATTATTATTTCTGCTTTTTGTGGGTTTTGTCCTAAAACAATGTACTGCTCCAATCGATTAAAAACAACTCTGTACGAATCATAATCATTTCTTATTCCACGCATAGTTGATGGTTCTCTTCCAGTGTATGATTGTGGAACATCTCCAAAAAAACTGCCTATTCCGCCCGGACAATATATGCATTTTCCATGTGGACAAGCATGTGGTGCACTCATAATAGCAATTACAGCAACCCCACTTGTAGTTCTCGTTGGTTTCGTCATGAGATACTTGTTTAAAAACTCAACATCATCTTTTTCTGCATTGCACAAAACCTCTATATCTGTAGGTATCTTCTTCACTTTATATTTAGAACATAGAGCAATCTTTACATTGTTTAACTGACGCTTACTTGGCTTCTCTTTTTTTATGAAGCTAATGAGCTCCTCAAAATACTTTTTCATCCTGTTAATGAGAAAAACTACTATTTTAAAAAACTTTAGAAGTTTACTCCTCACTTATTTCCCTAGTATTCTTTGGAGGAGTTATACTCATTTTTGCCTCTATTAAATCTCTCATAAGCTCAAGCATAGACGCTAAATAAAATACTAGGCTGACATCTTTCTTTTTTCCTTCAATCATCAATTCATCAAGCAAGTCCTTTGTATCAGCCCTTAACTTCATGAATTCAATGACTTTATTCAAATTAAGGTCAAACAATATTTCGCGAGTATAGCTGCTGAGTCCTCTTAAGTTTTCTAATATTAAGATGCTTTTTTTGGAGAAAGCAGGTTTTTGGCGAATAACATATCTTGCAAAGTATTTTATGGTGTCTGTTGCTACATCTAAGCTGCACAGGATGTGATACAGGCCGTGAATATTCTCAGGTGATGAATCTGGTCGCTTGTTAAACATTCTCAGACAATAACTTATAAACTTGGTTATTGTATCATGCTTCTCTTCAATAGTTTCTAGTTTATCATAATTCTTATTCTTAATTGCTTCAACCGAGTCATCAATTGCGTCTTTTAACAAAAACAAAATCCTCTTTATTATTATGTCAAGTTTTCCTTCACTTGGACCTGAAAGGTCTTTTATCACACAAAAGTCTTCTCTTTGCTGCGTCACTTCAAATCCAATCAACCTGTTTATTTCCTGGTGAATTACTGATATGACCTTCTCCTCTTTTTTCAAATCATAATAAATCGTCTTCGGATTCTTGAAGTGAATAACTACCTCATCATAACCTTGCCTGTATATGCTTCTGAGATAAAACATGATTGCTGATCTGCTAAGCCCTGTTATATCTATTTCAGCCAGTCTTTTCCTTGAGCTTTTGTTGACACCCACAATTATTCTGTTGTTTTCTTCCTCAAGGTTTACTTCATCCCCTTTTTGAACACCATTCTTCTTAACCCATTTAGTCGGGAGTGAAACAGTCATCGTCGACGGTCCGTGTTGAACTATTTTTCTAAGCATAAAATATGGCAAAGACACCTTATTTATATATCTTTTGAAAATATGTGAATATTCACATATATATACATAAGGTGTGGAAAAAATATATATATAAAGTTTTACATCACACAATTGGGGGAGATAATTAGATTAAGAATTAAGAAACTTGTTAGTTTTTACCCCAAAAAAAAAATAGGAGGTACAAAATGTCTTGGAAGATAGATAATAGTGGTTTTTTGTACGAGGAATTTGAAGAGGATGAAGATTAAAGTGGAGTGTCCTTTGCTTGAAAAGCCGCAACTATCAAATAAAGAAATAGAAAGCCCAAATGACATAGGGCTGCTAAGATGATAGAGTTAAGTACGTTTTGAAAACAAAAAAAATATAAATAACAAAAACAATTAGATAAATTAGGGGTTAAAAGAATAAAGGGGATTATATGACTTGGAGAATAGATGAGTCAGGCTTTCTGTACGAAGAAGACGAAGACGAGTGAGTGTAAATGATTTACAAAGACGAGTCAGGAAAGATATACAGCGAAGATGAGCTTAACGAGTTACCAATGGATGCAGTGATAAAAAAAAGTTTTCACGTAGCAGGAAAAGTCTGAACAAACAAAAAATCATTTTCTAGTTCTAGATAGACACAACAATCAATTAATTCTTATCAATGCAAAAATTTTATATACCAATTCACAAAAGATAAATATATGAGTGATTCTGAGCCAACTGAAGAAGAACAACAAAACATGAGCCCAGAGCAGGTTGCAGAACTACAAAAGAAGAACTGCGTTTTTTGCAAGATAATGGCAGGAGAAGTTCCGTCACACAAAGTCTATGAAGATGACAAAATGATGGCTATACTAGATATATATCCTGCAGTCAAGGGACACATTCTTGTAATGCCAAAGAAACACACACAAATAATGCCGTTAATCCCTCAAGAAACTCTTTCTCACATCTTTAAAAATGTCAAGTACTTGTCTAGGGGTGTAAAGCAGGGTGTTCCATCAACAAAAACCACTATATTCATAGCAAACGGAGGGGTTGCAGGCCAGCAAAGCCCACACTTCCTATTCCACATAATACCTAGAGATAATGGAGATGGACTAGACAATTTCAACCCGCCTACAAAAAATATTTCTCAAGACGAGCTACTAGAGCCCCTCAAATCAAGCCTTACAAAGATGATGCAATCACAATTACAACAAGAAGGAAAAGTGTTAGCTCAACCACCAAACAAAGACGACCTTGCAAAGATAATAGACCAAAACCCTCAGCTAAAAGAAGCTATCATAAACAACCCTGAACAAGTAAAAAAAGAGATGGAGACAAACCAGAAATTAAAACTGTTATTTCAAGGCGTTAATATTGACAAGCTATCAGACATACTAAAACAGATAGAAACAGCAAAAAAGACGCTTGCAGAACAAGAAGAAAGCACAAAAAAAGAGGAAGAAGCACCAAAACAAACACTGCCTGATAAAAAGAAAGAGAACAAAAACCTCTTGGACAACATAACAAACATGTTTACAAAATGAAGCAGGAATTAATAAACGATAAGAGCAGAGTAATATACGAGGACAACATAGTATTCTCATACTTAGTAAAAAACCCAGCTGCCAAAGGACACATACTAATAATTCCAAAAAAGCCCGTTAAAAGCATTGAAGAACTAAGCGAAGAAGAAGTTGCACACATATTCAACCTCGCAAACGTGTCTGCAACTAGCTTGTTTCAAATATTAGGCGCTCAAGGAACAAACATAATCACTGATGAGCAAGATGGATTTGTCATAAATGTAGTTGCAAGAAAGCAAGATGACGGCTTAAATTTTTTATGGACTCCAAAACAAGTCTCAGCGCCAGACATGGACTCAGTCACAAGCTCAATATCAAGCAAGATAACTTTTAAAGAAGAGCCAAAAAACCCTCCAAAAGTAGATGACCAGCCACAAGACAAATTCTCAGATGACGAAGAAAACTACCTTCTAAAACAACTAGAAAGAATACCTTAGAACATCTTAGATAAAAAAGAGCAGCCAGTTACCAAGCAACAGCGTGAAGATGAATGCTATAAAAAAACTTGGCAGGAAAGGAATGCCCTCTCTCATCAATATCTTTGACTTCTTATGCTGACTCTTAAACTTAAGAAGGCTTGCAAGCTCTTCTTTTGTAACAGGGTTTTTTGGCGTGCAAAGAACTTTTCCATTCACAGACACAGTTTCAAGCACCCAGTCACCTTCTGTAAGCTTGCTAATCGGAATGTTTTTCTCCATGCAAGACTTCTCAACAGCTTTTGTGAATACAAAGAAGTGGAACATGAAAAAAATGAGTGCAGAAACACTTATGAAAAATAATCGATTAAAAGAATCTGTAAATATGGCTGCCACCAGCCCAACAATAGTTGCTATTACTACCATCCTGCGAACTTTAGTTATGTTCTCAGACAATTGATAATCTCTAAAAGCTCTTTTGAACATTTTAAAGTTTTTCAGCGCCAAGAATACACTCCACAAAAAGCCATACAAAGCGCCTATGATGAATATGTTAAGCAGCAAAATCAAGAATAACGGCAGTCCTTCATTAAAGTTAAACCCAACCAATGCTCCAAGACCCATTAAAGCCTTAGAATCTCCACCACCCCACTGGTTAGTTTTGTAAAAAATCCATGCAAGCACAAAGCCAATTGCAAAACCAATGATTGAATAAACAATAGGATAAAAATCCTTGTAAAGAATTGATGCGATGAGCGCTGTTCCAAAGCCAAGAGCTATCATGGAATAGCTGAGCCAGTCAGGAATCTCCCTCGTTCTAATGTCAAAAATTGAAGCAAAAAACAAGCCAAAGAATGCAAAAACAAAACTAACAGGAATCATAATTGTTGATTAAAGATGGTGATTTAAATAATTTATTATTAAAGTCTCTTGCAACAAATTTAAAAACGCGCTTCATCTTTCAATATTTCATGGAGTTAAAAATACCAAAGATAGATCTTGGAATTCTAAAGCAGAAGAAAAAACCTCTCCACATAGCTATAAACGGCAGCAACATAAGCGACTGGGCTGAGAAGAATGGCAAAGAGGAAAAAGAAGCAATCCTAAAAAACACTGAACAGATAAAAAAATTTATGAACTACCAGATAAAAAACGAGATTCCAATACTCACATTAAGCATATCCGCTGAGACAGACAAAGAGGTTTTTGAGCTAACTAATTTCTTCAAGGAACTGTCGTCAAACGAGGATATAATTGAGAAAAAAGTCAGGGTTTTTATAATAGGCCGGTGGTTTGACCTTGGACCTGAACTATCCGATGCATTCAAGAAAGTGATGGATGAAACTAAAGACTACGACAACTTATTCCTCAACTTCTGCGTAAAGTATGACGGTCAGGAAGAGGTTCTTGGAGTAATAAAGCTCCTTGCCACAAAAGCAAAACTTGAAAAGGTTGATCTTGAAACGCTAGACACCCAGCAAGTCAAAGAAAACCTTTACACATCATACTTCACACCACCAGAGATAATAATAGAGCCAAGCAAGACCTACTCAGGACTACTTCTTTGGGATTCTAAAGGCGCAAAGATATACCAGACAAGAAAGCACTGGCTAGACATCACAACATCAGATATCGATGACGCAATAGACTGGGCCAATAGAGAATAAATTGAGAGTAAAATTTATAAACCACCCCTTTTTCTTCCATATTAACCTATGATTGATGAAGCTCAAAATTTGAGCTGAGAGAGGTACTAATTCTTAGTAACCTCACAATTAAAACATAGCTAATGGAGGCATTAAAAATGGCTGACGAAGCATACGAAGCCGTCGAACTAGCAAGAAAGACGGGAAAAATAAGAAAAGGCTGCAACGAAGTAACAAAGGCTCTTGAGAAAGGAGAAGCAAAACTTGTAGTTATCGCAAAGGATGTTCAACCACCAGAAATAACCATGCACTTACCGCTGCTTTGCAAAGAGAAAGGCACAAAATTTGTACATGTGGACAGCAAAGAACAACTAGGCGCATCAGCAGGACTTCCAGTAGGAACAGCAGCAATAGCAATAGTTACGGAAGGAGAAGCAAAAGAAATAATTAAAAAAATATAAAAGGTGTTAAAAAATGGCTGAACAAGACGTAAAAGGCCAGGTAAACTTTTCACAAGCGGTTCCTGCAAGAGTAGACGAAGTAGTCGGAAGAACAGGAACGAGAGGAGAAGCAATCCAAGTAAGATGCAAAATCCTTGATGGAAGAGATAAAAATAAGACCATCAGGCGAAACGTGAAAGGGCCTGTCCAGATAGGAGACATATTAATGCTTAGAGAGACAGAAATCGAAGCAAGACCTCTAAACAAAGTTGGAAGAGGCATGAGGTAAACAAAATGGTTATATGCGATTTTTGTAAGAAAAGCATTCCCGCAGGAACTGGAAAGAAGTACATAAAGAAAGATGGAAAAATCTTGGATTTCTGCTCAAACAAATGCGAGAAGAACATGCTAAAACTAGGCAGAAAATCAAGAACAACCAGGTGGACCAACGAATATCACAAAGTTAAGAAAGGCAAGAAAGCATAGATGAGGTGAAGAACGATGTTTGAAAAAAGCTTAATCATCCTAAAACCAGATGTTGTCGCCAGAGGAGTTATTGGCGAGATAGTAACACGATTCGAAAGAATTGGACTCAAAATAATTGCTATGAAGATGATGCAAGTCCCACAAAAACTTGCAGAGAAACACTATTAGAAAGATGATGAATGGCTGCTTGGAGTTGGCAGCAAGCTCATAAAAAACCAAAACCTCAACCCAAAAAAAGAAAATCCGATGCTCCACGGAAAAAAAATCTGTGACAGCCTCGCAAGAGACTTAACAATTTACCCTGTAGTTGCAATGGTTGTAGAAGGGCACAATACAATAAAGCTAATTAGGAAGATGGTTGGAGAGCAATCACC
>Ga0180009_10001614_pt1 | contig 27372 bp, 23 predicted proteins | sample OS_PC_MetaG_FD_123537 | JGI IMG/M metagenome (GOLD analysis project Ga0180009, IMG submission 123537) | Groundwater microbial communities from the Aspo Hard Rock Laboratory (HRL) deep subsurface site, Sweden - OS_PC_MetaG | ecosystem: Environmental > Aquatic > Deep subsurface > Groundwater... | reverse complement strand
TGTTCATTGACATGCTCCTGTAGATAATTTATTCAATGTTGCCGACAAAACTTGCGGCACTGAGCATGTTATGGCAGATTTTCAACCCTCCCGGAAGATGGGGTTAATTTAGCGCTTACGAAAATATATCAATAACTATTACCGGGAAGAATTTAAATTCGTATGGAAGCTCTTACTTGAGGGGAATTAATGGAATCAAACAAGCACTTCTTAGAGCAATTGCACAAGCAGACCAAAAAACAAAAAAAGAAATCTGTGCTGACTATCCTTCTGAATTAAGTAATGATTGTAATATACTGAGATCAAATGAGGTGATAACTGGCAGTTCGACAAAGATCTCTGATTTTAACAAGATCTATTTCTTTAGTAATCATTTGTATTATAGATTTGACATTTCTAAAGGAAAAGTTGATGAAGGATATCCAATAACTATTCAGAATAACTGGACAAAATTATGGCATAATGGAATTGACGCAGCATTCATATGGAATAACGAAAAAATATACTTCTTCAAAGGAGATAAATACATACGGTACAATTACTTATCAGATCGAGTTCACGAAGATTATCCGCTATTCATTAAAAATTTATGGCCTGGACTTTGGGAAACGAATATAGATGCTGTTTTTAGGTTAGATGATGAAAGTGTCTTTTTTTTTAAAGGAAACGAATACATAAAATACAATCTAATAACTGATAGGGCAGATAAAGGATACCCAAAGCCAATAAACGAATACTGGCATGGCGTTTGGGAAAAAGATATTGATGCAGTATGCAAACTAAACGATCAGAAAATATACTTTTTCAAAAAAAATCAATTTATCAGATATGATTTATTAGCCAATAAAGCTGATAATGGCTACCCAAAATCAATCCAAACTTTGATTGGTATGCCAAATGAAACAATCAATGGCTGTTTTCAAGTAGTGAAATGACATGACCAAATTTAACACCCAACAAGTGCATTCAGTTGACCACAAACTCCCTAGAATAGGGGAATTACAGCGATCTCGGCAAATTCATCTTTAATCAAATATCAGTGCAGTGGCAACTGATGCAGGTGTTATGTTCCTAAAAGTGAGATTCAAAATCCATTGAGTTATGCAAAATACGTATAATATCAATGGAATCGTCAGAATTGGAGCGATAATAAACTATGTGACTACCTTGGGGAAATTTCCTATATCCTTTTTTAATATAGTCGCATTTAACACCAAGATTTGGATTTTCGGCGAGTTTTGTAAAGCAGTCATCAATCTGTTTCAGGGGTATGTTCCTTTGTTTGATACCCCATTTGCTTTCGGTGTATCTACCTATTTCAACCAAGTCCAAAAATGCTTTACGGGAGAGCTTGTATGTAGGCATTAGGTATTCTCTTGATCAAGTGTTTTAATCAACTTGTCATAAGAATATTCGACAAAGCCACTTTTTTCACCTTCTTCTAACATACCACGGAGGGTATTCAATTTTGTTTCATTGTCTTCGAGCATCCTTAACCCAGCTCTTACTACTTCGCTAACAGAGCTATAGCGACCGTTTTCAATTAACTGAGCAATGAAAGAATCGAAGTGGTTTCCGAGAGTAATACTTGTATTTTTTGCCATGTTGACTCCTTGATGTGCTTTAATACCAATTATTGGTATTTTACTTGGTTGATCTTACCCAGTCAACCCTTCAAGATCACTTTGAGTGGTACGATAATTTACTGTAATAATTGAAATATTAATACATGACAAATGCATACACCCGACAAGCGAACGCCCTCGGTTGGGCTTTTCCCAAAGCTCCGGAAAAACATTTGTGTTAATCGAACATCAGTACAGCTGCGGGTAATATTTCAATGAGAATAGTGTGCTACAATATCTGTAGCTATTTTCAAAATGTTAACCCGCAACTCCTCCGGGGCAATGACATCCACAGATGCCCCCATTCCCAACACATGCGTTTGAGCCTCTTCAATCCTTTCAAAAGTGTAGTCCACTACTAGCCACCCTTCCGAGTCAGGTTGAGCTTGTTCAACAAGTGACCGAACATCTTCTCCCAAAATATAGGGCAAAACAGGAATCAAGTCTGGTCCTATGCGTAGGGTCACCGGATATTTTGGCAAACTAGCCTTGTAACCGATTACCCAATCTGTCCAGAATCTGGCTAAATCAAAATCCTGGGGTCGGGCAAAATGCATCTGGGACATTTGAACAGCTTCAATCCGGGATACCCGATACACGCGCATTCCCTTGTCAGTGGCGGCAACCAGATACCAAATACTTGCTTTTGCCACCAAACCATAGGGGGAAATTGTTCGTTCACTTACCTTGCCGTTACGGCGGCGATACGAAAGAACCAATTGGCGGTCTTGCCACACTGCCTCTTGGACGGTTTTTAGGTGAAGCGCCGGCTCATCTGTTTGAAACCAACTGGCCGCATCCAAATGCAAACGCTGGCGAAGGTAATCAGCATGTTGATGATGATCACTCGCTAGCGTACTGGTCAATTTAAGAACAGCAGTCTTAACCTGCTGACTGACGCCCAAATCGGATATGGGACTGGGAATGGTCAGCATAAATAATGCCTGAATTTCGCCTTCATTCAATCCGGTTAGGGTAGTACGATAGCTATCCAGCAAGGCGTACCCACCGCCAGGTCCTCCATTGGCATAAACTGGTACCCCAGCCACACTCAAAGCATCAATGTCTCGATAAATCGTTCGTTTGGAAACTTCTAACTCATTGGCTAACTCTTCCGCCGTCATTTGTCTTCGGGTTTGTAACAACATCATTAATGAAAGAAGCCGGTCTGCTCGCATTATTCCTCCCAATTCAAAAATACAGTTGGATTATTGCACAAATATTAACTGACAGTAGATGTCAGCCATTATTGCTACAATGAGGAAAATCAACCATGAAATTAGAATTTTAATAAACAAAGGAGAAAGTAATATGTCGAAGAAAATATCAAATATTTTTGTTGATGATGGCGGAGCCGGTTCTGTACCAGTGGTTTTTATTCACTCACTAGCCGGAAATACAAAACAGTGGTCTGCCCAACTCAACCACATTCGAACAACGCGGCGGGCGATTGCTCTCGACCTCCGGGGGCACGGTCAGTCTTTACCACCTGCAAATGGTGAGTACACTATTGACTCAATGGTCCAAGATATTCAGACGGTTGTCGAGGAGTTAGGTATTGAGAGATTCATTTTGGTAGGTCATAGTATGGGGGGTAGTGTTGCTGGCGCTTATGCAGGTACTTATCCTAAACGAGTGGTCGGATTGCTTCTCGTTGATCCGTCCGGCGACTCAACTCAAATGCCGGTTGAAGAAGTACAAGGGTATCTTGGTGCTTTGGAGTCTGAAGCCTATTCAAACGTTATTGAAGGATACTGGAGTCAAATCTTGACCGGGTCGGCTGAAACAACGGAAGTGAAAGTTATGCAGGATTTACGTGATACATCAAAAACAACAGTTGTTGGTGTTTTCAAAGAACTTTTTAAGTACAATCCTGTACCGGCGCTAGAAGGTTACACAGGCCCTAAGTTGTCGGTTATCACATCGCTTAACGAAACTCCGTATAGCTTACATAGACTTGTATCCAATCTGCCCCATAAAATGATAACGGGGACGGGGCACTGGTTACAACTGGATAAACCAGAAGAATTCAATCGGATAATGGATGACTTACTCGCAACTCTTGACAGTGGTAACGTACATTAAGAGAAATTCCCCAAAAGTTAACTTGATGACTCAACATTGAGTACAAATGATACACGATTGCTTGATCCTTGATAACGTATATTATACCGCAGAGATGGTTGCTAAAAAACAAAATATTTCAAGAAGTAAGTTATATACAAAAGCTGTAAAAGACTACGTCAACAAACATCAAAAAAGTCATATTACAGAAGCGCTTAGCTCTATCTATCCGCAGGAAGAGTCATCTCTTGGCTCAAATTTCTGCTTTCGGGCTTGATATATCACGTAAAATCGAGCAGTTGCCATTCCATTTCCGACGAAGCCCTTGTCACGGAAATGTGCTTTGACAGGAGTTGCCCCTTGGGGTATGATCCTTTTGAATTTGCAAAAATAAACAACAACAAGGGAATAAACGACCAATGACTATCACAATACGGCAAAATCTGAATAAAAACGGATTGGTTCATATTTTCTGTTTTTTGATTTTATTCTCTCTCTTGTCTGGGTGCAGCTCGGTAAAAGTAAGCAGGGCGACTGAAGATGAACCCACCGATTTATCGGGAGCCTGGAATGATACTGATTCCAGACTGGTTTCCGAACACATGATAAATGACCTGTTGCATCATGGTTGGATGAATGAGTTTCGATTCAAACATGATAGAAATCCCGTTATCACCATTGGCAAAATCCTAAACAAAACAACAGAACACATTGCCACCCAAACCTTTACAAATGATATTGAGCTGGCCCTGATCAGATCAAACCGTGTTGACCTCACTGCATCAGGCAAAGCAAGGACAGAGGTCAGAAAAGAGAAAGAGGATTACCAGACACATAGTCAGCATCCGGCAGGTACGAGGATTACGGTTGAGACCCAAGCGGATTTTATATTGAGAGGGGAGATTCATTCGGTTGAGGACCAGTTAAAAGATACCAAGGTGGTGACCTACCAGATTGATTTGGAGCTATTAACTCTGGAGAATAACGAGAAAATCTGGATTTCGCAGAAGAAGATTAAAAAAATAATAGAAAAACCAACTCTGGGGTGGTGATTTTTGGTGAATAGCGGTTAGCAATTGGCGGTTAGCTATTGATTATTAAAATAGAGACTAATTGCTTGTTACAAAAGCTAATAGCATACAAAAAAATGGAAAAAAGAGGTCTCACCTTATTACCGACACTGATAGCAGCACTATTGCTGGCTGTCTTGACTATTGGCTGCTCACCCGGGACATTGTTGACCAGGGATGATTATCAGGTAAGTCTGCATCATCACTATGGCGGTCTACCGCAAAAGGCGCTTGAGAAGTTTCCTGCCAAAGAGAAAGGATATTTTATCACGGTTCTTGAAAAAGCCTATCTGAATCTGCTGTCAGGAAAGCCGGAAATTACCCCTCTGAAAAAACTGGCGGATACTATTGAGAAGAGAATCCGTTATCAGGGATCAAGGGAGGTGCAGTCACTCTTTTATGCGGAGACTCCTGAAGGTTATTATGCCTCCGAACACGAAATTATCTGGCTTCATATTCTGCTAAGCTGGGGCTATTCGGAACGGGGGGAATATGAAGAAGCCTGTGTCGAGGCACGAAAAGCCTCTCATCTGTTGACAGCTCCCTGGAGTCATGAAGGCCATTTCGACGATCCCCTGTTGAGAATCATCCTCGGTGGAATGTGGACAAGATGCGGATCATGGGATGATGCGGTGGTTGATTTCCGCCGGGCTTATCAACTGGCACCCGAGAAGCAATGGTTGAAAGAGCTGGCTGATCTGGAGGAACCTCCTAAAAACCTGTTCCTGATTCTGGGTGGTGTAGGCCCAACACCAACCTGGGACCCAAGCGCAGAAACCAATCTGGTGAGGGGATTCCGGCATGTCACGTTTACTCCTCAGGGTAAAAAAAGCGATCTTTCATTGACGACAAAACAAGATAAAAAGATAAACCTCCATCTCTCCCCCGATTCATCCCAATGGTATCAACGCCATTTCGAAAGGGATAATGCCATTCACGAGCTGATTGTCGATTCTCACTATACAACCAGGGCTGCCGGATCTATTACCATGGAATCAGCAAAGATGGCTACAGCCTATACTGTAGGCACGGTCGTTGTGGTGGGATCAATCGCTGTGGGAGCCGCAGTTATCTATTATTCTGTTTTATATCTCAGTGGTGACATTGCAGGGTATGCAATCGGTTTGGGATTGGGAATCGGCATCAAGGGAACAGACAGCGGAATAGGCATAATTACCAGGACCACTGACGACAGCCTGGAATCGATCGGTGATGATCTTGATTCCTCAAAGGCATACCGTTTTGTCAGGTATCTACCGGAATATGTCTGGGTCGGCTGGAATGATGAGGAGCTCTCCGCTTCGGATCTGTCTCTGATAAACAATGGTCAACAGATAGCTTTGAATAAAAAAGAAAACTCTCAGAATGTGTTCTGGGGGTTTTCTCCGGATATAAATACAATGATAGCTGATCGTGCCATTTTGTATCCCCTGGAAAATCGGTGGGAAAAATGGTCAACCGACTTGATTGAATATCTCAATAACAGCAAGAGTGCGGTATCCTGGGATTCGCTAAGGCATTCCGCGTCAAATATTAAACATGTGGCGAAAACAGAAGACTACGCCTTTTCCATGGATTACCAGGATCAGGATTTAAAAATCAGGATAGACGGAAACAGCATCGAATGTGAAGTGCTTAGTGGCTTGTTCAAAGAAAGCTCATCGATAATAATCGACCTTAAAAGCAAAAAAATAAAAGCTGATGAAGGAGCAAAGAAGGTTCTGGTGGAGACACTTCCCCATAGCTTTATCACCCAAGTTTTACATGGAATTAACCAGGAAACCAGAGGATTGCTTAAGCGGAAATAAGGTGTACTTTATCATGTAACCATCAAGGTTTGACTTTAAACCAAAAAAGAAACCTCACCCTTAACAAAATAGAAAAGGCTACAATATGAATCCGCTGACAAAAAAGGCAAACAGAATTCTAACCATTATATTCCTTGGCTTTGGAATAGCATACCTGATGACTCTGTCATACAGACCCTATCCATTGTGCTTTATGGTGAAATCAATCCCGATATTCTGTTTGTCGCTCTTCGTGCTGCTCAATATTCCAGGGAAAAAGGGGAAACTGTTATTTCTTGGTTTCCTGTTTTCCGCTTTCGGAGATGTATTTCTATCGTTGCAACCCAAAGTGTTTTTCGAGGTGGGAATGGGGGCATTCACCATCGCCCACCTGTTTTATATTACTGTTTTCCTGCGAAAGCCCCTTCTGAATGCCAAACGAGGAGCAGCCTTGGGCATAGTTATCCTTTACTCGGCAATATACGGAGTGATTCTCTACCCCAACCTGGGTTCCATGATGATCCCGATCTACATCTATCTTGGTGTAATCTCAATCATGGCTATCAGTGCCTGCCTGGGACGGTATAATCATCCCCTTATTATTGCGGGGGCTTATCTGTTCATTATCTCTGACTCGATTATCGCGTACAGCATGTTTATTTCCCGGTTTGACCTTTCCAGCCTCTCGGTGATGATAACCTACTATTCCGCGCAACTGTTGATCGCTTATGGTTGCTTTCTCAGCAGGGAGGAGTAAACATTCAGTCGGATCGCCAGGAATTAACGTCCACTATTGATTCAACCGATGGATCATCTACTTTTTTTAGTTTGAGGAAGTGGAATGGTAGATAATAATTGCTTATTCAGTGCCATTAACTCAAGAAATTGTATTTACCTTCATAACCAGAAAATAAGAACTTTTAATTTATTGTTGGGAATAAAGGTAGGGCGGCCTTACATGGCCGCCTTTGAGTTGCTTCTGGCGGGGATGTAACCCCACCCTACCATTTGTATTTTTCATTTTTGGTAGTTCAATGAAGGTGCAAGACCTTGAGTTAATGGCATTGATTGCTTATTAATCATTTTGAACAAATATACAACTTAAGAGGATTGACGGTTTGCAAATGACGGCGATGAAGAGGATTGAGATCCTCCTGTTTGATATAGGAGGTGTATTGGTTGAGTTGGGTGGCATTGAGACCATGTTGCAATGGATAGATTACAAATACAAGGCTGAAGAAATTATGGAGGTCTGGCTGGCATCTTCGGCGGTACGGTTGTTTGAATCCGGTCAATGCGATAGCGTTACGTTTGCTGAACAGATTATCAGGGAGTTCAGTCTCCCGGTTTCGGTTGATACCTTCCTCACTGAGTTTGAAGGTTGGCCGACGCGGGTTTTCCCCGGGGGAATACGGCTTTTGAAAACTCTGAAACAACACTACTCGCTGGTTAGTCTGAGCAACACCAATGAGATCCACTGGCCGCGGATCATGAATACCCTGGAGCTGAAACCTCTTTTTGATAAACAGTTTCCGTCACATCTTACCGGCCTGATGAAACCCGACCAGGAAGCATTCAGAAATGTCATTGCTGACCTGAAAATGGACCCGGAATCGATCCTGTTTTTTGATGACAGCGAGACCAATATCCGGGCTGCTCAAAACATCGGCATTAACACTGTCAGAGTGCAGGGAGTAAAAGAGGTGGAAAAAGCTCTTTTTAACGCTGGTTTGTTAAAAGTGGCATAGACAGCAACTACATGATTGACTGCCAGACTCCCGGTTGTCGATCAAGTGTGTCTCTGATGATTCTCAGACCTTTCTCCACATCTTCGGTTTTCTCCGGGCTTGTCAGACATATTCTTATTCCCTGGGCATGAACTGAGTGTTCCACGGCAAAGGACTTGGATGATTTTACCAATACACCATTTCTTTGAAGCTGAAGGACAAATTCATCCGGGTCCCATTGTTCGGGAAGAATCAGCCAGGTATGGAGACAATCCGGATGATTGTAATACTCCATTCCTTTAAATATGGAATCCACCAGCGCTTGCCGTTTTTTGAGCTCTATTCTCTTGCTTTTTATCATTTCCGCCAGCCTACCGGACTGAATGGCGCGACAGGCTATTTCGGTCATCAAAGGTGGTGCAAACAGACAATCCAGGTAAAAGGCAGACTTTAAAGAGTTTAAAAGTCGTTTGGGTGTGAGAATGTACCCTACCCTTAGTCCTCCGGCAAATATTTTTGAAAAGCTCCCGCAATAAACCACCTGTTCAGGATTTAAAGTTACCAGCGGGATGGGGGGCTTACTGTGTAATATACCTTGAACCTGGTCTTCAATAATCAGCAGATCATAACGGGTCGCAATCTCGATTACCTGTTGCCGACGTTTTATCGATAGGGTAGAGGTTGTTGGATTCTGCAAGGTGGGAATGCTGTAGAGCAGCTTTGGTTGTAATTTCTGACAAAGGGATTCCAGATGTTCGGGGATCAGTCCATGTTGATCCATCTGTACGCCATAATGTTTCAGTTGATGCTGCCTGGCCAGGTAAGTAAATCCGGGGTAGGTCAGGGATTCGGATAGCACCCTGTCGTCCGGACTGGTAAGTGCCGATAAGATAGTGTTAATAGCATTTTGACCGCCATTGCAGATAATCATCCGGTCTTTATTTGCTTCTATTTCATGACTTTTCAGCCAGTCAGCGATTATTTTCCGCTGGTGAGGAATCCCCGCTTCCGATTCATACTGCACCAAAAAGCTCAGGTAGGGATCATCCTGGCTTATTTCTGTCAATATTTCAGACAGAATACTCTCCTGCCCGTGGGAAAGGGTTATACTCAAACTCAGGTCGATGACCTCATCATCTCTCTTCAAAGACTCCAGATAATCAGCCATGTCGCTTTTTTGTCCGCTGACAAACGTTCCGCTTCCCATTCTGGCCATGATTAAACCACGTTTTTCAGCCTCGGCATATCCCCTGGTTATGGTACCGACCGTCACTCCCAGGTGCTCTGCCAGGGCTCTGTGAGTGGGGAGTTTTTGCTTCGGTTTCAGGATTCCCAGTTTAATATCGTCTGCAATTGCATCAGCCAAGGCTTTATATCGTGAGCCGCTGTATTTTTTTATGTCCGGATTCCAGATTGTCATGGGTACAATAATAGGTTTGACAAATAGTATTGAATGTTAAATATTACAATTTAGATCTGTTTTTATCATTGTTTGGTTACAATTGCAAATTGTATCTTTCGGACTGTTACAATTTGTCCCTGAGGGAGTATTCCATGGATTCCGTATTGATCCCGTTAATTGTTTTTGCCTTGGCTACCACTATAACGCCGGGTCCCAATAATATTATGCTGACAGCCTCCGGGGCTAATTTTGGTTTTAAAAGAACCATACCCCATATATTAGGAATCCAGGGAGGTTTACTTTCATTGATGGCACTGACTGCTTTAGGCCTGGGAGTAGTGTTCAGGCAGTTTCCACAGCTTCAAACCATCCTTAAAATCGCGGGATCAGGTTATATCCTCTATCTGGCTTGGAAAATAGCCAGAATATCCTCCCTGAAAAATGCGAAAAAAGAGGGCAAACCGTTTACTTTTTTTGAGGCCGCCCTGTTTCAATTCCTGAATCCAAAAGCTCTGGTTATGGCAATCTCGGCAATGACCACCTTTACCATTGCCGGGCCTGATTATGCTTCTTCCGCGATTACGGTAACCCTGGTTTTTGCCGTAATCTGTTTACCGTCAATCTCATTCTGGGCCGGGTTTGGAGTTGCCGTGGGAAGGCTGTTGAACACACCCAGACGCTGCAGGATTTTCAACACCACTCTCGGCGCCGTGACAGCCTTATCAGTTATTTTGATCATCTATTAGAGAAAAGGGGGCAGGAGAATAATACTGTTGTTTAGTTTGATTAAAAAGGTGGTTTGGGTAGTAGTATATTACGGGATTGTAATCGCAAAAAAAACGTTGAATTTGCGATTACAATCTCCAAAAAAAACTTGAGAGTAGATGTCTAATCTTGGCATTTTAAAAATTGGCGATAGCAGAAAAAGGGAATGGTTTCAAAAGATTTTTTGTCCTAAGACCCCTGTGCTTCAACTAAATCAAAGCACAGAGTGGAAAGAGGTGAAATTTAGGATTCCAAAACCTGTTTTATCAGGTCTGCAACCTTTGCCAGTTCATCTTCGGTGATGGTCAAAGGAGGCTGAATTCTCAACACGTTGCCGAAAGTTCCGCCGACGCCGATCAATAAGCCTTTGTCTCTGAGTTCTCCCCGGATCTGACCGGCCTCATTTCCTGCCGGTTCTTTACTGTCCAGATCCTTCACCAACTCTATGCCAATCATCAAACCTTTACCCCTGATTTCTCCGATTTTTATATTTTTGGGTTGAATCTTTCTCAGTTCAGCCATTAGATTCCGACCTTTTTTTTCTGCCTTTGCCGCGATATTGTTGCTTTCCAGATACTTGATATTGGCCAGAGAAGCGGCACAGGACACCGGGTTTCCTCCGAAAGTGGAAAGGTGATCTCCGGGTTTAAAGGCGTCCGCAACATCAGGCCTGGCAATGAAACAACTAAGCGGGAAACCACCCGCGATTCCTTTTGCCATAGTCATGATATCAGGTTCCACACCAAAGTGTTCAATGGCAAACATCTTTCCGGTTCGACAGAACCCTGATTGAACCTCATCGGCTATGAACAGGATCTCATGCTTATCCAGAATCTGCTTGATCACTTTGAAGTAGTTATCCGGAGGAACAACAATTCCTCCTTCTCCCATGACCGGTTCCGCAATAAATAAAGCTGTGCTGCCGGAGGTCTGATAGAGAATGACATCTTCCAGATATTCAGCACAGAGCATCCCGCAGGTCTCGGGACCTTTCTGTTTGAAAGGACAACGGTAGCAGTGAGGATGGGGGAGGAAAGCCACACCCGGCAGATAAGGACCACCCTGCTTTTTCCGCCCGGAATTTCCGGTAATACTGAGAGTTGCCAGAGAACGTCCATGAAATGATCCGGTTAAAGCGATCATCTCATATTTTTTCGTAAATTGTTTGGCGAGACGTAATGCTCCTTCAATGGCTTCCGCACCGCCATTACCAAAAAAGCTCTTCTTCAGTTTTCCGGGAGTGATGGCAGCCAGCTTCTCCGCCAGATCGCCAACCGGCTTGGCATGATAAACATAGGAACAACAGTGAATCAGTTTATCCATCTGCTGTTTGGCAGCTTCAATCACTTCACTGTTACAGTGACCTGAATTCACCACTGAAATCCCGGCGAAACAGTCCAGGTACGTTTTGCCATCTTCGGCAGTATAGGTTGAGTTTACTGCTTTTTCTATAACTATGGGTTCAACGGCTTTCACAAATCCGGTGTTGACATATTCTTTGTATTTCTGTTTTGTGTCCATGGGGAATCTCCCTGAGCAGTTTGTTTTATTCCATTCCGGATATGGCATGGAAGAGGGCGGTGAATGCTTTTCTGGTAAAAGAACGAATTATACAGTAAAATTGATCAAATTTACCTGATTCTATAGAAATTGCACGAAATGCAGCCCGATTACAAGTTATTTTAGTATAAAACGGCAACAGAAGTCAGTGAGTTTTGCAAGTGGGCAGAAAAGGTGATTGGGAAGACCAGGTTTTAATATTACTGGCTATTTAACCTGGTTTTCGCAGAAACAGGATTAACGGCGAGATTCTGTCCCGGCTTTTTTAATCTCGCTCAGAAACAGTTTGACGATGGGGGAGATTTCCGATGGATGCCATTTTGTATCTTGGGGAGCCTCGTGCCATTCAAATGGTAAGTTTACGACACTACCGGGAGATTTTGCATTCTCCAGAGCCCCAAGAGTTTTCAGCAAAACTTCCCGTTGACCCTTAACGTCGCCGACTTCACCGACCGGACGACCATAAGGATATTCAACCGCGACGGTTCTCGGGAATCCCAATTCACGATTGAACTCCGGAGTGGGAGTTAACACAATGGTGGATATCCCCTGCTCTTCCAAATATCGGGCTACCAATCCCACGGATCGGCAACAAAGAGGTCAGGCCGGGGTGAGTAACACGGCTTCAACTTCCTCCTCCTTCATTCTTGAAGCCACTTTCGGCATGGTTTCAGTCAGCAGGATTGTCGGATCAAGCTGAAAACCATAATAGGAGTAGCAGGTGGGCGCCAGGCTGCCTATGATGCCCTCCTTTTCAAACTCAGTAAATCGGGACAAAGGAAGGATGATGTTAATATCCTGCTTGATATAGTCCGTATTAACATGCAGGTGATTGACGTTGATCTCCTCTTCCCGAATGGTACTGGGCAATTCCCGGCTCGTCGGATCACCCCAGGCGGGTTCTTGCCTTTCACGCTCCATATCAAAAGGGGGATCGGTCTTCAGGCTGATCCCTGCCGAAGTCATCAACGAAAACCGCACCTCTTTAATCGGCTTTTTTAATGGGGTCCAGGGGATTTCTCCCTGGTAATTCTCTGTTGGAATATCCTTTCCGATCCAGGCTCCCAGTGAAGGGGGCATGAACTTAAATCCGTCTACTACTTTTGTCATAGTGGTTTCTCTCCTTGAAAAATGGGATGAATTCGGATGGCCGCCTCAACGATAAAAGGAAGCCACCATTATGTCAATGGTTATTAGGGGACGTTGTTGACTAAGTATACAAACTGTTATCTGTGCTTTTGTTGATGCTAACGCCTGATTGATGATTAAAGGTTTTTTACTGTTACATGGTTTAATTCCCCTGTTAAATCATGCTTCGGCCCTCTCAGTATTTGGTCTCCTCCTTTTTGTGATAAATATGTTTTTAAATAAAATCTGCTATATTCGTTTTTTGTATACTTTGTCATAGAATGTCCCTCTTTTATTCCATATCTATCTTCAAGTGCTATTTTCTCTCTGTTTTTGTCTGAACCTACCGGTTTTTCAATCTTGGCCCTCATGCCTCTGGGCTTGTTTGAATACCTTCCGTATTTTCGAATCATCTGAAAGTTTTTCTTGGAAGTGTGATACGTAATCACAGTGATATACTCTTCAGCTGATCAGGATACAAAAATTAAACATAAATCGGACTCCAACATAGATTCTGCAATATTTTGGTTTTTGTTTTTGGGTGATTCTTCTAAGATTAATTCCATTGTTTTTCCGAACTACACAAACCTGCCGGTATCCTTCTGCAATGAATAAAGGACTGAACTGCAAAGCCTGAATATTGAACAGTCGGAGTGTTATCGCTGTGGATTTGATTTTGCTATCCAATGTTAATCCACTACAGAGGAATTCTGCTACCATAGTCTCCAGACCGAATACTTAAGGAATCTCATTCAGTTAAAAAAGTAGAATTATGCCCAAAAAATCCAAAACAAGGCATTATAAACTGAATTATAAATAACTGAAAGAAAGGATCAATGACCACCTTCCCAATAGTCAGACTGACTAGGAGTTTATTATTATGAATTATCGCAGTATCCCTTTGAATCTTAAACTATTGACGTTTTTTCTGTTCGTTTTTCTATTACCTTTGACAGGCTGCCAGACATCCAAATTACAAAAGGAGATGCCGAAAATCGAAAAAGGAGTGTTAGATCTGAGGCATTGGGACTTTGCAAAGGATGGCGTGGTCAACCTCAGTGGAGAATGGGAGTTTTATTGGCAGCAATTCTTATTCCCAGCTGATTTTTCTCAAAACAAAAACCCGTATGCTGATGGTTATCTTGCCATTCCCGGGGTTTGGAATGACATCAAAGTGAATGAAAAATTCCTGCCCGGTGAAGGATTCTCTACTTTGCGTTTAAACGTATTGATCCCAAATAGCGGTGAACCGTTGGCTATTCGCACAGCGTTGATCCAGACAGCATTTACTTTTTATGTAAATGGCAAAGCTATCATCTCCAACGGCCAGGTCGGGAAAACGTCTGAAACCTCCATCGCTGAGAACCACCCTGTAGTGCAATCTTTTTATCCGGATCGAAACCAGCTTGAGTTAGTTCTTCAGATTTCCAATTTTAACCATCACAAAGGAGGACCGCGCAGTATTATCAAGATCGGATTGCCTGAGGACCTGAGCTTAGCGAGGGAAAGAACCCTGAGCATCAAGCTTTTTTTAGCCGGAGCCTTTTGCATTATGGGATTTTATCACCTGGGTTTGTATATTCTTCGTCGTAAAAATCGGTCAACCCTCTATTTAAGTATCCTGAGTCTGGCATTTGCTTTTCGTTGTGTTTTTTCACCGGATAATTACCTGATTATATTCTTACCTGATTTTAGTTGGGAAGCGCGCTTGAAATCAGAATATCTCTCTCTTATCATTGTTGTCACTTCCATGGTGTTGTTTATACGGTCTCTTCTTCCCCGGGACTTTTTTAAACCCGCTTACTATTTTACGCTTGCCATCGGAGCTGCATATTCGGTTTTGGTGATTTTAACTCCATGCCTGTTTTACTCAAAATATATCCAATATTATCAATTTTTTAGCATCGCAATTGCCCTCTGCCTGGTTTTTGTTCTCATTATTGCCATGTTCCGAAAAAGAGAGGGAACAATCATCCTTCTTCTCGCTTTTATTACCCTGTTGATCTGGGGTGTGACCGAATCGCTCTATTTCAATGAGAAAATCCATTCCCTGCTGCTTGTTTATTCCCTGCAATTTATGTTTATGTTTCTGCAGGCCTTTTTCCTATCTTTTCGTTTCGACAAGGCCTTTACAGCTGTTGAAATTCTCAAGGATGAACTCAACGAAAAATCCGAAGCTCTAAAGGAAAATATTGCGAAGCTGAGTGAACTGGATAGCCTAAAAGATGAGTTTCTGGCCAATACTTCCCATGAATTAAGAACACCTTTGGCTGGTATCATTGGGCTCAGCGAGTCACTTCTGACTGAGCCCCAGGAACCACCAACGCCTAAACAGACTCAAAACCTGAGAATGATTGTTCAAAGTGGAAAACGACTTTCCAGCTTGATTAACGATATCCTCGACTTTTCCAGCATCAGGCATGGTGAGATTATTCTAAATCCCCAGCCATTGAGTCTGCGCACTATTACGGATTTGGTGATCGATTTCTGCCAACCGTTGCTTGCTCGCAAGAGTTTTGAAATTCATAACAATATTTCACAAGACCTCCCCTTGGCACTGGCTGATGAAAATCGCTTACAACAGATTCTTTTCAATCTCCTGGGAAATGCCATTAAATATACAGATGCAGGGCGTATAGAACTGAAGGCAGCTGAAACCGGAAGCTTCATTCGGATTGAGATTCGTGATACGGGGCGGGGGATATCGGAAAAGCAATTGACTCGCATATTCAACGCTTTTGATCGGGGAGGTGAAGATGACCCAAAACTCGGTGGGACGGGATTAGGTTTGGCTCTTACCAAAAAACTGGTAGAATTACATGAAGGTGAAATATGGGTAGAATCCAAGCCTGGTAAAGGATCTTGCTTCTTCTTCACCCTCCCGATTAGCAACACTACACAGGATGTGACCATAAAACCTTCCCCGCCTTTGATTTTCACCACCCCCTATAAAAACGAACCTGTGCTGCTTACCTATAAAGCCAATGCATCGGGTCAAACCACAGCCCATCTTTTAGTGGTTGATGATGATCCCATCATTTTACGAACCATGGCCCAATATCTGGCTCAGAGCGGTTACTCCGTCACCACATCCATTGACGGGCTGGAAGCGATGGAGATTCTGAAAACACAGCAGGATATTCAACTTGTTCTTCTGGATATCATGATGCCGGGGATGAACGGTTACGAGTTTTGTCAAACGATCCGTCGGGAGATGAATACTTATGAGTTGCCGATCATTATGCTGACCGCCCGCGCTCAACCGGAAGATATCGCCAAAGGATTGCAGTCCGGCGCCAACGATTATTTGATAAAACCGATTCTGCGGGAGGAGTTGTTAGCGCGGGTACACAATCATCTGGAGCAGAAGGAATCCGTTCAAAGGTTAAAAGAAAATACACGCCTGCGAAGAGAAATTGAAAACCGGAAACAAGTAGAGTTGAGGCTTGCTGTTTCCCAGCGACGATTGGCCAGGATATTGGATTTGATTCAGAAATCCTTGTTGACTCTAAACGAAAACCTGGAAATCACTTATTGCAATCAGCAGGCGGAACGTCAAATTGGTCTTTTAGCACAGGAATTGGTGGGAGAATCGATTCACCTGCTCTTTCCCGGTTTTCCCATGGAAGTCTTGTCCAAACAACTGGCCGAACTTTCCCCTGCGGACGCGCTTTCCGTATCACTCCCTCTGAAACCCAAAGATACCGAAAAATATTCTGTAGAGGTTTCCTTTATTCCTTTTGCTTCAAAAGGGGAAACCGGTTATCTGATGAATCTTGACACGCAAACGGATCATCCACCCTCTTCGTTTCCAGATTCAACGTCATCTGAAAAACGATTGGAAAGGCTTGAACGGTTGATGTGCAATGTTGTGGAGAGCCTATCCCAAGAAAACCCCAATCTGATGCGACAGATCCATCAATTACCCCCGGTTTTGGATCAAGCGGACTGTGTTAAACCCGAGCAAACCGAAGCAATGGAGACCCGCAAACTCATGGTGGAGGTCATGATGCAGTCCTTACGCTACTGGACACAAACAACCCAAAAAACGAAATTTGATCTGGCAGAGGAGAGCGGTCTCTGGAATGCCATGCCGGACAAAGATGGCACCATGCGCAGCAGGACGTTGGACCGCTATTTAAAGCTAAATACCCTGCCAAAACGCCCAAACTGGGAGAATATACTGCAAACAGCTTATTTTGTCAGGCAAAACACGCCCGATACAGCCGCGGATCTGGCTGCCAACCTGGATGAAAAAGTCACCCAACTGGAATCAGTGCTGTGTCTGAAGGAATAAGCAATTTATCTAAGCAAAAACTTTTAAACTGGGAATTCAAGTTTCGAGATTTAACTTATCTTGACAACATCACTATCGATTTACAGAGATAGGAGTCGCTGCTTCACTATTAAAAACAAGTGTCTGCATTGTTACAGCAGATCCTTGATTCTTTCAAGTTGATTATCCGTTGGAACGAGTGCCAATTAAGGGAGCCTGCCTGAAACGGAACTGTCTTAGCAAATAACCTTAAACCATAAGGACTTGCAACAACGATCCCTTTTAATCTCAATACTGCATTCTCATACCCCGTTCATATTTTCGGAACAGTCCCATTAAATCTGATAGATATAATAGTATTTCAGGTTCATGACTGATGAAGGTCTCCACGAGAGATTAACAAGCTGAAACAATATTTAAAGGCATAAAAGCAAGCCTGACCCTCCCCTGTTTTTCCCAATTTGAACCGAATTGTTACCGATCATTTTCTTGTTATAAGCCCAACCGGCCATTAAGCTAGCCCTTAGCCCCACAGTTTTAATTGATAAATCAAAGATCTGTTGTGGATGCTGTGAAATGAATGAATGTTACAACGATGATGGAAATTCGCAATTGGTTTGCTGAAAAACTTTAATAAATCTATCAAGCTGAATTACTGGTAAATTGAGGTTTACACATGGAAAAACTTGTATTGAAACTGATATCTTTTCTTCTTTTAGTAACATTGGTTGCATGCGGAGGAACCAGTGGAGGTAGTGGAACCGATGGAGACGGAGGAACCGTTGAAGAGAGCAGCTCTGGCACAGACGGTGATTCCGATGAGAGCGATGATTCTGGTGATGATAGTCCTCCCGAAACAAACACCGTCCCTACAGCCACCGACGTCAGGATAGTTGATGAGAATGGCGGCCATGCCCTGACAGGGGATACGTTAATCGGGGAATATACATTTGCAGATTTGGATGGCGATGAAGAAGCCGTTTCTACTTTTCGCTGGTTTCGCAACAACACAGTCATTCCTGATGCAACTTCCTCTACCTACAGGCTCGTATCAGCTGATCTGATTGCTTCTATTACTTTTGAAATCACACCGGTGGCTGCAACGGGTGAAACAACCGGCACAGCTGTTGTTTCATCCGAGTGTTTAACCGGTAATCCACCTGTAGTCAGTGGGTTGGCATATTACAAAGACATCAACAAAAATGGTATCAATGATGCCGGCGACCAGTTGGTTGTTCCTTTTAATCAAAATGTGCTGGTCAATGTCGCAGACAGCAATAGTTTTACCTTGCCGGTTACCGGTGACAGCCTTGGCGAAGGGAGCACTGTCAGTGCCGGACCGGCGGACAATGAAATAACCATTACCCTGGGTGAATCACCTGTGCTGAAAACTCGCCAGGATTACACCGGTGTCCACACAACCAACGCCCCTTCAGGAATTGATGTCAACAGCACGATTACACCTGATGCCATTGAAGGAGTTTCCGGTCTTGACGTAGAGGCAACAACTGCTGTTGATATCATACCGGCTTACGTGGATTCCGCCCAATCCCTGGGATTAAACTCCAGTTACTCCGTTGCCTTGGGTGATTTGGACAACGATGGTGATGAGGATATAGTGGTGGCCAACTATTCCGACCAGGGAAACCGGATTTACACCAATGACGGCTCCGGCGACTTTAGCGACTCTGGTCAATCGTTGGGTTCAAGCGACAGCACTTTTGTTGCCCTTGGTGATGTGGACCAGGATGGAGACCTGGACATGGTAGTTGCCAACGGCAGTTATGTAGGAAACAAGATATACCTGAACGATGGAACCGGGAGTTTCACCGATTCGGCTCAGTCACTTGGAACAAATTGGAGCCGTTCTGTAACTCTTGGTGATATAGATAGTGACGGAGACCTGGATATAGTCGTGGCGAATGATATGCAGAGTAACCGGGTCTACAAAAATGATGGCGCTGGAAGCTTCACCGATTCTGGTCAATCCTTGGGGCACTATAGCAGTCGTTCAATTGCCATGGGTGATCTGGATGGTGATGGGGATCTGGATCTGGTAGTAGCCAATGGTAGTGATCATCCCAACAAGGTTTTTTTCAACAATGGCTCCGGTGTCTTCAGCGATTCAGGTCAGACTCTGGGCTCAAGTTGGAGTTTTTCCGTTTCGCTGGGAGATGTGGATGGTGATGGTGATCTGGACTTTGTTGTGGCAAATGGAAGCAATCAATCCAATCAAATCTATTTTAACGACGGTTCGGGCAGTTTCACAGATTCCACCCAATCCCTGGGAGCAAATGACAGTCGTTTTGTTGCTTTTAATGACGCTGATGATGACGGCGATCTGGATCTGATAACGGCTAACAACGGTCAAGACAGCCTGGTCTATATCAACGACGGCACCGGTGTTTTCTCGGACTCAGGCCAATCTCTCGGCGAGAATAACAGCTCATCTATTGCCATGGGTGACCTGGATAACGACGGCGATCAAGATTTGGTGGTGGCTAATAATGGCCAGGGTAACAGGGTTTACCTGAGCTCTCTTTCCGGTACCTGGGGTAGCGTTACCTATACCTATAACGATTCCGACCAGCCGCTGGAGGATTATGACAGTAAATCCATAGCCTTTGGTGATGTGGATAAAGACGGTGATCTGGATATGGTGGTGGCAAACTACGGAAATGGCAACCAGGTTTACACCAATGACGGTTCTGGAATCTTTAGTGATTCCGGGCAGTCCTTGGGATCAAACTATAGCAACTCTGTAGCGCTTGGCGATGTGGATGGAGATGGTGACCTGGACATGGTGGTGGCAAACAATAACCAATCAAACCAAATTTATACCAATGACGGCACGGGTGTATTCAGTGAGAGCAGTCAAACTCTGGGAGTCAACTACGGAAGGGAAATCTTATTGGGCGACCTGGATGACGATGGTGACCTGGATATGTTAGCAGTAAACAACAATCCCAATAGTCGGATCTATCTCAACGATGGCTCAGGAAATTTCAGTGATTCAAACCAAACCCTGGTATCAAATAATAGCACCTCTGCTGCCATAGGGGATTTGGATGGCGATGGCGACCTGGATATAGTGGTGGCAAATGGTGCCGGAAAAGAGAATCAAATCTACATCAACAACGGCACCGGCAGTTTCACTGAAGTGGAGCTAACCTGGCCTTCGTATAGAAGTACCTCCGTCGTACTTGGAGATTTGGATAATGATGGTGATCTTGATATGGCCGTGAGTAATGGCCAAAATGAGGGTAATCGTGTCTATTTGAATAACGGTACGGGAAGCTTCAATGACTCCGGACAATCCTTGGGTTTAAAAGACAGTCAATCCATGTCATTGGGAGATGTGGATGGTGACGGTGACCTGGATATGGTGGTGGGAAACTGGAACCAGGGTAATCGTATCTACTTTAACAATGGGGCAGGGATATTCTCAGATTCCAGCCAATCCCTAGGCACAAAAGCCACGAGCCAGGTCGCATTGGCTGATGTGGATGGCGATGGTGACCTGGACCTAGCAGCTGCGAACACCGCCTGGTATAACAATATTTACCTGAATCAATAACATTCTTATTCTTCTGCTGGATCTTTAAAAACAGGCCTTCCAGCAGAAGCACACCTTTTCCGCAGCAAAATACTCATTTTTAAGCTGATATTACATAAAAATTCAGCTCAAAGAACCAATACACCGCATGTCATGCCTGTATTGTTGATATATTCGCGCTTTGTTCCTGCAATATTCTTTTGAGTATCGGCAGAAGTTTCTTACCATCGGCCGTCCCAAAAAGATTGTACTTCGACACACATTTCTCAAAAATTTGGTTTTTGTTTTTTGGGGATTCCTCTAACATCAATTTTAATGTTTTCTATAAAAACCAGTTTTAATATCCGGAATGCACAAACACGTCAATTACTCTTCTCCAATGGATAAATGCCCAAACTGCAAAGCTAGAATAAAGAGTACCAAGGAGTGCTATCGTTGCGGTTTTGATTTTGCTTTTACTCTACAATGCGAATCCACAGCAAAGAAATTCCACCGGCAGGCATTAGCATACCTGAAACATGGTGATCTTGATCTTGCCCTTGAATTAAGCTCATTATCAGAATTCTACTACCGTAGTCCCCAGATAGAAAAATTAAAGAATTTCATTCTGTTAAAACAGTTGTATCATGTCTAAAAAGAAAGATAAAAAGAGGAAAAACAAGCAGATTAACCCGCACAAGCTGAGTGAGAATGAGCTAAAAGGAAAGATCAATGAACTCCTCAATAGAAATCAGATTGATGAGTCATACAGTTTGGTGAAGGTACTTTTGGAGCGATTTGAATCCAAAGACAGTGTATCTCTGTTTCAAACTACCTTAAATAAAAAGATCAAAAACCTGGAATCATTGGGTAAAAGCGAGGAGGCAGCCCGACTGATTGCGGAAGCGAAAAAAAGGTTTTCATCCTCCTTTTTCCGCGAAGCCGATGAATTTGTGCAACTGCAAAGTCTGGATGACGATCAGTTAATCAATTATTTCTGTAACAAAGAGACAATCCCGGAGCTTTTCCGTTATCAAATCGCTGATATTCTCTACTTTAGCGATAAGAACAACCGATCATTCATTAAAAAACACACGGAATACAAGGATGTTTTTTATGTCAAGGAGGCGTTTCAAAATGGATACAATCCTGTTGACACACCAAAACTGTTAACCGGATTGAAACCGACCTCACCCTATAAACCATGGTATCTTCTACATAAAGCCATTCAAGCCTTTCAGGTGGAAGACCTTGCAACCCTGGAATTGGTGGATAAAAAGTTGACGTCTCATTCTTTTCCCTCTTTCCTTGTATCCAGGCTTTTCAATTGTCAGCGATACCTTAACGGGCAAATAAGCGACACACAAAAAATATCGGCTGATGACCTTGAGATTTTCAAAACCTTATGTGGAGAGTCTTGTCCAACTGTTTTTGTCCTTTCCAATCTCGTAAAGCAGCAGACAGCAAATCCCTTATATAAGCTTATAAGCAGATTGAGATGGTTTGAGCGGAACCAGCCCGGTTGGTATCCGGATATTTTACAGTTATGTCTCACCCGTGAAGCTTCCAAAGAGTCGAATCGATATCAGGACAATGATAATTTGCCAAAACTCCTGGTACAAATCAGATTGCCGGACACCCTTGCTATTAATAAAACTCACCTCATTATCAAGCTTAGCAACATCAATACCTTCCATGAATGGGAACTGGAGGATATTATCTATGAATTGGTTGAATCCGAGGATATCGACCGGATTCAAATTTTCAATCCAAAACACCTAAAAGCGGAGCTATTGTTTTTTTATGCCAAATCCTTGAGACCTCCCGGCAAGAGCTCCCGATCTTTATCATCAAGGATGCTCAACAGATTCGACCCGGATGAATCCCAGGATAATCCAGTCCGGGAATTGGAAAAAGCTCTCAAACTTTCCGATCACAATCCAAAAATTTTTACACTTTTAATCGACTACTACCTCAAAACAAAAGAGAAAACTTCCACCGTTAACAAGGTTGTGGACAGCCTGTTGGAGAAATATCCCTCCAACCCGGAAGGATATGAACTGGCCGGTAAGATAGCGTTTCGAAACAAGTCCTTCACAAAAGCAATCAGTTATTTTGAAAAAGCCAAAGAACTGATGCCTTTGAATCGAGACTTTTTAGAAACAATTCTCGATTGTTTTGAAGGAATCATAGATAAACGTTATATAAAGAATGCCCAGTTAATCGATAAGGATCTGGAAAACGCTAAGGTCTATTTGAATCATTCCAATTCTTCAGCTCTTTTTCGATATAAACTTCTTGAAGCAAAAGCATTATTAAAAAAATATGCTTTGGCCATGGTTAGCAATGAAGAGGTGGCTGCAAACATCACAAGTCTGTATGGAGAATTCTCAGGTAACAACAAGGCTGTTTTTAAGCTGGTACTATTGTTATTGCAGGCAACCGAGTATCACCAGAAATTGGTCCCGGTTCAAAACCAAATACTACATCAAATTAAAGCCACTATCGAACCCAAACTCTACTTGGTGTTCCTAAAGCATGCAGTAAACGGTGTTGATTCTCCAATATCAGAATATTTCAGAGTGGTGTCCGACCTGACCATTGAGTACTTAAAAAAAGAGAAAGAGGAGAAAACCCTTTCCATCAATCAGCATCGTGATCTGATTAAGCTAACCATAACGGAAAGTTGGTATAAAACGTTTATTGCTTTTGTTTGTTTGGCCCGTCATTGCTACCCGAACAATCAGGTATTTGCATTTCTTGAGACTCTAATCCTGAAAAAGGTTAGTCATGGTAAAATCCGTGAGTTTTTCCGCAATGAAGAGGTCATTGAATGGTTTCTGACCCCAGCCGGGAAAAAAGTGGTTGAAGATCTTGGAATGATGGACGATACCTTTGAGGAAATCGACTCCGTCATGAGGAGCAATCGTGAATTGACCCCGAGTAATCTGCTCTTCGAGATTGATAACCTGATCAAAGATTACCCAATCGATTTTCAAAATTTCAGCTCATACCTGATTGAGGATTCCCATTCCGATGAAATGCTCTCTTTGAAAGAAGTCAAAAAAATATTCGGTTTTCCTATCCGAATAACGGCCGCACCTTATTCATCCAACAACGATCCCGGCAGTTTATTTTATAACATGGACAGTCGAGAGAACCAAAGAAAGCTCAAAGAACTGGAACGACAAAGAATTGAGGAAGAAAAAAAATGGGAAGAGGAGCAGGAACAAAAGAAAAAAAACAGGGAGACGCAAGCCAGAAAGAAAAGAGAGATAGAGGAAAAAATAGCGGAACTAAATGATCAAATCGATATTTTCGATTTTCTCAACAATGAGGAGGTTTGATGATCGCATTGAAAGTATTGGGACTGGAATTCACCAATGATGACGAAACAATTCGCAAAGCCTATCTGAAGTCGTTAAAAAAATACCCACCTGAAAAGTTCCCTGATAAATACAAAACCGTTAGAAAGGCATACGAACTGATTGAAACGGAGCAAAGAAGGCTGGAGTACTACCTGTTTGGACATGAAGACGATATCACCTATGACGAGTATTCATCCGTTTGTCTGAATATTGATAAAACCATACCAAAAGAAAAATGGAACAAATTATGTCAATTGTATCAAAAGACCAAATCGAAATGAGGATCCGTGAGTTATTAGCCAGGGAAGAGACTTCACTGGAACAGATAAACCTGGAAGATATAATTCCTGTGGAAACCGGGAACAAGATCGATCTAATGTCTCTATTCACAGCTTTAGGCGGGATTCAAACGGAATTCAAACAGATGAACCGATTAGAAAAAAACCGTCTGGACACTTTTAAAGACTATTTTGACAAAGAAGAAAAATCCAAACAGCAACTGCTGGAAACCGTAGATACACTGGTATCAAAAGTGGGTTTTTCAGAACAAAAACCGATCCTTTTGTCCATTATCGAAATCAAGGATTTTATTGAGAGTTTTCATCGAGCATTACTGCTGGTTTTTACCGGGCAAGGCGTACTACGTTCCATGATAAATACAATGACTAACAAACAAGCGTTTTACTATGTGGAGGAAAATGTCTCAAATATCCAAAAAAAGATTGATCAACTTCTGGAAAGAGTCGGCGTGTACCCGATAACCTCTACAAATGAGACATTTGATCCATCCTTAATGATGGCTGTTGAAACCCTGAATGATAAAGGCAAAGCCAACCTCCTGGTCATAGAAACCCTGGAAAAAGGCTATTTGATACAGGATAAAATCCTCAGGTTGGCTAAAGTCAGGGTCAATAAAACTGGCATGGTTGAATAGAAAATATACTGTGAATCACTAAAAAGTAACTTACCCCAGGAGAAAAAATATGATTTTAGGAATCGATTTGGGAACGACTAATTCCCTGGCAAGTATAGTCCGAAATGGTAAAATTGAGTTTGTGGATTTTGGCGGTTCCAAACTCCTTCCCAGTGTTGTTGCAATCAATGGTGAAGGGAACCTGTTGGTCGGGCAAACCGCAAAAAACCAATACTATCTCGACCCTGAAAACAGCGTTAAATCTATTAAAAGGCACATGGGAAGCGACGTCCAGACTCTGCTTAATGGGAAAGAGTATCTTCCGGAAGAGATAGCGGGAATGATACTGAGATATATCAAAGAGACTGCAGAAGAACAATTTGGAATGAAGCTTTCCAATGCGGTGATCACAGTACCGGCATATTTCTCCGATGATCAGCGTAAAGCCACTTCCATTGCAGGTGAAATTGCCGGATTCAAAGTCGAGAGAATTATCAACGAACCCACGGCGGCTTCGCTATCCTACAATTATAATGAAGAGAAAGAGATAAGGGCCATTGTCTACGATTTTGGCGGTGGTACGTTTGACGTATCCGTCGTTAATATATCAAAAAACCTGGTCGAAGTTGTTTCCAGCCATGGCGATAATCATCTCGGTGGTGACGATATTGATGTCGAATTCAGTCAATATCTGGCTGATTTGATTGCGAAAAAGTATAAGACAACCCTGGTTCCAAAAGGACAAACCGCTCATCAACTACTTCAGATAGCCGAAAAAAGTAAAATAGAGCTCTCAGATCACCCCTATTACACCATTGTTGAAAACCTTTACATCGGTGAAAATGTTCCACCTCTATCGGTAGAGCTGGAGATCTGCAGGGAGGAATGTGAAGAAGTCTTGCAGCCATTTATTGAAAAAACAATGAAACTGGTACACATTGCATTAAGCGATGCCAATTTGAATGCAAATGACATTGATCAGATTCTCCTGGTTGGAGGCACTTCAAAAATCCCCTTAATCACCCGCGAATTTGAGAAGATCTTCGATATTGCACCGTCCGAAAGTATCAATCCCGATCAAAGTGTCTGTTTTGGGGCTGCCATCCAGGGAGCAATTATTGAAGATGACAACATCGATTCAATATTAGTTGATGTCACCCCTTATACATTTGGAACTCGGGCAGTCATAACCGGTGATATTGGTTTTATAACCGATGACGATGTCTTTATTCCTGTCATCAAACGGAACTCACCTCTTCCTGTTAGCAAGAGTGAGGTGTTCTACAAATTGCACCCGGAACAAGATGCCATTGAAGTTGAAATATTTCAAGGAGACAGTAAAATAGCTAGTGAAAATAAATTTATCGGTTCCTTTAACGTCAAAGATCTTTCCAAAAAAAATGATAGCGAAGAGATTTTGTTAACCATGAATCTCGATCTCAACGGAATATTGACCGTAATTGCCACGGAAAAAAATACCGGAAAGCGCAAACAGATTATCATCAATAACTCCTTCAACCATGGTGATGTAGCAAAATCGGTTAACAAACTTGCTCATATTTTCGCTGATAACACCGATGAACTTCAATCCGTGGTTGAGCCGAACACCAATGACACATTGGGCGAAGATAAGGAATCAAATAAAATCTACATTGCCAAGACCATGATTGATAAAGCCGAAAGCAAGATGGAACTTGCCGATTCTGATGATGCCAAAGAGATGAAAGAAATTATCACTGCTCTGAAAAAAGCCATCCTCTCCCGAAGTACTGCAGAGATTGAATCCCTGACAGATGACCTGACCGATATTCTTTTTTACATCGATTAGGTCTGATCTTGAGAGTTTAGGTTTCTCTGTCATGCCGGACTTGATCCGACATCCAGCGCTTTGAAATATTTTCTGTTTTGTGGCATCTTGCTACAGCCATAACTCTTCAAAAGAACTTTCCTGAGTTGACGATCCTAACCTTCGATAATCGTCTAGAAAAGGCAACAAAGTCTGAATAAATAGTTTATTGATTGGATAAAAAATCAGCATTGTCCGGTTAGAAATTTGCATCTGCTCGTAGCTCGTAGGTTGGGCTACTTGTTGCCCAACATTGCTTTCTATTGATGGGCAACGAGTAGCCCATCCTACTTTTTCTAAACAAAT
>Ga0180009_10001613_pt1 | contig 27372 bp, 25 predicted proteins | sample OS_PC_MetaG_FD_123537 | JGI IMG/M metagenome (GOLD analysis project Ga0180009, IMG submission 123537) | Groundwater microbial communities from the Aspo Hard Rock Laboratory (HRL) deep subsurface site, Sweden - OS_PC_MetaG | ecosystem: Environmental > Aquatic > Deep subsurface > Groundwater... | reverse complement strand
TCAAGCACTTGGCCAAACCGGACGCCTATGTGAGGCGGCTAAAGAGGGAAGACTGTTCGAGCGCCCCGGGAGTGGCCTACTTTTTCGCGCGAAGTGGCCTAGTTTCTGACCGCGATCGACAGGAGGATCTGCGGGCCCGCCTCGTTCGAGACCCCGATTCGACCAGACGCTGACCGGGCCTGTCGCCCGCGCCAAGGGGAGCAATCAAGCACCATCTGTTCACCACGAACAAACCACGCCGCCCAGGGCTCGTGCCCTGCCAGGTGATCGCCATGGGCAGCGGTTGACCGATCGCGCAGACGATCGATCGCAGGAGAGACTATGTATGGTACTGGAGCGGACCACTCCCCGTCAACGATCACGAGCAGCCCAGCGTCGGCTCTCATCCACCCCCAGCCGATTGACCCAGCCACGCCGCTGTGGGCCGACCAGGTCGTCACACTCTACAAATGGGGCCCGGACGAGCAGTCCCCGCGACAGCCGGGATGCTGCTGGCGCCAACACCGCGAGCACATCATCGCCGCTCTCGGCTGCGGCCCCGGGCTCATCCAGCTCTCCCCTGTGTTCAGGTCCGCGGGGGAGTTCTACTTGCAAGAGCAGCAGACACTCTGGCTGCCCTGCGGCGATCCTGCAGACCACTTTTTCGTCTCGAGGAACGGCAACGAGATTGCAGTGCGTGTGCCCGATCCAATCATGGATGTCCCCTGGGATCCCGCGACGCTCCACCGCCACATGCTCGCCATCGACATCGATGGCCCGCGACCCTCGACAGCTGACGCCCAGTCCGATGCCCTCGAGGTTGCTCGTCGGTGGGTAGTGAGCCTCGGGCTGACTCTGCTGAGCATCGGACTGCGGCCGTGGCCGGGGGGATGCTTCCGCCAACTCCCTATCACGCGTCCCGACGGTACCGCGGTCTATGAGAGCCACGACTGGGACTTCGTCCCCGCTTTCACCGGCGGGGGCGGCTTCAGGCTCTACTTGCGTTGGCTATCCCCGCTCGGTCGATTCTGGGGGCTGGTGTGGGCCCACCACCTCGAGCACTCCTTGGCCCCGGCGGCAGGCGTGCCGATCGCTGGCCAAGGGGAGCCAGGGCTGGACCTGGCACCCCTCACGTTCTCGACGCGGCAGACAGTGCGGATCGCCGGACAACACCCGAAGACCGAAAGGTGGAGCATCCCGCTGCCGTGGCAAGAGCTGACCGAGACGCTGACTGTGGGAGACATCCTCGCTCGGAGTGAGCAGTACGGACGGGCCCTCTGCCTCCAGCACCTGCCGGATCTGCTGCCGATCCCCGACGAGCCTCCACCTCACGTCGTTGATCTGTTCGGCCGGCTGGGCACATTGGGTGACAGCATCGCGCAGGAGGAGGACCAGCGGCTCATGGGCCTTGTGTCGCCCCATTCCCGAAGGTCACGCCGTCGCAAGCAGAGCTCATCCACCACCACTGACACAGTGACCCTGGTGACCAACGAGGGTCTCTTCGCAGCGCTTACCGCAGCAGGATCAAAGCCCCGTTACGGCAAACGGGGCACCATGATCTTGGATGGACAGTGTCCGGCGTGTGGGCGGCATGATCACGCGCGGGTCAGCATCCATGGCTGGCTCCGCTGCTTCGCGGCCAGCTGCCCTGCACACCGGGGCCTTCCACCCGACCAGTGGGCGCCTACTGCCTCCGCCCGAGCCGTGCAACAGCTTGTCCCCCAGGCGATTCACGACGCCCAGGGAAGCACCTTGCTCACCGCTCCGGGAGGTGCAAGAAAGACGAGGACAGCGTGCGCGAAGATCTCGACTGAGACGGCGTCGGGCAGGAACATCATCTACGGCAGTGCGGACCGCAACGCTCGCGGTGAAGTCTGTGCGCAGCTCACCGAGGCTGGAGTGCGTACCATTTTGGTCGTCAGCGCGCTCAACGAGCGCCCAACGAGCGACCGACACCGAGCAGGCGACGACGGTATCTGCTGGAAGCGAGACGTTGTGCATGAGGCCATGCGCAAGGGGTACTCCTACTCGCTCTCGGTGTGCCGATACTGCTTCCATGATCCTCTCTGCCGCGCCGCCGACGGCCAATGGCTTTCGCTGGGGCAGCTGCTGGTGCCGCTCGGTTGGCAGAGCAACGACAGCTGGCTGCCATGTCGTGCCCGAACGAGTCAGCTCGAGGCGCGCGAGGCGATGTTGGATGGTGCGGGCTGCTGCGTGATCATGACGCAGGCGATGCTCTACCGCAGGAGTTGGCAGAGCGCGAAGCAGGCAGCCAATCGCAGGAAGTCCCACTTCTGGGGTGCGATACCCCTGCTGCACCCGGACCTCTTCATCGTCGACGAAAGCCCGCAGAAGGCATGTACGGCAGCGGAGATCTTCGGCGCTGAGGTGGTCCAGGCCACTGCCGAACGGGTTTCTCAGCTCCGAATTTGGCCAAGGACGGACCCGGAAACCGGCGAGACCGATCAAGAGCAGCAGGAGCGACTGGCGTACGGACGGCGGTGCGTAGTTGAACTGCTGCGTGTGATCGCGATCGCTCAGCGGAATGCGTGCACTCTCACCACCGAGGACGTGAAGGCGCTCACGGGTCGGGCGGCCCGTCACCAGGCCGTCGTTCTTCGCGGCTTCAAGGTCATCGAAGCCCTGGAGGCGGCGCTTTGCAGAACACAGGAGCACCTCTCTGTCCCGAGCGGGGGCGTATCCCCGCCACTCGGAGCGTTGTCGGGCAACTATCGGCGCGACACTTTGGTCAAGCGGATCGAGGCCCTTGCGAAAACTGGCACCACCATCGGCGAATGGGCGCCGTCGAATCCAGCCCTCATCAAAGAGGCAGATGCTGAAGTCGCCCCTCATCGGCAGCCGGTCATTGCGGCGCAGGAACTGCTCCTTGTTGGAGCCTCACAGCGCGCTGCGGAAAAGGTGTCAAGACTTCAGCTTAGGCTCTCCCTCGGCGAGACCGGCGTGAAGCGGGCCGATCTTCTCCTCGTGGATCGGCTCACACTGCCAACGAAAGGCGACATGCTCGCCCTTGATGCAACCGGCAGCAAGGGCACCTACGAGCTGATGCTGGGGCGGGAACTCCAACATGTGCAGGTTCCCGCTGTCCGGCCAGGACCGAATATGCGGATCTGCCGGCACCGCCGGAAGCTGTCCCGACAGGTTGTCTGGCATGCCAACAAGGAGGGAGTCAGCGGGATTGTCCGACTTGCACGCGAGCGCTTGTTGCCATCCCTTGAGCAACAGCTGCTGCCCCTGACATCAGATGGCCGGCAGCCCTCCAGCGTGAGGATTCTGGTCTTCACATTCCAACGGTTCAAGGATGATCTACGAAAGGAGGTCAAGGGCTGGCCTTGGCATGTCGCTGTTGAGCACTGGGGTGGCGTCTCCGAGCGCGCCACCAACATGTACCTGGACTACGACGTCGTGGTCTTGTTCGGTGTGCCGCGGCCACCACCGGAGGAGCTCGCTGTGGACGTGAGCCCGTTCTACCTTGGCGACCCAGACTTCGACATGTCGATCGACAGGCGCACCGGATGCCCGCGTGATCCCAGGCTGGCGGTTTGGTGGTGGGAGTACGTCCTTGGCGCAGTGACCCAGGCCGCTGCGAGGGTTCGCAGCTATTGGACCGATGAGTTTCGGCTCGTGCTCGTCTTCGGAGATCTCTGCCCCCCGGAGCTGGCCATGTTCGCCTGCGACATCACGCCCCGGACCGACAACCAGCGACTCGAGGCACACGCAGCGGACTTGGGGCTGGATCTGGCTCGTAGCTGGGGTGCCTGGACCGGGACTGACATGGCGGGGGTGGAGCTGCAGCTCGCGGAGGACCGACGCGACTTCCCCTGGGAAGGAGTGCCGCCGGTGGAAGTGCCCTTCGTCCACGACGACGGCGAGATCGATCTGGGACTCAACGGGGACGAGATCTGGCCTCTCCAGATCTCTGTAGCCGGTCAGCCGAACACCGGGGCCTACTCGGCCAAGCAGGCTCGTCGGGTCCATGAAGCGGTGCAGGGGGCACTCATCACCCAGTACGGTTGGCCCACCGGGTCAGTCCCCCCTCCTGAAGGTGGGGCGTATTGCGGAGACCTCAAGGCCGCGCTGGCCTGGCGTCGGATGGTCGCACAGCTGCGCAATCAGTCGCCAGTCCCGGCCGCCCCCTACTAAAGATAGTATTTGTTTAAGTGGGGTCGGCCGGCAGCGTCTGGACAAGTCTCGGGTGTCCACATGGGAGATAAGATGTTGAAACGACGACTGGATCTCTGAGAAACAACAGTCTGAGACTTCCGATCCGGAGCGGTCAGCAGCTGGCTCGCCGCGGTGACGAGCATTGAACCCTCAGCTCCAGCCCCGCACGGAGTTCCCCCACCAGGACCCGCTCTCCCGATCCGTCGCAGCGCCCACCCTAGCTGTTCGGGGCGCCTGGTGGTCGCGGTCTCCAGCCGGCACCAGAAGGCCTCGGCCAGTTCGCCAGATCTGGTAGAATGAACCTCATAGCAGGGGGAGCTGGTGTCTTCCGTCACACACGCCAGATCAAGGCGGAACCCGCTGCCAGCGAATGGCATCAGGAGCCAAGCATGAACCCCGCCGTCTGTCGGTGTCTGTCTACCATCGCCCTTCTCGCAGTGGCAGCCTGTTCGACGCGCTCGGTATCCCTTGGTGACGGATCTGCGGGCGACAGCTGGGCATCCGGCGACGTCGGGAACCCGTGCTCCTGCAAGCGTACCGGAGCTGTGCGCTGCGCCGGCAACACCCTCCAGCGGTGCTCCGGCGGCCACTGGGTCTCGGTGATGGAGTGCACGGGATCCTCGCGCTGCGCCGCGGCCGGCTGTTCCGGTGGCGAGTGCACCAGTGCGATCTGTCCGGCAGCGCCTACGGCATGTACCGGCCTGGTCGCGGTCGACGAGGGAACCCTGTCGATCAAGCGGCTCGGGCCGGTGAAGGTGTCCGACTGTATCCCAGGTGGGGACATTGGGCGCGATACGACCTACAGCGAGGACCAGACAGAGACGCGCAAGAGATCTCTGGACCTCGCGTGGAGCAGCTGTTCAACCGTCGATGTGAACCTCTCCGACACCTTCAAGGTCGACGTCGCAGCGACGGTGACCTCCAAGTCGACGCCGTCCCTGAAGGGGAGCATCGTCCCAGGTGCCTACGGCGTCTTCTACCGGCAGACGGTTCAGACGCTGCGCAGCGCGAGCCTGTGGGACGGCAACGTCTTCGTCGGGCTGGCGGTGCTCACCGACTGGAGCTTCTCGCCGGAGTTCCAGTCCGGTACCCACTGCACGCCGCCATCTGCCCTGTCCCAAAGCCTGCAGACCGTGCAGCAGTGCGCGACATCTTCGCAGTACTGCCCACCTTGCCCTTGATCATGATCGCAGGTAGCCACCTTCGAGACGCGTCGGCCCGCAGGCTCGGCGCCGGGCGGGACCAGGGGCAGGCGTCAGGCCTCGGCTCGGAGACTGCCGGCGGCGGACGGCGGTGTGGGGCCAAATGGGAACTCCCCAGCGTCAGTAGCCCAACTGTATGAGGTCGACTTCAAACAGGGCGATCTGGTACACCGGTGCGGCCTGAAAGAACACGCGATGCTGGTCGATGATCGGCCGGATCTCCATGCCCTTCAAGCTGCTCAGCTGCACCTCCTGGCCGGTCTTCATGTTCCTGGCGAAGATGTCAGCATTCTTGAGCTCGCTGGACGAGCGCGGCGTGGGGTTCGGGTTGTTGCGCCAGTCCTCCCACACCACCCAGTCCCCCCAGACGTCGGGGAAGCTCTGCCGCGCCGGATTCGTGGTCACCGCAACCGTCTTGCCCGTGACTAGGTCCTGCAGGTAGATGTCCGAGTTCCCCTGGTTCCACATGTCTCCCGGGGCATTGCGGTGGTCGACCCACACCACCTTGTCTCCCTCGATCCGTGGAAGGAACTGCGGCTTGCCCGTCGGGTCGAGCACCTTCTTCGTGCCTGTCGCCGTGTCATACAGCACGATCTGCGTCGTCGATCCCACCACCTCGGTCCAGACGAGGCGGCTGCCGGAGGCACGTGTATACCACACGCCCCCGTACTTCTGTGTCAGGTTCACCATCTGGCCATCCGAGAAGCGGTGGAAGAAAGCGTCGAGTTGGCCCTGGTACGATGGAGGCAGCGCCATGGTGGCTACGATGCCCGCTGTGCCGAACCCAAGGTAGTGTGGCCAACTCCCTTTGCTGGAGTGATAACCAAAGCAGTGCAGGTCTTGCTCTACGTTGGTCGCGGGGTCGAACAGCTGCAGCGGAGCGGTGTACTCGTCGGAAAAATCACCGGAGCTTGTCCTGGTCCAAATGTGGCAGCTGTAGGCCAGCCGTTTCCCGTCCGTTGCGACAGCGAAGCATCCAGGAGTGCCCGGGGACCGTTGCTGGATCAACCACTCCTCGTTGGTCTTGAGGTTGACCAGGTACACCTTCTCGTCATTGGTGTCCGCCCCAGTGTACGCCAGCAGATCCCCCTTGGCATCGTAGCCATCGGCAACATCGTCGCCGAAGGTCACCTGGCGGCACGCTGTTCCACAGGGGTCACCCTTGCCGCGCTGGACCGGCTGGGGCGTCAGGGTTCGACTCCCCCCGCAGGTGACGTCCCACGACGAGTGCGCGTCTCGAGCCAGGTCGGGCCAGCCGCCTGCATCCGCGGGCAGGCCCGCGTCGGGCACTGATCTGTCCGGGGACGCGAGAGCGTCCGGGCTCGCCCCGTCCCGACAGCCAGAGCAGCTGGCGACTCCAAGGGAAAGAAGCAACGCGACTGGCAACGTGGTGCGCATGGTCAGTCAGGCTTCTCCACCTGCAAGTCGGCTGCGGTCTTCCAGCCGCCAGCCCACAGTTGCCACATGGGCTCGCCTGGTCCCTCCTCTCGTGGCCCGGCCAGCACGCTGGCGGCCCCGTCCACCGGCGAGACAATCAGCGAAGCCCGGGTCATCAGGGGCGGTGCCCCAGGCTCGGCTCCGCTCGTCACTCGCGTCCAGACCCTCCGCTTCAGATCGAACCGCCACAAATCATTGTACACCTGCCTTGAGCCAGATCCACCAAACAGGTAGACGACCTCTGCCGCCGGGTCATGGTGCAAGGCCACTCCCATACGCGGACCCGGCCCAGGAGTCTCGCTGTCGACGCGCTCGCCGATCAGGTTGTGCAGGCCGATGACATACAGCCCCTCTTGTACTTCGTCGTCCCGTCGTCCACCGTAGACGAACAGCCGCTCGTTGTCATGCGTAAATCCGGCCGCGTCCACTGGCGCGAGGTCCGGGATCTCGGTGCGCACGGAGGACCAGTTGCCAGAGGACCTGTCGAAGGCGAAGACATCCGCGGAGCTCCGACGGTCTTCGGTCATCCCGTACATCAGGAGCAACCGGTTACGCGCAATGTCGCTCACAAGAAGCGCTCCGGTACGCCCGGCCGGATGCTCACCGGGTACCTCATTCCAGAAGTACACAACCTCGTCTCCAACCTGCTGTGGCGAGGCGTGCCACAAGATCGCTGGCAGCGCCCATCGGCTGCTGGCGCCACCGAACACGAAGATCTCTTCGGTCTCCTCCCAACGTGTAGCTGCGAAACTCTTGGTAAACGGAGGAACACCCTCCACGACCTCGCTGCGGGAGAATGCACCGAAATCGCCGCTCTTGTGGTTGAAACGCGTGATGATCAGACCCTTGATGGCCGCGTCCTCCGGTGGATGCTGCCAGATGAAGGGCTCGAGCTCCGGCGGTACCTCTCTGGCGAGGTCAATCGGATGCATCACGAGCGGGCCGACATCGGAGCGGAGGTCAAGAGGACCGAGCAGTCGGCGAGGGTTGAGGACGCAAAGCTCTTCCCACGGGTAGACCTGCCGAAAGGCCTCTATCTTGGGCTTGCCATACGAGAACAGGTCGTACGCTTTCGTATAGTTGTGGGGGAGCGGCGCGGGGTACGTCTGATTCGCATGCCTGACCCACAGTCTGACCCGGGCCTCGCCCATGTATGGGAACCAGGGGTCAGTCTCCCGGTGCGGGTAGTCGGCCTTGCGCCAGTCCCAGCGAAAGTAGCGCGTGCGGTCCTTGCCCGTCTCGCTCCAGTAGTCATCCCAGTCGCCGGGAAGGGCGCCCATTCCGGCCAGGCCCGGATCGTGGAATGGGCGCCGGTACAGGCGGTCCTGCAGCGAGAGCAGGCAGTCGTTGTTCGCACCGTCGGAGTCGTTGTTGCCCGGCGGGCAGAGCTGGAAGTTGGTCGGGCTGAAGTCGTAGCTGTCGTCGTAGTGGCCCCAGATCACGCGGTGCCAGCCCGTGTCGCGGAGGGGATTGCTTGCGTTGGGATCGGCTGAATCCTGGCACAAGGTGTTCTTGCAGACTTGAGGGTCGATGTACTGCGGCTCCTTGGGCGTCGGGTCGTTCCACTCGTGGCAGGCGCAGTAGTAGGCATCCATGTCGTCGTTGATGTGGGTCTTCTCCTGCGTGTTGTCGTCGAAGCCAACAGCGCGGGTCTTGACCCGCAGGTGGGAAAGCTGCCACACCACGTTCGGGTTGCTGGTGAACCCGGTAACAGGGGCGACGTCCTGGATGTAGAGGCACGGGTCCGGGTCGCAGGCATCGCCCACGTTGTCCTCGTCGCAATCGCGCTGCTCGATGTTGGGATCGCTTGGACAGTTGTCAGTTGTGCTACCGATCCCGTCATGGTCGCCGTCCACCTGGGTGATAAGCGCAGTGTCAATGTAAGCGGCCCGGGCAAGGCAGGCTAGTGGGTCAGTAGACGGGTTCTCACACCCGTAGTAATCACCCTGGTAGCCGTAGTACCCCTGCTTGGCAAAGCCGGAGATCACTCCGATCACCTTGTCATTGCGCAGCACTGGCCCGCCGGAATCACCACCAAACACCTGTTGATTCTCGGTCGGCTCAAGCATAAACGCCTCGTCGAAGACAGAAGTGATGCCAACAATCGTCATGCGCCCCTGCCGGCGTTTCTTTCCGTCGGATGGCTCGAAAGACCCGTTGTCTGAGTATCCCACGATGTCCGCGAGCTCGCCTTCGAAAGCCGTTATGTTCCCCTTGGTCGGCAAGTACCCTCCGTCAGCTACTGCCCGCGGTGTTCCCTGACATGGCTGGTCTGTTTCGAGAAGCGCGATGTCGTTCTGCGCGGACAGATGAACACGATCGATCGATGAGACCTGGTTTGTGCACCCCTGGCCCGCCTCGTCTCCGTCGCAAATCGTGATGTTCTGCCACGGCACCGGAGCCGGCACACCCACGAAGAAATGGATGATGCAGTGCTTCGCGGTGAGCACCAGTTTTTCGCCGATGAACACTCCAGTGCAGTCCCCAGACCCCCCGGCAATGACCAACAGGACTATTTCCGAGTGATTTGGGTAGTCCGTGCCATTGATGATCGCCCTGTGTTCCGTGCCGGTTCCCTGACGTTCGCCGCAGCCCGTCGTTGGCCCGAGCGCCATCAACGCCATCATCCATAGACTGACTGCATAGACCCCTGCTCCCCCTGCTCCCGCTTTCATTCTCCCTATCACTTTTTCCTCCTTGGATCGCTTGTAGAGAATGTGCCTGTGACTAGGCCAAAGAAGGGAGCCCCCTCCCTCAGCGTCAAACGAGACGATCATACCAACGTCCAGCGATTTGTCATGTCCGGTATTTTGCGTACATGCCGCCCTGCTGACGTACGCAGATCTACGTACAGCGGCCGCACCTCCCGTCAGGCGACTGCGGCAACGATGGCAGCACGTCCTCGCAGGCCCGTGTTGTCGGAGATCCGCTTCCAGTGCGTCTCGATGGGTCTTCCGCCGCAGCCGAGCGTCTCGGCGATCTGGTCATTGCCCATGCCTCTCACTCCCAGCACGAGAACCTCCGTCTGACGGGCCGTCAGCTTGTGACGCTTCGCCCATGCTCGCGCCCTCTGCTCCGACGTTGGTCCCATCTGCGACCGGCGCTCAACGATCCGGTCAATCAACGACATCATCTGCGGGATCTTGGTCGGTTTCGCAGATGCAAGCACGCCCTGCCGATCGAGCTCCACGGAGTGACGCGTCTCCAGGTAGGCGCTGAAGACCGCCACCGACCGGACCTGTTCGGCCGACATGTGCCGAAGCAGCTCGGGCCCCTCACCGTCTGGCAGGTAGATGTCGAGCAGAATGACGTCCCATTCCTGCTTGAGCAACGGGGTCGCATTCTTGATCGACCTGCACCCAACAAGCTCGTGGCCCTCGTCCTCCAGAGCTCGACGCCAGGTCTTCCGGATCCGCTCCTCGTCGTCAACCAGCAGAACACGCATCGATACCCTCCCTCTCGTGGCTCGTATCATCTTGGCGAGCCAGCAAGCGTCATTCACCCGGTCCATTCAGTCGCATTCGCCGGCCGAACGAAGAAACCAGATGTCGAGCGGTTTTGGTGTGCAGCCCCCTTGTGCCGGACCAGGCCGCGAACGTCGCCCCCGTTGTCAACGCAGCCAGTCGGCCCCCCCGCGCCCCCTCCCACCGACGCCACCAACATCAAACCACGTCCCATTGTCACAGATCGGCGGCGATTGGCAATGACAAAGCCGCAAGGCCACAACAGCAGGATTTCCTATCCTGGGCACGAGCCCGAAACAGATGCAGCCTCGAGCTGTTGCACGCGAACGCCCGGCGCACTGGTGCCACAACGCCACCCATGGTTCGATCACCAACGGCGTGCGGCGGCCGGCGGTGCCCAGCCCGGTGCGCTGATGATGACTGTCCCATCGATGGGACAGCGCACCAGCGCACCTCTGCGCTTGACTCAGTTTTCCACATCAGCTATGGAGCGGGGACATCTTTCCAAAGGAGGCCAAATTGGCACGTCGTGCTCAAGCGTCCGAAGACCAGGCGGAGACCGAGGTCGAGGTCCTGGAGGACAAGCCGGACGAGAAGCTCGTCAAGGAGACGCTCGCCTGGATTCGTGACACTCTCAAGCGGACGCTCAACAGAGCTGCACTCGAGGTCGGGGAGTACGTCTTCGAGAAGTTCTACGGCGGCGATCCGCAGCGAGTCGCGTCACGCAGCCCGAACAAGGCCGCGTCCCTCCGAATGTTGACCGACCACTGCGGCACAATGGACCTCCCGCTCTCCAAGTCCTCGCTCCACAGAGCGCTCGAGGTCGCTGTCATGATGAAGGCCCTGCCCGCAAAAGCTGCGTACAAGCAGCTTCCGTCGACACACCAGGCGACGCTCGCGCCGCTCCATGACCCAGAGAAAGTCGAGAAGCTCGCCGCCAAGGCGCTCGACAAGAAGCTGCCTGTCAGCAAGCTGAGGGGCCTCGTCGCGGCAGAACTGGCGAAGAGGCCGGTGGATGGAAGAGGAAGGAAGCCCACGCCGGAGGTGCTGAAGTCCCTGACCCGCTCGGTCAAGCTGTTCACCTTGGATGAGGGCAAGACCTTCACGAAGACCGACGTGAAGAACCTGTCGGACAAGCAGAGGAAGGAGGCGTTGAAGGCGGCAAGGAAGCTGGCCGCCACTATGGGGAAGCTTGTCGAGTATCTGGAGGAGTAGGGCCTGCGATCGGTTGTGACGCGACGTTGGGAGACACACCAGACGGCTCACGGACTACGAGCCCCCATGGTCAACGTCGCCATTTCTTCAGGATGCGCTCCAGTTTGTCGAGGATGTCGTTCTGGGCCGCTGTGAACGGCAGGACGTAGCCCCCTTCCTTTGGGTCGTCGAACCAGCATGCGTCCCCCGTCAGCATGTCGGCCCCCATCCGCCAGGCGACCCAGGCGTCAAGGGCGTCATCGTTCTTGCAGGCGGCTATCGGGATCTTGAACCGTCGAAGACGCCGCGCGATGTCCTTCAGCTGCTCGATCGACGCCCCCTTGTACCGCGGCATCGCCTTGTTGCACCCGGCCTCGAGCCACCACAGCGCCAGGGTCACAGCAGGGTGAACCTCCACAAGGTAGGCCCCCTCGTTGTAGGGGAACCCGTCCCTCTCCCAGGCCATGCGAAGTCCCCGCGGTCGAGACCCGAAGGGGATCCCCAGCACCGCGCAGGTCAGCGCCCAGTGCGGGCAGCCCGAGAACGGCCGGACCGACACGGCCCCACGCTGGAGCCGACCCACCTTGACCTTCTCGGCGACGAACCGTCGCATCACCACATCAAACGGCCGGTCCGAGTAGCCGTACTCCTGCTTGAAAGCCAGCGGCGCGTCCCACGCGATCAGGAGATAGGCGTGGTCCTTGATCAACTGCTCCACGTACGCGCGTAGCTCCCCCGGCCCCTTCAGCTCCTTGAGCTGCGGCTTGGTGCCTGCCATTCCCTCCCACACCCCCGGCGGCTTCCTCGGCGCAGGGTCGATCCCGACGATCATCCAGTCATGCTGATCCATCTTGTTCCCCTCGGTCGTTCTATCACACGCACCCGGTCTGGAGCACAGACCACCACATCCGAAGCCGCCCTCCCATGTACGCGGCTACCACAAGCAGACGGGGCCGCAGGACGCCAGCCCGTAGTGAAGCACGATCTCGGCCAAGATGGAACAGGGGTGAAGCTCCCCGCTCCGGCGATCGGCGAGGTTCAGCGCGCATAAACAGAAGACAAGCTCGGCGGATCAGATCGCCCCGAACGATCACGACCCTGGCCCGATTCTCGATTTTTCTCCGAAAAAAGAAGAGGGCGGAGGTGATCGGTGGTCCCTAATTCCGGGGCCCGGTCCGACATTTTCTGGAACGCTGATCCCCAGCACCCCACCGGCCCCCAGCACCCGGTAGCACCTCCACAGTCCGCTCGCGGCGATCACGATCGCTGCGAGCACGACCACCATGATGGTGGTGGACCGATCGATGTATAGCTAATTCCGATTAGAGCAATAGCAGGCGCAAAAATCGGTTCATCCGAACCTCACACTACGGACATCGCGATCGCTCATGTTGCACTCGCTCAGCGCAGTAGTGCGCTTGCTCCGCGCAATCGCTCTGCACTGCGTGTTTGTCGTCGGGACAACGAATTTTTCAATCTCACAAATCATAATCAAGAAATCTTTTTTCGAACTAAGAATCAAATAATCCCAGCGGCGAAAGACAAAACAACGCTCGAACGAACTTGACCAAACAAAAAATCACGCTACCGGAAAAACATGAACTCAAGAAATCTCATTCCTATCGCGGTGTTGCACCCCGCACTCCCGACTCCCGACGACCTGCTCGATGCGTTCGCCCAGTTCCTGCGGATCGACGTCGCTAACGGCGACGCGTCCCTCGACACCATCGCGGGCTATCGATCGCAGGTCGCGCAGTGGGTGGATTGGTGCGCTGCCAACTCCATCGATCCCGCGATGGCCACCGAGCACGACGTCAAGCTCTACCGCCAGTCCCTCGTCGAAAGCGGCTACAAAGCGAGTAGCATCTCGCACAAGCTGGTCGTGCTCCGGCGGTTCTACGCCTCCGCCCAGCAGCGGGGCTGGCGTTCGGACAACCCCGTCGACGGAGTCAAGGCCCCACGCGACAAGCGGCCCGTCGACGATGTCCCGGTCCTCGCCGAGGTGGACGTAGCGCTGCTGCTCAGGGCCGTGCCGAAGGACGGGACCGAGGCGAGCTTGCGGGATCGCGCGATGCTCGGGCTGATGGCGTTGCAGGGCCTGCGCACCGTCGAGGTCCATCGCGCGAACGTCGAGGACCTGCAGACCAGGGGCGAGAGCGCCGTCCTGCACGTGAGGGGCAAGGGCCGGGACCGGCTCGCCTACCTTCGGCCCGACGTGGCCAGCGCCATTGAGGAATACCTGGCTACCAAGCGGGAGGCTGTCCCCGACGAGCAGGGGACTCCGATGTTCTGCGCAGTGGGGAACCGGTCCGGTGGCCGGAGGCTATCCCGTCGCGGGGCCAGGCAGATCGTGGACGGCTACCTCAAGCTCATCGAGGTCAAGCGGCCCGGCCTGTCGAACCACGCCCTGCGCCACTCGGCCGGGACGCTGGCGTACCGGTACAGCAAGGACATCCGGGCGGTGCAGGACATGCTGGGCCATGCCAGTCCGACAACCACGGCCCGCTATGCCCACATCGTCGACCGAGAGCAAGACAACGTCGCGGCCAAGGTGCCGCTCAAGCTGTAGGAGACCGACATGGGAACGCTGCTGAAGATCGACGACGTCGCCCACCGGCTGAAGCTGACCAGGGGAACCGTCTACCAGTACATCAGGCAGGGCCTGCTCCCGGCGCTGCGCATCGGGAGGGTCTACCGCATCGACGAGATGGAGCTGGACGCGTTCATCGCGGCGAGCAGGACCGGAAGGGAGGTGGAGACCAGCACCGAGGAGGACTGAAAGAGAGTGCCGGTGCGGGAGTTGCCGCTCCCGCACCGGCCGCCCGACCAACCCGTTTGACGCAGGAGTCGAGCATGGAAAAGCGTAGCGCAGCACCGATCCCTTCGACAACCCGCTTTGCCCTTTTGGGCTTCACCGTCGAGCAGTACACCGACCGTTTCGGCTCTGGTGAGGCCCGGTGGGAGATCAGCACCGGCGACGCGGTCATGATCTTCACCTCGCCGTGCCTGGCGCTGGCCACCATCTGGGAGGCCCGGACTGGAGGTGCGGCATGAGCGCGCACCTCGGCTACTTCGCCGTCGGCGATGCGATCGTGTGCCTGTCCGAGGAGCGCGATGGCAGCTACTCGGGGACCATCTGGGCGGACCCTACCGTCGACGCAGCTGACCGACGGACCTGGAGCTTCGACGGACTCCGCGGGCCGGCCTGCGGCCTTCACAGCGAGAAGGACCTCGCCCTCTCCGCCACAGGATTCGGCGGCTACTTCACCTCGGGCAATCGCGGTCCGGACCTGCCCGACTGGGCCCCGGACCCCGACGTGGCGGACGCGATCTGCCAGGCGGCCATCTGGGCGGACGAGTCCGACCAGGTCACCGAGCTCGACGAGCTGCCCGCCTGGTGCCTGGAGCTGGAGGAGGTGGCGTCGTGAGGATCGAAATCACCTGCTCCGAGACAGCGGCAAGGGCCATTCACCCGACCATCCCCAGGCGGTTGCGACGGCGGCAGGAGTGCTTCGTCGTGATGTGCCTGGACGCCGGTCACATCCCGATCGGCAAGCCCAAGGTCGTGGCGGTCGGCACCGTCAACAGCGTGGACGTGCACCCTCGCGATGTGTTCCGGGACGCTGTGCGGAGCAATGCGGCGGCCATCATCGTCGCCCACAACCACCCCAGTGGGAGGACCGATCCCAGCGTGGAAGATCACGCGCTGACCGCACAACTGGTGCGAGCGGGCGAGCTGCTCGGCATCCCGGTGCTGGATCACCTGGTGCTGGCCCCCAACGGCGAATACGTCTCCCTCGCTGACCGAGGGTGTCTTGGGGAGGTGGGGTGATGGCACGCGGCCAGCAAATCCACATCCAGCTGGGCGACACCAGCTACGAGGGCGTGATCGTCGCGGCCACCGGCAACATCTTGAGCGCCCAGTCCGGGCTATTGCACTTCACCTCGCTGGACGCGGGCACCACCTGGCGTCTGGTCCGCGTCGAGATGGGAGGTGCTGCATGAGCACCTTCCCATCGGTCAAGCGGATCGGGAACACCCTGATGGTCTGCACCAACACGGCCCGGAGAATCCGAGGCCTCATGCGCGGCGATGTCGATCCCGAGACCAGTCTCGCCGTCCGCGGCTGGCTCCGGCACTGCTATCACCGGCCCAGCAAGCGCGAGCTCATCATGCGCGCCATCGACGAGGAGCTGGGGACGTTCGGAGTCGAGGCCATCACCAGCGGGCCCGAGCAGGAGCTGCATGCCAACTACTGCAACACCGGCGACAGCTACGCCCCGACGGTGCTGCTCTGCCACAAGCGAAAACGGTTCTTGCTCACCAGCTGGGGGGACTACGTCGAGCGGAAGGGACTGTGACCATGACTACCGAACCACGCATCTATGTGGCCTGCCTCGCCGCCTACAACTGTGGGCGCCTGCACGGCGAGTGGATCAGCTGCGAGGGGCTAGACGCCGAGGACCTGACCGCCGAGGTCGAGGCCATGCTCGCCAAGTCCCCGGTCCCTTTCGCTGAAGAACACGCAATCCACGACCACGAAGGCCTCGAGGGCTTCGACGTAGGCGAGTACACGGCCCTCTCGGACGTCGCGGACATCGTCGCGCTGATCGAGGAGCACGGCGACGTCGCCCGGGCCGCAGCCTCGCTCGTAGTCAACGACCTGGACCAGGTCCGGGAGCTGTGCACCGAGAAGTACCTCGGCGCCTGGGACAGCGTCGAGGAATACGCGGAGGAGTTGCTCGACGGACAGCTGGACCTGCCCGATGGCCTGCGCTGCTACTTTGCGTACGACCGATTTGCCACAGACCTCGAGCTCAGCGGCGACATCTCGACGGTGGAGGACGACGGCGTGATCCACATCTTCGATAACCGGTAACCGGGTGATCCAACACCCGCTGGCGACATGGAGGCAAACGATGGGAGCAGATCTGGTGGGCTACCTGGTGATCGCCCCGAATCAGATCTCGGGCGACATGGTCGACGCGGCCGTCGCCCAGGCGGTCGCAACGTGCGACCTGGCCCGGACGTGGCTGCGGCTCGAGCAGACCGGGAACACCGAGGCGCTGGAAGCCTTCAAGCTCCCCGCGCTGTGGGAGCACGAGAACCTCGCGCCCGACGACGTCGCGGACCTCGCGGCGATGGGCGAGGCGGAGTGCCGCAAGGCGGTGGAGGAGACAATCGACTTCCTGCACGCCCCCGACAGCAGGGACTGCGCGCTGCGCAGCATCGACGAGGACCGGTTCGCGCTGTTCTGCGGGGAGATGAGCTGGGGCGAAGAACCGGAGGGCGACGGCTACCAGATCCTCAAGCGGATGTTCCTTCTCGGGGTCGACCAGGCGCTGGGGATCGAGTGATGGAGAGCTACGCGTTCAACCAGGCCAGCAAGACGACAGCACAGGCAAGGAGCAAACCCGTGAACGTCAAGCAGCAGCAAATAGACCGATTCGAGGCCCTGATGGCGACCCTGGCGTCCGAGATCGACGCGCACAACGACCTGGTCCGGCGGTTCAACGACCAGATCTTCGACCTGCACCAGGAGGTGGAGCGGACCCTGGAGTCCGCCAACGAGATCATCTGCCAGCTGCAGGACGTTGGCGAGCAGGTCTGCACCGACCTGCGAACCCAGGCCGAGGCCGAAGGCCTCGATCCAGACCACGGCCAGGCCGAGGAGATGCTCGAGTCGTGGGCCGTGGTCGCCAGCCTGCCCGAGCTTGAGCCACCCGAGTGCGTCGAGCTGGACGAGATCGTGCTCGGCAGCAGGCGATACCCCCTGCCGACTCCCATGACCGGGCCAGTGTCGGAGGCCGAGGCCCTTCTCCAGCAGCGAATCGAGGCACTGCAGCTGGAGCTCAATGAGCTCAAGAAGCGCCGTCAGGTGCAGGCGCAGAACCGGAGGCCGACCACCGGATAGCCCAGAAACGAAAGCGGCCGACGGCGTGCGGCAAACACGCCGCCGGCCAGTGCCCAAAAACCCCAATCGGCAGAAAGGAGTTGCAGGCAATGCAACCCTACCTGAGGAGTCTACTCACCTTCAACGAGAACCTCGGCGTTCACACCTTCAACCTGCCGCCTGGCCGGACCTGCCCCGGCAAGTCGCCCTGGTGCCGCAGGTTCTGCTACGGCAAAAACGGGAACCACCAGTACCCCTCCGTCAAGAAGGGTCAGGGTGCTCGGCTCGCGATCACCAGGGACCTGTCCGCGTTCGTCGAGCGGATGGTCCGGGAGGTTCATCGCCGGGCGGCCAAGGGGCACAACACAATCAGGATTCACTCGACCGGCGACTTTCACAGCTTCGCCTACTTTCGCAGCTGGTTGGAGATCGCCCGACGGTGCCCCGAGACCAGGTTCTTCTGCTACACGCGAACGTGGCGCGTCCCCGCGTGGCGACTGGTGCTCGCTGAGGCTGAGCAGGTCAGCAACCTGACGCTGTGGTGGTCGACGGATCCGAGCACCGAGGTCCCGACCGATGCGCCTCGCGTGGCGTTCATCCTCGACCCAGCCGTCGGCTCGTACTCGCCGCGGATGCCCGAGCCCAACTGCGCGAAGCAGAACGGTGGTCCGAAGTGCGTCGGCTGTGGGCTCTGCATGGACAGGTCCCGGACGACCGTGACCTTCCGGAAGCACTGACCCATGCCGATCACCGGACTACTCCTCGGCTGGCTCGTCTTTGCCGTGCTCTGCGTCCTGGTCCCCGTCTACCGGCAGCGGCAACGGGTGGTTGCCGCGGCGAGGAAGCGGCTGGGGGAGCTGGCCGCGATGGTCGAACAGGCGAGACAGACGGGAATCCGGACCGCCCAGGAAGCGCAAGCGCGAGAGCGAGAGCTGGCCGCGGCATACGCTGCGCTCCAGTCCGACCAGTTTCAATCGCGTTGGTCCGGGAATCCCCTGGAAGATCTTCGCTCGCGGGGAATCGGCGACGGCACCCTCGCCCTGCTCCGGTCAGCCGGCATCTGCCGCGTGGCCGACGTCCCGCGAGACGCCAGCCGGCTGCCAGGGATCGGCGAGCACCGGGCCATGCTGATCTCCCACCGGCTGGACTACCTCCGGCGCAAGGTGAACGACGATCACGTGACCGGCGAGCCGGCCCCAGGCCTGCCCGGCCCAGCCGACCTTCATCTGGCCCAAGCCTGCCTGAACGTCTTGCTCGCCGACCCGGGCTGGACCACAGCCGGCTGTGACGTGATGCAAGCGGCCAACCGGTTGCAGGCGATCATCAGCCGGCACCAGGGCTGGCTGGACAGGTCGAGTCTCGTACCGCGTGGCCAGGTCGTGAAGGTCGTGGATGATGCACGGGCCGAGCTCCAGTCCGCTGGTCTGCAGTCCTGTCTCGAGCGAGCCCATCGGCTGGCCCGCACCGTCGCCGGCCGGACCTGCGCCGATGAGCCCGAGACGATCCGCAAGCTGTACGGCCAGCATCGGGCACAGGTGCTGGACCTGCTGATCAGCCGGTTCGAGCGGTCCAAGCTCTGCGGCTCTCTCGCGGAGGGTATTGCGAGGAAGGTCGAGGCTGTCGAGTTCAAGCCGGTGATCACCGCCGCCGCCTTGCGCCCGTATCAGATCTTCGGCTGCCGCTTTGTTCTACAGCAGCGTCGGGTACTCCTCGGCGATGAGATGGGCCTCGGCAAGAGCCTGCAGGCGATCGCGGTGGCGACCCATCTGAGAGCCAAGCATGGCAAGCTCCGCGCGATCGTGGTCGCACCAGCCAGCGTCTTGGAAAACTGGCGCAGGGAGGTGACTCGGTTCTCGGACCTGACCGCCTACATCCTCGGCGGCCCCACCTTGGACCAGGACCTGCAGCGGTTCGTGGCCGACGGGGACATGGTGATCACGAGCTACGAGACTGCCTGGATGAAGGTGGTGGAGCGCTTACCCTGCAGCGTGACGCTGCTCGTGATCGACGAGGCCCACATGATCAAGTCGCCGTCCACGCGGCGCACCCGGGCCTGCGTCGAGCTCATGCGCAGGGCCGAGCACGTGCTGATGATGACGGGGACGCCGCTGGAGAATCGTCTGGCCGAGTTGATCCAGCTCATCCAGCATGCCCAGCCGAAGGTCGCCGAGGCCATCCGGGCCAGGGCGGGCAGCGTCGATACCAAGGATCTGGAAGACCTCCTCAGCCCCTCGGAGCTGACTGAACTGGTCAGCCCGGCCTATCTCCGACGGAAGCAGACCGATGTGCTGCGGGAGCTGCCACCTTGCATCCAAACGGAGGAGTGGATCGAGCTCTCTCCGTCGGACATGGACGCCTACAGGCAGGCCGTGATGTGTAGGAGCTACGCCGACATGCGAAGGGCCATCACGATCGGCGACGGGAAGTCCGTCAGTGCCAAGGTGAAGCGGCTGGACGAGTTGCTCGCCGGATACAGGGGGGCGGGCAGGCGGGTGGTTGTGTTCAGCTTCTTCCTGGCCGTGCTCCGGTACCTCCGTGATCACCTCAACGCAAAGCACTACATCTCGGGTGAGATCCCGGCTGCGAGGCGACAGCAGGTAGTGGACGAGTTCTCTGGCCGGTCAGGCTTCGCCGTGCTGCTGGCGCAGATCTCGTCGTGCGGGATCGGCTTGAACGTGCAAGCAGCCTCGGTCGTGGTGATCACCGAGCCGCAGTTCAAGCCATCCACCGAGGCTCAGGCCGTCGCTCGGAGCCGTCGCATGGGCCAGACCCAGCCGGTGATGGTCCACCGGTTGCTGGCTGCTGACACCATCGACTCCCACCTGCACGAGAGGCTCCAGGCCAAGGCCAAGATCGCCGAGGCCTACTCCGACGAATCGAGGCTCGCGGCGGTCAGCCAGCAGGCCTCCAGCGCTGGCAGCGAAGCCGACTTCGCCCGAGTCGTGATCGAGCTGGAAAGCCGGAGGCTGGGGCGTCGTGCTGCGTGATCCGCAGGGACTTCGTGGAAACCGCTTCCCGTAACCCGGTCCGAACTCGGTGGTAGGGAGTACGGCGGTTCTGAGATCCAGCCGGGGAGCTGAGTGTCGGGTACCTGCCTCAGCCCTGTTCGACCTGATTCCCGCCACTTACACCGAGGTGGCCATCACGGCGCGCGAGCGGAGTCTCCGCCGGCAGGGTGCCACGAAGCAGTATGTAATTCTTAGATGCGAAGTGGCACCATGTGGCCAGTGGCCCCCACAGGCGATGGGCCGACCTTTCCATGCTGGGAAGAGGTAATCGTCGCTGGGTGCAGCGTCTAATGATTGATGCGCCACTGGCCCATCTACCTCGCCCTGCTCAGCTTCGCTGCCGCCTCGCTCTGCTGGGCGCTTGACGCCGGAGCCCCACCACCCCGGCCCCGGCCCACGGTCCGCCCCTCCGGCCGTCCCAGCTGGGACATCACCCGGCAGCTCGAGCTCCAGAAGGTGATCCGTCAACGTGCTCTCGTCCATCGCGACCACGGGCCGATCAGCGGGGGACCTATGGACCCCTGCCCTCGCCGAGCCGTGTCGACCTGGGAGCTTCTCGAGACAACCGGAACCGGACACGAGGAGAACGGCCGACCCACGCAGGCAGTCGAGGTCTTCTCGAGCCTCATGTGGTTGTGGCCAGATCACCCCCGGCGCTGCGTCTGGGCGCTGCACCTCGCAAGCAGTCAGGCGATGCTCGGGGACAAGAAGGCGCTCGCCCGGGCGCTCCGCGAAGCAGCCGCCAGCGCGCTGGCCCTCCGCAGGCAGCTCGGCCCGACGTCCCCGCCGGCCCGCCAGTGCGCGACGGAGACTCGGCAGCGGCTGCTCCAGTTCGCCAGGAGCTGGTGGTCGGAGGGAGGAAGGGACCACTGGACAGGGTATCTCGGCATGCGCCTGGCCGCTGACCTCTACGATGACTACCTGGCCAGCTTCTCGGACAGCCCCGATGCTCCTGTGGTGGCACTTGAGCGGGCCAGGTTGGTCTGCGGGATGGCGACGAGAGGCATCGGGCGATTCTCTGTCCAGGACGTGAAGAGAGCTTTCGCGAGAGTGGGCGAGATGGAAAGCGCTGGTCATGCGGAGCCCCAGATCCTCGAGGATGCCGAGAAGGAGGGGGCTGCTTGCCGCGAGTCGATCAGTAGCCGCAGCTCTACCCTTGGTCTCGGGCACCACTCGCAGACGTAGAAGATGTCCATGTAGGTCGTGCATGCTCGCGACGGCGCGGACACATGACACCAGCGCGCATGCAAGAAGATCACCGGCTCGACAGAACCGTGCGTGGTCCTGCTCCGACGGCTTGTGTACAATGCAGGGATGCTGAAGGTGGCCACCAGAGGAAGGGGGGTCACGCTGGTGCTTTTGCTCGCGCTGGTCGGCTGCGGGCACCGCCGGGCGATCACCCTGGACGGTACGCTGGAGGCCGACGCGCCCGTCTGTTCTCCAGTCCCGACCTGCAGCGCCCCCGCCTGGATCGAGGACAGGCCGGCCGGGACGGAGATCTACTTCACCGCGATCTGGGGCAGTGGGCCCTGCGATGTGTTCGCCGTCGGCAGCGGCGGCACCATCGTGCACCATGACGGGCAGCGCTGGTCGACCATGGCCTCCCCGACGAGCCAGACGCTGATCGACATCTGGGGCACTGGACCGAGAAGTGTGTTCGCGGTGGGCGCTGCCGGCACTGTCGTCCACTACGACGGGTCCAGCTGGACTGCCATGAACTCGGGGACATCAGAGGACCTGCGTGGCGTCTCTGGCTTCGCGCCCGGCGGGGTCCTCGTCGTCGGACAGGCCGGCACGATCCTGCTCTACCAGGGCCAGCAGAGCTGGAGCAGCCTGGGCGCGGGGACGAGCCAGAACCTCAATGCTATCTGGACTGTCTTGGGGAAGGCGTACGCGGTGGGGGACGCCGGGACGATGCTGCAGGGAGACGGCCAGAGCTGGACGCGGGTCGATACCAAGGGCCTCTTGAGCGATCTGAGCAGCGTGTGGGGAAGTGGTCCCAGGGACATCTACGCGGTCGGCACTCACGGGATCATCCTCAGATCCTATGACGGCGAGGCCTGGAACAGCACCTACGCGGCCCCCCCGCTCAAGTACCTCAACGCTGTCTGGGGAAGCAGCGCCTCGGATGTCTTCGTGGTGGGCAGCAACGAGATCGGTATGAGCCTGGACACGATTCTCCACTACGACGGCCACAGTTGGCGGGCGATGAACACGGGCAGCCACGTGCCGAACAACGACGTGTGGGGCAGCGGCCCGCAGGACGTCTTCTTCGCCAGGTTCGATGGTTCTGTCCTCCGCTACACCTGCCGCCCCCACTGAGCGGGCGTCCCTACATGGCCTGCTCGGACTGTACCTGCTCGCACACGCCTGGTCCGTGCGCCGTACGATCCACATGCAGGGAGCCCTGCTCTCCCTGACGCCGGCTGCAGGCCCCGGGGGACGTTCCGGGCACCCACCGATGCAAAGCCTGGTCCGAGCCGTGTTGGGGCCAGACCTACCGCAGCAGGAACATGAGGGGCATTGTGACTCGAACCGGCTTTCGGTCCGTGGGCCTTGGGAACAGCCAGCGCCGGAATGCCGCGACAGCGCACTCCTCGAGATCCTTGTCGCTTGCCGTGGAGGACTGCACGGCGACCGCCACTACTGCACCGCTGCCGTCAACAGTGAAACCCACCACCATCCGGCCCTTGAGCTCTGGGCTGCGCATGAGCTGTTTCGCGTAGCAGTACTTCAGCTCGTTGCTGTGCCGGCGGACGATGCGCCAAACGATCTCCCGCTTCAGTGCCCCACTGACCTCGGGTTGGCCGAGGATCACACGAGCGACCTTTGCACGCTTCTTGCGGCGCGGATACGGGTCCACCGACAGCGGACGACTGCCGGTTATCGTCCCCTCACCGAGCCCAATCTGTTTGTCGAGGAGGCTCAAGACTGACTCACGCCGCAGTGATGACCCCGAGGGCGGCCAGGTCTGTATGGATTCGTGTTCCAGGTCGTGCCGCCTGAACGCCCGCCCCAGCCGGTCGTGATCCGTGTCCTCGCACCCGGTGCCTCCCGCGAACAAGCCCCCACCTGCCAGCAAACCCAACGCGGCTGCCGCACGCGCCAGGAATACGCGCCGGTGCGGCTCTGGCAGGTGGCGTCCAAGGCTGCGCGCCATCTGCCGCAAGCGCTCGCCATCGATGGTCTGGAGCACGCCGCGCTCGGTGGGAGACAAGGGCACGCCGCTGGCCGTTGCGGCGCGGTCGGGATCCGCAGCCAGCGCCTCGGCAAACCGCTCGTCGATGCTGGCCATGGCCAGGAGCTCTTCGATGCCGGTGGTTGCTGAGTAGCGCCTGGCCCCGGCCGTTGTGGTGACCCTTCTGTCCTGACTCACCGGTCTCTCCTCGTCGGGGCTCGCTGGGCGGGCGATCTGGTCCGCGCCCATCGATTGGACCCTCGGCCAGGCTGCGGGTTCCAGCGGAGGGACAGCTCCTGACACCGACACGTCAACGATCGCACCAAGCTCGGCCCGCGCAAGGACTGCAAGCCGGCGTACGACTGGCTGTACAAGGTCGAGAGCTACGTCCAGTTCTTCTCCGGCCTGAAGCCGCCCGGCCACTTGATCGTGTTCGCCGTGGCGGGCCGGGCCCCACCGACAAGGTCGAGGTCGGGGGCGTCGGCCCATACCCATCGCTGATGAAGTCATGTACGAACGCTGCTCCCGCCATCCGCATCAAGGCTGTCGTGGATGGTGTCAGGGCGACCGGCAACCGCGGCTACTTCAACGAGGGCGACGACGGGCCGGTCAACATCTGCAGTCCGGACTACGCCCCGGCGATGCGCAAGCTCGCGCGGGCGATCAAGGACGCACTCGGGCGATAGGTGAAACCCGTTCTCAGCGACGACCGGTCAGCTGTCGATTCCGGCGTCCAGCGCGGTCACCTCCCACATCTCGCACCCGTAGACGTCCATACCCGCGGTCCACTGGCACGCCATGCAACAGGACATGCGGCAGCCATGAGGAGGGATCTTCGCGCCGCCGAGAAAGCGACAAGCCCCGTACATGTTCGAGGGGCAGCAGGTGATACCCGCGTCAGTCGCGGGTACCCCCGCATCCGGAGCGCCCTTGCACAGAGGGCCGGCGTCGCCCGACCAAACACAGCCGCCGGGACAGGTCTCCAGCATGACATCGGCGCAGTAGCTGCCGGAGACGCCGCCGGAGGTGAAGAAAGGCTGATTCTGCGCCAGGTAGCCGTCGCCGAAGCACTGCGGGAGGCTGGGTGTGGCGCTGGTGAGGAAGCAGTCCACATACGCCGTTCCGCTTGGAAACGCCGGAGTCTGCAGGGTGTTGGGTAGGCAGACGGGTTGTTGATTCTGGTTGAAGCTGTAGGTGATCACGCCGCACCGCTCGGTCCCGGGGCAGGAACCGGGCACGCTGCACGGTGTGGCGCAGAGCTCGAAGGGCACGAAGCTGGGGTCGAGGTGGTCAGTGAAAAAGGTGACGCACACGCACGGCGCCGGGCACCTCGAAGCGCAGCCTCCCCGCACCACGGTGTGAGCACCACACTGGAGGCCGCCGGCATCAACAAGGTCAGGGCGGTCACCGTTCGAGCCGGTGCAGCCGGTCACCAGAGCCAAAACCAGGATGAGCGGCCAGTGCTTCATCGGTCACCCCATCTTGATTCTGCCATAGTGGTGCATGACTGCGCGGGAGCAACTTGGGCCAGACGTCGCAGTTTCCGCCCCAACCGTCGTCGGGGTGAGCCATTTCGCCAGGTTGTGGCGTATGGGAGGTATGGTGGGAAGACGGCTGGCCCTGCTGGTGGTGCTTGCTGTCGGCTGTCACGGCCGGCACGTGGCGGAGTCCACGGACGCCGGGCCTGCGGCCGACTGGCGACCGCCGCCGGCAACCTGCCCCGACCCGACCGGGGACGCCGACGCCGACGGCATCTCGAACAGCGAGGAGGGATGCGCCACCAGCCGCGATACCGACCAGGACGCTATCCCCGACTGGCAGGACTCCGACTCGGACGACGACGGCATCCCCGACGAGATCGAGAAGGGAGCAAAGGACGCCTCGGGTAACTGCGACCACACGCAGAGCAGCTGGCCTTGCGACACCGATGGCGACGGCACCCCCGACTACCTGGACCTGAACTCTGACGGTGACCTGCTGCCGGATGAGGAAGAGGACGCGAACGGAGATGGCCTTCTGGGCTGCTGCCTGACCATGTGCCACAGCCCCGGCGCCATGCAAGTGGTTGAGTGCGTCCAGACCGCCGACGGGTGTGGCCTGGGGCAGGAGTGCCTGGCCGGCACGTGCCTCCCGGCGATCCTCCTCGAGTGCGCCAGCGGCGAGACCAGCCCCACCATGAAGGACACCTTCGGCGTGGGCAGGTTGGACGGCGAGTGGGACGCCTTCATCTGCCGTGACGCCACGGACGACAATCCCAAGGGGCGCAAGCCGGTCCAGCTGCACAAGAGCGTCACCGGCGACTGGCATGTCGCCCTGGCGCAGACTACGAGCTACGGCCTAGTCGCGATCAACAGCGCCGGCCCCAAGCAAGCCGCCGCCACGATCGACGAGGACGCCCCCAAGGCCGAGGTGGCCGGGTTCGTGCTCAGCCGCGAGACCACCGAGGACACCATCCAGGACGAGCTCGCCGACATCCTGCAGGGCATCGGCAAGCTCCCCGGAGGCTCGGTCTCACAGCGCGCCTCCGGCATCCAGATCAAGAGCCACGATCTGTACGACTCGGTCCAGGGCACCATCCTCGATCTCAGCCTCTCCGTCGCCTCGGATGTCTCCACGGTGCGCAACGAGCTGATCGCCGTGCTTCTGGGCAGGCCCATCACAGATCTGGGCAACCTGCCCCCGCCCTACGGGAGCAGCCACACCGAGCTCGTTGTCCGCTTCGTCACGGTCAAGCGAGTCGAGCTCAAGAGGGACGCCCAGGGCAGCCTGATCACGGACGCCAGGGGCTACCCGGTCGACAGCGGGGACAAGACCAAGTGGCGCCTGGTGATCATGGGCGCGGTGGCCGCCAGGTCGGGCTACGAGGACCCCAGCCGGACCACGGGCCTGCTGGTGGACGACCTGTCCAACGGCACGGCCCTGGCCACCGCCAGCAGCGAGGTCGTCGACGAGTGCGACGTGCTTACCATCACCAGCCTGCCGCTGGCCGACATCATCTGGGTCGTGGACGAGTCGAGCTCGATGGACGACAGGCGCAAGGACGTGGTGGCGAGCGCCAACAACTTCTTCTCCCGTGCGCTATCGAGCGGCCTCGACTTCCGCATGGGAGTCACCGGGACATGCGACCCGGCCGACACCGGATCGTGTCAGGGCCTGGTGGGCAAGCTCTGCTCCAAGATCTCGAACAACAAGGACGACGATGGCGGCGTGGACCGTTTCCTGCTGCCCAGCGAGCAGATGATCTTCTCCTCCTGCGTGCAGAACCCGCCGGGGTATGGGGGTGCCGGCTCCTACGGTCTGGTCAACGCCAAGGGGGCCGTGACCACCCACCTGCCCAGGGCCTCAGGTGACCCGACCAAGATCCGCCCCGACGCCAAGCTGGCGATCATCGTGGTGACCGACAAGGTCCCGCAGAGCCTGTCCGGCACGCTTGGCAACAGCGCTCAGACCTGCACGCTCGACGCCTCGACCCAGACCAGCCTCGACCAGCAGATCCAGCCCTACCTGAGCCTGTTCCAGGGCGTCACCGACCCCCAGGCCACCGCGATGCTCCACGTGATCGGCGGGGTCTGCAGCAACTCCTGCGAGGCCGAGGTGGCCCACGGCTACCGGGACCTGCCCCAGCAGCTGGGCGGCCAGTTCGGCGACATCTGTCAGCAGAGTCTCGACGACACCCTCCAGGTGATCATCGACAACATCGTGGCCGCTGCCTCTTGTTGCGTTGCATGCCCAATGGCAGCGGTCGTTGCATGAATTCTGGCAGCACGACGTGTAGGACAGCCGGCTCGATGAGCGAGGCCGCACCGTTCTGTTCCCACTTCACCTAAGGGATCGC
>Ga0180009_10001612_pt1 | contig 27385 bp, 19 predicted proteins | sample OS_PC_MetaG_FD_123537 | JGI IMG/M metagenome (GOLD analysis project Ga0180009, IMG submission 123537) | Groundwater microbial communities from the Aspo Hard Rock Laboratory (HRL) deep subsurface site, Sweden - OS_PC_MetaG | ecosystem: Environmental > Aquatic > Deep subsurface > Groundwater... | reverse complement strand
ATTTATAATCACTTATCTGTTCCTATGGTCATTTGATACTATTTAATTAACAATAATTTCTTTGTTTGTGTAAAGATGCCAGCTTGTAATTTATAAAAATATGCTCCACTCGAAAGATTTGAAGCATTGAAAATACATTCATGCAGTCCAGACACTATTTCTTTATTTACGAGTGTAACTATTTCTTTACCGAGTAAGTCATAAATTTTTAGAGTAACAAAATCACTTTCCGGAACTGAGTATTTGATTTTTGTAATTGGATTAAATGGGTTTGGATAATTTTGAGAAAGTGAAAATACCGAAGGAATAGTCATAGTTTCTGAATTTAAATCAGTAAATATTTTTTCAAACTTCCTAAATAAAAACGTAAAACCATTACCACCGATCCAAACAGATGGAAATTCTTCTTCCACAAAAACTTCAATTGTATTAAGACTTTGTTTCGTATTGGTTATTATTTGTCTTGAAAATGTTACTTCTCCATTCGAAGAAAAATTGTACTGAATTAATTTCCCATCACTACCACACTCAAGTACTCTTTGCTCATTCGAATAGTTTAGACCTAAAATCACACACTCTTGTGGGTGATTTCCAATTGGTTTAGTAAAAGAGTTCCAACTTTTACCTCCATCAATAGTAACATAGGAATATCTATAACTTATTATTAATACACCAAAGAGGGAATCGGCAAAATCAAATGTGTAACTCCCTGAAAAATAATCAACATCGTAAATGCTTTGCCAAGTTTTTGCGGTATCTCTGGATAGCCAAAATCCATTCCATCCAATTGCAAACAAATGCTTTGAATCAGTAAATTTTATTTTACTAAACGTATTTTTCTTAAATTCATCTACTATTTCTATACGTTCCCAATTTCCCCCACCATCTTCTGTAAAGTAATTATACTTGTTTTCATATATTCTAGATCCTACTTCAGTCTCTTCAGCAACATTTAATATTAGTCCCAAATTATTATCATAAAATTCCACACTGCTATTAATAAAATCATATGATTTATTGGATAGTTTTAATTCCGTCCAACTTTCACCAAAATCCGCTGTTTCAAATAAATTCCCTGATGAAACAAGCCATCCTTTACCATTATCTAAAAATTCGATTTTATTTTTATCTGAAGATCCACCAATCACACCTTCATTTATTCTAAATATCATTCTCCATGAATTACCTCCATCCTCAGTTTTATAAATTGCACTTCCGCTAGAGGCTATTCCAACATTGTTATTAATGAAATCAGTTAAAATAATATCATCTCTAATTGGATTATATAGAACTTCCCAGTCTTTCCCACTATTATTAGTTTTTATTAATCCCTTCCCAAACAAAATCCCCATATATTCATTGTAAAAATTTATATTAGCCGCATTAGGCATATATAAATTATACCCACTCCAATTTTCACCAGCATCTATGCTCTTTAATAGTAAATTATTATTTTGATTATCTATTATGGTTGTGTACAAAATATTTTCATTTATGGACGCTAAATCAGAAATCGTTCTTATTGAATAACCGGTTTGTAAAATTTCCCAGTTTTTACCACCATCCAATGTTCTATAAATATTTTTCCCATCACGAATCCACCCAGTCAGATTATTAGCAAATGTTATTTGCTGGATAAAACTGTTTAATCCTATCCAAAGAGTATCCCAAGAGATTCCTGCATCTTCACTTTTTAATAAAAATGACAAGGAATCTTTAATGATATCATCATAAAATGCATTTACGTTTAACCCAAGAGCAAATATTTTATTATTTGTTATTTTTTCAAAACTTGCGATATTTCCATAAGAATATATAATCTCACCAAATTCAGGGTCATATCTAGAATATGTTGGAAGCTCATAAACCGTTTCCCAGTTATTGTAGAAATTATCCAACCGCTGAATCTTTCCATCCCAAGTTGACTTCAAACTAACCGACTCGGATAATGGTAAGAAATCATGAATGCTGCTTACAGTAAGTGATTGAAGATTCCAAGTTTCCCCAGCATCATTAGTAACTATTACTCCAATAGTTGCAAAGTTTGGCGGTTTCTCTGGGATAACGAAACCATTTTTGTCATCAATGAACTCAATGGATATAAAAGATTCTCCCTGAAAGTGTTTTTTTAAGCTCCACGTTAATCCACTATTGTAGGATTTAAATATGCTACCACCACTATTAATAAAAAGAATCTCATTTTCATTTAGAAAATGTATCCCTGTAATTTCATCACTTGGTAAGTTCGGATAAATAAGTTGCTGACTAAAAAGAAAATTTGCAATCATCAAATAAAATATCGCAAGTACTAATGTTTTCATACTTAACTCAAATTTTTGCTTATATCGTTAAGGAACAAATGCAATGGCAAAATCCTTTTCTCAAAATATTTTTTTAAAATTTAATTTGAAAAACAACCATTAAAATACGAATAATAATTTTTATGAACATTTTGTTCTTTTTATACTTGCAAATTCCAAACCAGCTTTTTAATGTTAAATTTTCGCCAAATCGAAGAATTCGATAAAAACACTGCGCATATTTTTCGCATGAGTGCAAATATTACAGAGTATGAAGTGCAACCTAACGGCGTGGCTTTTCATCCGTCCGCCCATAACTTGAGCGCAGCGGAAAACCCGCCTTTATAAAATTACAAATTCAATTAATTAATACAACGAACTTCAAAAAGCAACCTGCTAAAAAGAACCAACCCGAAAACCTGAAAAATGCCGCTCCACCGGAGCGGCCGATTGCCTTGCGGGTTAGGTTGTTTTTAAAAATAACCAACATAGAAATTGATATTAACGCCAGAATAATTTTTTACTTTATTAAAATTTGTATGAACAGATAAACCCATTCCTAAATAACTTGTGATTTCTTCTCTTATTTCTATTTCAATAGGTAAGCCAATACCACTTACAAATTTTGAACTGTAATTATTCCCTTCAATCAATGTTGTTCTTTTAAGCCCTTCATTATATGAAAGCCCAATCTTTCCGACGATTGAATAATCAAAATCTTTCTTAACAAATAATAAAAGTGGAAATGGGAAAAGTAGTCCCCTCATTGAAAAATCAATCGACCTTCCATACTTCACTTCATAAGATTTGATGTATTCTTCAGGACGTGTAAAAAAGGACCATTCATGAGAACGAAAATATGTGAAACTAAAATTATTGTTTTGAATTTCATAAGAAACTGAAGCTAATAGGTTAAAACCTACATCTGAATCAGATAATTTAACATAACTCATACCAACACCAACTTGTCCCCAGAATGAATGTATATTTTCATCTTGTGAAAACAACAAAGTATTTACTATAAAAAAAAAATGCAAAAAAATATACTTTTCATAAAACCCCTCATAAACGTAAACAACCTAACTATTACTTAACCTGATGTATTCTCTTAACTTATCATTGCGTAACCCAGAAATTTCATCTGTTTAACATAACAAGATTTCTTTCTTGATATGCATCTATGCAAATTAATATTATAACCGTTTTCAGTTTTAGGAAAGCTCAAAAGAAGAAGAGTATTTAACATCACCGCTCAATTTTATTTACCCTAATTCAAATTAGGATTTGTAAAATCTAAAATCAATAAAATTCTCTACCCTTCCACTCCTTTATATTTTTTCCTATCACAGCCAGTCACCCAAATTTATCCCCCCCATCTTTTTGAAGGGGCAGCAATTTAGCCTAAAATAACAGCACTAATAATTTTAATCAGCTTCTTTTAGATTGTGTTCGGTTTTCAAAGAATTCTATAATAAATATTGAACAAAACGCTCGTTGACTTTAATTTTTCTTCGCCGTCTCTACCATTGAAGGAATTGAAATCATTATATCTACTCAAAATTTCCAATTCAATATTGGAGATGATATTGTAAGAAATTCCGACACCAAAACTATAACCGTATCTCATTCCATTATGGTAATCCGGAAACTCTGAAATATACCGATCTTGCGCTAACTCATAATACACATCACCAAAATAATTGAACATAGCTGAAGCAGTTAAAAATGGTTTAAAGGAATAGAATTCAAATTCATAACTACTGCCTAATTGAAGAGACCAAATATCAATTTTGGCTGTAGCATCATAAGTAAACTCTCTTTCAAAAAAGCTATCGTAAATATTCACTTCTTCATTACCTCTCATTCGATAATACTGAATATCAGCCAGCAAATTAATTGGAATGTTTTCAAAAGAATATTTGCCGCCGGCTTGAAACTGCAATTCAGTATTCAAACTCAATCCGGTAAAGGAAGTATTTGTGCCATTCAGATTTTCGTATCTTCCAATTCTGCCGAGGTTATCCGTATAATAGTTTCCACCTTGAATGAAGTTTACTCCCGAGCCCAAACCGATTGATAATGATTGAGTAAAAACTTCGAATGAAATAACTAAGCTTATAAGAAGAAATAATTTTATTGTCCTCATTTTATTCACCCTATTTTGCTGATTGACAAATTTGCTTTAAAAATAAAATCCAATTCCCAACCTTGCCGCAACAACAAGGAATTCCCAACCGTTGCCATCTTGTGTATAATAGCTTTTATCATAATGTGGTTGAGTAGTGTATGTCTCATATTCATTTTCATTTTTTTTCCATGTCCTTCCCAATTTATACTGGCTTTCTGCAAATAAGGAAATACCATTTGCAAGTCTGCCTTCGAAGCCAAATACAAAATGTAAACCTGCAGCATAAGTATTGTAAGAAGACGTTACAATTATTCTGGTGCCATTAGTATTACCAACTCTGTCTTCATTATCATATTTATAGTTTTGTAAATTGTATGAAGAATACAATCCGCTTCCAACGTATAATTCAATGTGCTTATAATTATACACTGTATGAATATAATTGAGAGCAATAGTTGAGGTAAAATAATTGCTTGAATTTTCGGTTTTTGATTGATTCCATGTGAATGAACTTGAATTGCTAATTCCAGAAACATTCTCCATTTCGTCGCTAGAAAAATTTCCATTATAGTCAAAAAGCACTCTTAGTTTTGATGCCGGAGAGAGTGCGCGTGAGTAGGCGATTGAATAACCGCCAATAAAAAAACAACTCAAATTATTTTCAAAAACCGGCGAGCTTTTTGCGCTATCCACCTGCGCAAAAGAATTAATTGAAAACGAAAAGAAGAAGAGAGCGATAATAAAACTTACGAGAGCGTTTTTAGATTTCATGATATTTTTACCCTATTTACTATTTGAGTGAAAATTGTGAGTTAATGGATGACGCGGAAACTGCATGAATGGTGCTTTCCGAAAACAATTGAGGTGTTGAATTCTATTTGAGGAGATGATGAAACTGCAAAACAGTTTGAGCCGAGAGGGAAATGAAAAATAATTTAACATTTGCAACTCCTTAAGTATAAACTAGTGCTAACTTAAGCTGCAAACTAGTTAAGGTCAAGGGAAAAATTCAGCTCTCTTAAAATTAGCAGATATTTGTTATTAACTCACCTTGCGCAAAAGTCTGAACTTGAATTGTAGATCGAAGCGAAGCTTCGATAAATTGTTTGTTTTTACGATCCCGATAAACTTCGGGATCGTGCTACAAGTTCTGCGTAAGATGAGTTATTAACTTCCGTCTGATGATGGATTCTAATGCCAAATTCGGGTTAAAGGTTTTCTTCCAAAATTATAATCAAATTGTCGCAGCAATTCTACGGAAATGGTAACCATACACCGCTAAAGTCATTGCAAGGGAAAACTTTTTTGGATATTTGAATAGCGTGTAAATAAATGTCCGCCAAAAATGCAGCTTACCTTTTTCAAGAACACCAATTATCCAAACCAATCTAAAGAACGCTTTTATCTCAGCCGGGTTGGGAATAGAAGATTTCCACGATGGAATTTTATATTCATGCAAAAAAGATTTTATGCGGTGATAGTATTCGCGAGGCGCATAGATTGTGTGAATAATTTTAGTGTAACCGATTATCAAATCCTGGTAATTCATTTTGGGGATTATATTTGTGTTTCCATCCATATTGTTGCCGTTAAATGATTCCAGCAGCCTATCTTCCTTTTTTAAACGATTATACAGATGCGTTCCGGTTGGCGCGTTCAACAATCCGACCATTGCATTAACAATACCGCTATTCTGAATAAAATTAATTTGCTGCTCAAATATATCCGGAGGATCGTTATCAAATCCAATTATAAATCCGCCAGAAACTTGCATTCCGCTTTGCTGCAGTTTTTTTACTGAAGTTACTAAGCTGCGCCGTTGATTTATTGTTTTACCGCATTCTATCAAACTCTCGTTGTTGGGTGTTTCTATTCCGATGAAAAGACTTGTTATTGCCGCATCAACCATAAGGCTGATTAATTTATCGTCATCCGAAATATTTATTGAAACTTCCGTTATGAAATTAAAAGGATACTTTCTTTTCTTCTGCCAGGAAATAAGCGCGGGAAGTATTTCATCTTTTAATTTTCTTTTATTGCCAATAAAATTATCGTCAACAATCGAAACGCTTCCGCGGTATCCAATTTCATAGAGGCGGTTTAATTCCGTAATGAATTGCTCACTACTTTTAGTGCGGGGTTTTCTACCGTTCAACATAGTTATGCTGCAAAATTCGCAATCATACGGACACCCGCGCGAATATTGAAGACTGAGCGAAGCGTATCTTTTTTTATCAAGTAATTCCCACATTGGAATCGGAGTTTGCAGAATATCGGGGAATTCAGATGTCGAGTAAATATGCTTTGGCTCTCCTTTCATTAAATCGTCTAAAAAACGTGGTAGTGTAATTTCTGCTTCATTTAGCACAAAGTGATCAATGCCGAGGAAATCTCTAAATTGAGTTGTGAACAGCGGTCCGCCGGCAACTATCTTAACGCCGAGTTTGTTGCATCTGCGGATTATTTCTTTTATCGAACTGATGTGCACATTCATTCCGCTCAAGAAAACGTAATCTGCCCAAAGCAAATCTTTTTCCTTTAGCGCAGTTACATTTAGGTCAATTAATTTTTTCTGCCAATCCTTTGGAAGCATTGCCGCAACAGTTATCAAGCCAAGAGGCGGCTCTGCAGACCTTTTGGAAACGAACTTCAACGCATCCTTAAAACTCCAAAAAGTTGAAGGTGTTTCGGGATATATCAATAATATTTTCATTTTGTCTCCTCCAAATAAGTTGATACAGTAAAAAAAATCTTTCGCGAACAAATAATGGTGATTTTTTGATTAAATGTTTGTAAAAGAAATGTAAAAAATCGGTTTTGTTTATTTGAATTTTTGTTTTTATCCATGATATTGTAGTTGGATTTTCAAAAAAGTTGATCTAATTATTCAATAGAATACAAAATGAAAAAAAACCGGTCACAACTATTTTTAATGATTGCATTCATCTTTGCTCAATTTGCATGGTTAGGTTTGCTTGGTTTATGGATCTATTGGTACGTTTCAAATTATTTGATTTTTGAAAAAGTGGGTGAACAGATTGCACCCCAAATTGTTATCGATAGTCCGAACGTTACTATTTTTGTCGGAGGCATTATTTTGATTGCCGGAATAGCCGTGGCGATGTTTTTTATCTTTCGTAATCTAACAGTGCAGATAAAATTGACCCGCCTTTATGATAACTTCATTGCGAATATTACGCATGAATTAAAATCGCCGCTATCGTCCATTCAATTATATCTGGAGACTTTAAGAGACAAAGAAGTAACCGAAGAAAAGAAAAAAGAATTTCTTGGATTCATGATGAAAGATACCAGCAGGTTGAATAAACTTATAAATTCAATTCTGGAAATTTCGCGATTAGATAAAAAGCGGATTGCGCACAATTATTACGTTTATGATGCTGATACAATTTTTCGGCAGTTGATAGATGATTCTGCCAATCAGTTCAGAATTCCGCAAAGCTCAGTTAATTTTCCCAATAACAATGCCGATTTGAAATGTGTTATCGACAAAGATGCGATGCAAATTGTGTTTGATAATCTGATGGATAATGCAATTAAATATTCCAAGAAACCGGTTAAGCTTAATATTAAACTGACGCACAATTCAAAAAAAGTGATTATTGAATTTCAAGATCATGGCATCGGGATTGAGCAAAAAAATATTAAAAGATTATTTCAAAAATTTTTTAGGATCGACGATAAAAAAATTCCGAACGTAAAAGGCACCGGCTTAGGATTGTTCTGGGTAAAGGAAATTTTGAAATTCCATGGAGGAAAAATTAGGGCTGTAAGCGCAGGTGAAAATACAGGGACAAGTTTCATCATAGAATTACCGATCTATCAATCGTCGAAAAAGTTTTACATTAACTCATTATTGAGAGAAACGGCAAAAAGAGAAAAATTACTGGGTGATAAAAATGGATAAAAATCCTTACTTTGGAAGCAAAATATTACTAATTGAAGATGAAGAAACTCTGGCTGTTGGACTTGAATTCAATTTAACGACAGAAGGCTACACTGTTATTTGGGCAAAAGATGGAAAAGAAGCGCTACTATTTTTTGAAGCAAACGCAGTTGATTTGATCATTCTTGATATAATGCTTCCGTATTATAATGGATTTGAAATAGCGCAAGCGGTTCGTTTAAAATCACCTCAAATGCCAATTTTGATTTTAACAGCAAGAACATCGGTGGAGGATAAAGTTCGCGGATTGGAAGTTGGCGCCGATGACTTTATGACCAAACCATTCCATCTGGAAGAATTATTGCTAAGAATAAAAGGAATGCTGAAACGGAAAATGTGGTACAAATCTTCTTCAGAAATTCAACCCTTAGTCATCTTTGGAGAGAACAAAGTTGATTTCGAAAATTTAACATGCGATTGCGGATTAAAAAAAATAGTGTTAACTCAGCGCGAAGCAATGCTTCTTAAGTACTTAATAGAGCGAAAAGGAAAGATTGTTTCCCGCAAAGAGATACTTGAAAATGTCTGGCAAATTAGTTCTGATATTGAAACCAGAACTGTTGATAATTTCATTTCCCGATTAAGGAAATATTTTGAACCCGACCCGAACAATCCAAAATTTATTTTAAGTATACGCAGTTCAGGGTACTCGTTTGCGGATGCCGTGAATTAATTAATACTGCCGTAAATATTTTCAAAATAAATGTTGCAACAAATTTTAATATTCCTTAATTTTGAATCGGAACATATAATCTGAATAACATTTTTTAACATTTTGGAGGCGGAATGAAAGTCAAATTATTTCTAATTATTGTAAGTCTTTTCCTTTCTCAAAATTTCCTATTTGCTCAAAATTGTGTGAGTTGCCACAAAGCGGTAACTCCTCAAGCAGTCAGCGACTGGCAGTTAAGCAAACACGCAGAAAATGGAATTGACTGTTCGGCATGCCATGGCAAAGAGCACAATGGACCGAAAAATATTGATAAGGTATTACTGCCAACCTATGAGACTTGTAACCAATGTCACGATACACAAGTGAATCAATTTAAGAAAGGCAAACACGCAATTGCATGGACGGCTATGAAAGCAATGCCTTCAATTCATATGCAGCCAATGGCATTAATTGACGGCAACAAAGGATGCGGTGGTTGTCATAAAATAGGAATTAAATCTGAAGAAGAAATCAAGAAATTAAAAAGCGAAGGATCAATGTTTGGTCATGCAAGCTGCGATGCGTGCCATACCAGACACACTTTCTCTGTAAAGGAAGCACAACAACCGCAGGCTTGCCAAACTTGTCATACGGGGTTTGATCATCCTCAGTGGGAAATGTATTCCGGCTCGAAACACGGCGTTAGATATTTATTAAAACAGAACGGGACTTTGCCCGCCGATACTCCAGCTCCGACGTGTCAAACTTGTCATATGTCAAACGGAAATCATGAAGTTAGAACTGCTTGGGGTTTTCTTGCTGTGAAACTTCCAATGCCTGAAGATGAACAATGGGCAAAGGACAGAGTAACAATTCTGCAAGGACTTGGTGTGTTGGACCCACAAGGCAATCCTACCGGAAGAATTGAAGCTGTAAAAGCTGCCGATGTTGCGCGTTTAACTCAGGAAGCATGGGATGTTGAAAGAAACAAAATGATTAAGGTTTGCGGTGATTGTCATTCAGAAAATTTTGCAAAAGCGGAACTCGCCAATGGTGATGACATGATTAGACAGGCAGATAAATTGATGGCTGAAGCAATCAGAATAATTGCCGGTCTTTATCAGGATGGAACACTAGAAAAACCTGAATCATATTCTTATGCCTTTCCGGATATTTTAACATTTCACGATGCCCCAACGGTTATTGAACAAAAGTTGTTCGTAATGTTTTTAGAACATAGAATGAGAACGTTCCAAGGGGCTTTCCATTCAAACCCAGATTACACACTTTGGTACGGGTGGAGTGAAATGATAAGAGATTTGCAGGAAATAAAAGAACTTGCTGCGGATATGAAAGGGAAGAAGCAAAGGTAGATTTGATGAAGTGGCTATTTTATGATTAATAAAAATAAAACAGCCTCTTCTAAATTTAGTAGATGATGTAATATGCTTTTAGCTGCTTATAGAAGGTCGAAATAATTACCTTAATAATTACAATTGTTGGAATAGCGAAAAGCATTCCGATGAATCCATAAATTATAGACCCGCCGGTAACGCCTAAAATTACAATTAATGGATGAAGATCAACGGCTTTACCTAGTACTAACGGCTGGAAGATTGAGTTGTCTAATCCTTGTGCAATTAATACAACAATAAAAACACCAATAACAACGTCTTCCGAACCCATGAAAGGGATTAATGGCGTTACGTTATCTGCTATTAACGCGTATGTTAGCCCAACACCTAAGCCAATCACAGGTCCTAAAAAAGGTATCGCATTAGATATGCCGGCAACTAAACCGATCAGAATAGAAGCATCTACCTTGAAACCTATTAACACAAGACCAACGATAAATGTTAGACCGACGAGTGAACTTTGCAGTAAAGTTCCTCTTAAATAATTACCAATCGCATCATCAACGTTATCAAACGTAGTAAGCGCCATTTCGAAATATCTGTTTGGCACAAGAGAAATTATAAACCGCTTAATTCGTCCATCATCAATCAACAGAAAAATAAATACAAAGGGAAGAACTATCCACGTTGAAACTGCGTCAAGAAAAATAGTGGCTTTTGTGTCAGGAAAATCCAGTTCATGTCCTTTTTCTGTAAGAATATTTTGATTAGTAGTTGATATCTTTTCCGCGAAGGGCAGTTTATCTAATTCTTTTAAATAAGTAAAAATTTCTTTTCTAACGCTATCGGAAGGATTCTCAAAATTGAATTCGTATAAGTAATTTCTCTCTGGTTTACTAAGACTTAAAAATTGATTAATCTTTTCGACTACAGGATACAATTCCTCACCAACAAGTGAGGACAACAAATTTCCTTCGGATCCGAAAGTTTCCTTTTCCATTATGTCAAGAAACATCTCATTAAGTTTGTACCGCAGTTCAACTCTTAATTCGTATTGATCTTTTTCATCCGGAATAACTTGTACAATTTGCTTGCCGGAAAAAAAAACGATTAGAAAAAGACTGCCGAGAATTACCAGTACAGAAGGAGCCGTAGATAATCCTTTTCTTTTCAATGAATCAAGAATAGGAATGCATATGTAAGCGATAAGAGCGCCAATGATAGTTGGCAGGATTAAACTCTTCATCGAGTAAATTAGAAATCCAATAACCGCAAATATGAATACGGTTAAAAGGAAATAAAAAACTCGCGATCTTTTCAGCCGTTCTTTATCCAGCCTAATCATCAACCATCTCTTTTGAATTTTCATTTTTTCTGCTAAGCATTTCGTTTGTAGCTTTAAGCCTCATTCCGATTATGATTGCAAGTTTCTTAATAATTTTTCCGCCAATTAGTGGAAGTGTGATCATAAGTTTATTCAAGTCCTCGCGGAATATGGCTAATGCGTATGTGTCTCGTGTTGCAATTGCGTCTGCCGATCTTGGCGAATTATCAAGTAAAGCAAGTTCGCCGAAAAATTCACCTTTGCCTAATTTCGCCAGTTCAATATTCTTATTATTTCTTTTGGCGATAATGGAAATTTCCCCTTCGATAACTATAAACATTGCTGCGCCAGGCTGTCCCGTTTCAAACACGTGCTCGCCTGATTCAAATTTGCGTTTATAAAATTGATTGGTAATAGCCTTTAGTTCGCGTCTTTTTAAATTAGAAAAAAGCGGAACGTCTTTTAACAATTCAAAGTGAGAGGTATCCTCGCCGTCCTTATTGGAAGAAAAAATATTTCCCCAAAAAGTATTTACGCGGGATTTTGATTTTGATTCTGATTCTGATTGCATTTCAATTTCGGTCATGAGTAGCGCCAATTTTATTACTGTCTGAAAATAATAATAATTCAATAACATCAAAAGTGGAATTTTAAAATGTAGTATTAATGTCGCTTACCAGAAAATTACATGAACTCTGGGACTATGAATAAATTTGAACAAAAATTTTTGATTTAGATCAAACATAAGAACTAAAAAGCAAAATATGTTCTAAAAATCTTTGTTATTTAAAGAAAAATATTCGATTATAACAGTTACAATTATGAAGTTTAACAAAGGGACTATTAATTGAATATTTACTCATCTTCTATTCTTCTGCGGCGTTATTATGAAGAGTAATTTTTTCGCAGATTCACTAAAAATTCTTGCAGGGCTAATAATTTTCAGCCTTCTGTTTTACATTCTAAATAGATTCGTTGATTATTTAATAATAGCAAACGGGATAACTTTTTTTTCCCACTTGTACGACCAGGATATTGGTAATCTCACAAATACGGTGGGCAGTCTCGGCGAAGTGGTTACCGGTGTATTTGGCGTTGAACTAACCGCAGTAACTATTATCGTGCAGTTAGCAGCTAATAAATATTCAGACAGCGTTATGGTTTTATTTATTCGCAACAAAATTAACGCGGTTGTTTATGCTTTATTTGTGATAGTGGCGATTAATACTTTGTTAGTTACAAATACTATAAAAGAAGATTTTGTAAGTCACTTTAGCATTACTGTTAATCTTTCGTTAATCATTGTAACAATAATAATCATTATACCTCATTTAAGTTATGTGTTCAATTTTCTGCGCCCCGAGAACTTCTTATCCTATGTTAAAGACAATATCACAAAAACAATTCTATCTCTCGAAACTTCCGATTCTAAAACTGTTATTAAAGCGAGGCAGGAAGTTTTCAAAGAAATAAATTTTATCGGCGACATTGCAACAAATTCTGTCCATCAAGGAGATCGAGCAACAACACTGTTGTGTATTACTGTCTTAAGGGAAATACTTCTTTTATATTTACCGCTGAAAAGTAAAATCCCAAAAGATTGGTTCCACACCAGGGAAGAGGATTCAATGGATCCGGATTTTGCCAGCTATTCCCAATTTGTTTTGCAGAGAATTGATGAACGTCAAATAATTCTTGAGAGAAAGGTTTTTCAAGTATATGATCTAATTTACAATAATTCTCGCAGCACGCTTAGAGAGGTCGCCTCCGGCGTTTTGTTAAATTCTCAATTAATTGGTTGTGCTTCTGCCGCTGCTAGAGATGAAGGAGCGCTTGAGAATGTTTTTAAATATTTCAATTCATACCTTCGATTTGCAATTAATGGAAAAGACCCAAGGTCAGCGTTCAACACGCTTGAGCATTACAGAGTTCTTGCAGAAGAATTATTAAGAGTTGATCCCAAAGTTGTTGAAGAAGTATCTTTTTATTTTAAGTACTACGGGCAGGAAGCAAATAAACGCGGTGTATTATTTATAATTGAAACAGCCGCTCATGATCTTTGCCGAATCAATGAACTGGCGTTTGATTTGAAAGTTCCGAATACAAAAGAATTACTTGGACTGTTCTTAAAATTGGATGAACCTTTGAAAGAAGGCGGAAACGAAGAATTAACGACTCAAGAAATTTCACTAATCGGCGTTCGAATTGCGCAGGTAAAACTGGCGGGTTATTATCTATTCCACGGAAATGAAGAATTAGCAAAAGTTATTTATAATGACATGAAGGTTGAACCTGTTTCCAGAATTCAGCATATTAAGGACATAATTTTTAATACTACGCAGGAAGAGTTCTGGGAGATAACTCCAAGAGGCGTTAATTTTTATTATGTTTCGCCAAGAAGAAGGGAAGCGCTGGTACAATTTTTTAATTGGTTCGAGCAAAAAAATGTTAGTTAATTTTTATTTTTCGTATTATTTTCCATTTGTTATTTGAGAATAACGTAACTCTTAATTATATTGTGATAAAAATACCAATGATATTTATTATTATTAATTACCAGGCAGTACCTTTATTTATTTTATAAATTATTACAGGAGGTTAGAAGTGGCTTCAAAGACAAATTCTACAGGTCCCAAAACAGCTATTGGCCGTTACATGGTATACACCTTTATACCGCGATATGCAAACAACGTAAGCGGTATTGTTTATATGGGTGCAGCAATTCTAATTATTATTGTTGGTCTGCGCGGTCTCGGCGAGATAGCAGGACAATTAGCCATTGTCCCAAAATTTTTACTTGATCATGAAGGAGTAAAGATTGATGCAAACTGGGTTATGCTTGCACTCTTTTTAGAATTCTCCTTATTGATGATCATGGCGTTCGTTACATTCATGACCCCTGAAGAAGAAGCGGGTCACGGTGCAGGCCATGCCGAAGTAGAAAAACCAGTTACACCATCCTTAAATTTGCCAGAATACAAACAAGAACTGGCTAAATTACACCATCTTTCTACCGAAGAAATGAAACTTATTAGTAATTATATAACTGAATTTGAAGCTCTTTCCGATAAAATCACTAAGATTCAGGAAAGAAACGTTGCAGCACTAAAAAGTATGGCAGATACGCTTTCAAGATAACCGGTTAATTAATTAATAAAAGAGGTTTATTTCAATGGCAGGCAATAAAAACATGGTATACTTTATACTTTACATTGTGCTCATTACTGAGTTGCTCATCGTTATTACCGAAAGGGATGAGCTGATGGAAGTAGAGAAAGTAATAAGAGATAAAATGGTTACTACACTGGCGTTAAATTATCAACAGGATGTTATTTTATCTATCCCTACAAAAACATCAGATTATAACATACGTCCCGATAATTTTCACTCAGTCGTTATGATTCCCTTAGGCGTTACTTCCGACAAGGAAAAGGATAATTCCGAATATTTTATCGATATTGACGAAACATCCAAAACAAAACCTTCGGATTGGCCTAATGGGGGCATCAGTCTTGAAAATTCTACAGACAATTATAAATTAGTTAAAGAAGGCGGTAACGCAATCTTTACTGCAAAATTCACTCAACCTGGGACGTACGTTTTTACAGCTTTTTGTAAAGTCGAACGAATTTTACCCGATTATCTTCCAAAGAATTTATTGGAATATTTAGAAAAGCAAGTCGGCGAAGAACACCTTCACAAAAAGAGTATCCCCGAGTTGTTTGAAGTTACAGCGAAACGTCAAGGCGGTTTAAAGACTAAAGCAGCAGAGTTCCTATTCTAAATAGGAACTTTCTCTAAAAAATATGTGAGGAGTTTATGAGAAAATTTTTAATCGGATTTTTTTCAGTCCTATTAGTAATTAATATTTCTGCTCAGGTACCGGATAGAATCAGCGATACTTTAGATGTAGTTACTACTCAGGATTTTAACGTACCTGGAGATAAAAATATTCTGATGAATAACGTTATTAGTGTAGACGTTTCTGCAGAAATTTTAGATGCTAGCGGCAATTCAATAAAACAATGCGAAAATATCTGGCAGTTTCCATCCCGCGAAAATCTTAGAAGAAACACTTCGGGTGGAAGAGGCGAAACCGTGCAAATTCATGTTACGGATAACATTGATGCTCCTGGAACATATTACATGAAAGTTAATCTTAGAGCGACCAATGAAGATAGGAGGACGCAAACAGGGACTGCTTATTACATGCTGAATGTAAAATCACCCGCTTCGGCAGCTCCTACCGGGCTTCGCACAGATAAACCCTACTTCTTCTCGGAAAAACTAACTTTTTCGTTTGCTACCGTTGAATTTAAAGATGCTACTCTTTATTCCTATGAAATACAGGATGCGGGCGGAAATGCAGTTGAATCCGGGAAAGGCGCAGTGGTTAAACTTGATGCTATATTTAGCGATGCAAAAAATGTGAATAAGAATTTTACTATCGTGGGCTTTTATAACGGTAAGGAGTTCTTGTATACAGAGAACGGTGACCCCACTCCAAAAGAATCGAAGTGGACTATTTCTCTAAGGATTCCGGCACTTGATGAGTTTGGGGACTTTAAAGTTGCCCCAGGGCAGAACGTTATTCTCAGCACGTACAACCCAAATGCAAGAAGGATTCTGTATACATTTGTTACGCAAACAGCTGATGGCGGTTTCGTAATGTTTAAACCCGATGCTCGTAATTTCCAGATGGTTGCAGAACCATCAGACGCAATAACAAACCAGAGAGCTACTCCATCGTCAGTATTTCTATTTGTTACATTTGATTTTAATCCAACCTGGTTGGAATCTCTTGAACAGTGTTCCGAGCAAGCCGTAAAAATAAGTATTAGATTCAGAGATCAATTCGGTGAAACAAGAAGCTTTGAATACCAGGCAACAGTGCTTAACTAATTAATTTAATAATATAGTGTACTTGCAGCCATGAAAAAAATAATTAAGTATGTTCTAATATTTTCAATGTTTTTTGGAGTGAGTCTTCAAGCTCAGCAGTTAGATGATTTGCTTAAAAAAATCGATCTCAAGCTGAAGAAGGATAGGAAGTATCTTAATCTTCACTATTACTCATTTCAACCTGAAAAAAACATGGATAATGAATTAAAATCCATACCGAGGATTGAAGAAAAAGATCCCTGTGTTTTTCAGTTTGATGACGGTATTTCCTATCGCCTTGTTTTCTTAAAGGGAGGAATAGAACTTGACTCTCTTGAATTACTATTCATTGACGAAATTAAAGTTGCCACAGCAGAAGGTGGAGGAGTATTCGGCGCAGCCGGAGCTTCCAATGTGGATACATCTGTTGTGTTAGATTTTAAAGACTTGCGTTCCTTAAAGGCGAACAACTACGGCACCTACTCGAAATTGTACAACCTTGTAAGAAGATTTCTGATTGAGAATGAGGATCAAGAAGTTCCAGGCACGCTGCAAATCCGACCCGACGATGAAATGAAAACTAGTATGGGTATTTCATCTAGAGACAATAAGGATTTTCTCAGCTTCGCTAGAGTGAATAATCCATTTATTTACCCAAGAGAAACTAGAAGAGTCGGCGGCGGAATTAGAGGCGGAGAAACTACAACTCCAGATCACAGAGTTGACGTAAGTTTTTCGCGAATGGCGTACTCCCACAAGGTTATGGATTTTTCACTTGGTAATGCGAGTGCAGAAATTAGTTTTGAAGATCAAGTATTGAACTTGCTGCCTTGGCAGGGAATGACTCTCGCCGCCGGGTTCAGACTTTTAATGGCGCTGGATAAACCGCGGGATATTAATAACGCAACTTATATGGATGTTAATTTAGCAATAAGACTCGATGCCGGTTTAAAAAGTCTTTTCGAAGCGCAGCCATACATTTTGTCTGATTCACCTGTGTTGAATGTGCCGACTTCTTTCGTTGCCGGATTTTCATTCACACGTCCGCTATCGCTTCCGTTCATAAACATCTATTTTGCAGCGGGACAGGAAGATTATACAGCCCCGAATGTTATTCTGAATGTGAAGAATAATAATTATGGTTATTACAGCAACACACAATTTGAATCAACCATGTCATTTTATTGGAATTCTAGTGACAGGTTAACAAGCAGATTTAGAGTTGACATTGGTATGGCATATTTTGATGTTGTGCGGGCAACCTATAATGCTTCTAAAAAGTTTAGCGGTTCCGTTACCACCGTTAAAGATGACATTATGCCTGTATTTACGCTGCATTACAATTTTGTTCCTTCGGATAATCCATTATTAGGAGCGAGTTTTAAGGTTCTAGACGGAGTGGCAAAATTAAAAGCATGGCTTAAAGTGTTTGAAATTTCACCGACTCATACAATCAGACTGGAAACTTTGTATCTCTCTGCACCAATTATGAGAGACCGCAGAGTGTGGGAAACCGAAGGCGGCATAATGTTTCAACTTAGATACAGATATGGATTATAGATTAAATTTAAAGGCATAGAAGATGAAAAAGATTCTACTATTAATAACCTTTTTATTTACGCAAGTATTTTTTGCGCAGGACGCACAACAGGAAATCGGCGATCTAAAAAAAATATATTCTAATTTAGAATATAATACGATCGCCTTTGATGATTTGAAACAAAAGTGGATTATCAGTGATCCTGTTTTCGTAAGAGAGGTTTTTAACAAGTTCGTAAGTAAAAATGCCCTTCGATTAAGGGGAAGAGCATTAAATCAATTAACTCTGATCGAGAAAGCTAAAGAAGTTCAGGACGGTAATATTCTTATCGACTTGAGGAAAAGGTATTACGACGATGAAATTGAATATTTCGCATTTATTCCTTTTAGTGAAATTGACAACTTTGAACCAAAACTTTTAGTCGATTCCGTTGATGATGGTTTTTTTCTCAAAGATATAGTCGGTTCGGTTGTTTATGGAAAACTGCAGGAGCAAAGTTATTTCTTCAGCAACCTCACAAAAGAAATATTCGATACCAAAGCCGGTTACTATTTTGATGTAAACGTTGATGCGGTTGATCCAAGTGTTATGTTTTGGTCTACGACTTCAGATTATAGAAATAAATTTCTACTGAGCCTTTTTGGAAAGTGGGGACAGGACTACATTTTTATGCCTGGATGGTATTTTCCGGAAATGATTGTTGGAGGAAGAATTACATACTTTGATGTTCTTTCTGGAGACCCTGACGATTACACTTACGAGGTTAGCTTCGGAACCGGAATGGCTTCCCATTACCCTTATGTTTCCATTGGAAATGAGCAGAAACTTGATAAAGCCGGACAGAGTGTTTATGCAAAAATTTCCGGACAGGCTTTAAAATACGTGATGGATGATGCAGAGGATTATTACATCGATCTCGAAGTATTCACAACTCCGGTGGATTTTGAATACTCCGATATGAAATTTGCATCAACTAGAAGTTTCTTCTCGATCCGTAATTATGCAGTATTTAAAGTGAGAAAAGAAAGATTATTTAACTTGTTCAATTTTGGAATGGCTAAAGCCGCTTTGGGTATAAGCACATATTCTGTTGACGAATATAAATATGATACAAAACTGAAAACATTCAGCGATTTGAGAACAACAACAGATTTCATGAATAAGTTTGAACATTTCTTCTTTGGCGAGTTTGGAGTTGAAAAAGGCGGCGGTTTGGTTCAGTATGATATCACCGCAGTTTTAGGATTTAATTTTGTTGAAGGATATTTAATGGGCGGAATTAAATCCCAGATTATGTTAAGCGATACATTCGGTTTGCAGTTTAGAATTTATCAGGGGTTAGGAATGGAACCAAGCACTTATGGTTACAGAACAACTCCGACAGTTGTATTTTCTCCGGTGTTGAGAATTAATTATTAAAAGGTAAAATTCTTTTGCCGGATTTATAAACGTTCGAGTGTATTTATTCCATTCAGAAAACTATTGGAATAGAATGAAGATAAAATACGTTCTTTTTTTTTCTATTATATTCTTCAATTGCTTTTATTCGCAGAATATTGATAAAATATATAAGAAGATTCAAAATAAGCTTCAGGATGATGATATTTACCTGGATTTGTATGCGGTAAATTATTATCCAGCACAGGCTGAAGCATCCGACGTAAAAACTATTCCTTTATATAAGGGTGATAATTTTGCGTTCGAGCCAGGAGAGGGAATTTCATATAAGTTCATTTACCTTAATGAGACTATTGAAACTGATTCGCTAATTCTTGTTGAAATTAGGAAATACACAGATGCCTCCACAACAGGTGAAGGCGGAATTTTTGGAAGCGTTGGAGAAGCATCAATCAGCGAAGACTTTGTTGTAACTTTCAGAGACATGCAGGAATTGTACTTCGAAAACAGAAGTATTTATAATCAGTTACTAACAACTATAATTAAATTACTCCGCGAAACGGAACCGCAGTCCCTTCTAAAATTAGATTTAGAAAAGGATAATAAAAAAAGCAGAGGCATATCTGCTAAAGATAATTTGGATTACCTGAATTTTGCGTGGGTTAACAGTAAACACAAATATCCACCGCTGCCGGAACCTGCTACCGGAGTTCGTTCTGTTCGAAGGGGCAGAAGTCAAGCATCCACAGACTCACCATTTGAAGTTAGCTGGGATATCGGAAAAACAACGTTCTTTTATAAAGATTTTATGGATTACGATTTTTCACGCATCAGTGTTGAATTGAATATGCAAAACAGTTTGCTGAACTTGCACCCATGGCAGACTATGACGATGGGCTTTGGAATTCGAAATTTGATATTCCTTACTCAGAATGTAAAAAACATGCAGAATGATTTTCTGATTGATACAAGAATTATCGGCAGATTTAGATTAAATACATCGGGATTTGCAAGCAGCATACCGTTCGTATTTACAGAGGATCCAAAATTAAATGTTGGTCCTGGGATAGAGGTAGATTTATCTTTAAGCAGAGCTTTCGGGTTCCCTTTCATGAATCTGTATTATTCAGCGGGATCTGAGGATGTAACAACTCCTTATGTGAAAGTTAATAATGCGGCTTATTTTACCTTTTCTCAATGGGCTACTACATTTTCATTTTACTGGAATACCAACGAGTCCAGAACGCTTCGGTTCCGGCTAGACGTCGGCGCTGGAAGATTCGACGTGATAAAAGCAACTTATGGAGCAAATATTAAGCGCAGTTTGGTTTACAACTCAATTCATCCGCTGCTAAAGTTTTACATGAATTTTGTCCCAGAGAAAAACGAATTGTTCTCTGCAAGCGTTAGATTATTTGACAGCGTAATTAGATTGGATTTCTGGCTCAAAATTCTGGAATTTGCGCCAAGCCATGTTGTGAGATTCGAGTTTTCGCAAATCTCATCTCCGCTTTACAGAAAATTAAAACCATGGGAGAACGACGGTAGTTCAATGGTTGGCTTTAATTATAGATTTGGATTTTAACGAGAGAAAATGACTTATGAAGAATAAAGTTATATTCATAGCAATGGTGCTTATTTGCATCTCGACTTATGGGCAAAAATATCCGGATAGTCTCAAATTCGAGTATCTTGATAAAATCTATAGAAACCTAGAGTACAACACCACGGCTTTCAACGATTTGAAGAGAATTTGGAACATCACTGATCCGGTTTACGTTCGCGAGATTTATAATAGATTTATCGTTGAGAATGCGCTTTTACTCGATGGAAAAAAGCCATCAATGGAAATGTTAAAAGAAAAAACTAAGGATATTTACAGAGGAGAAGTTTTCATTGAACTTCGCCGTAGATATTATGACAACGAAATTGAGCAGTTGAGATTTTTTACAGAATCTAAATTAAAAGTTATTGATAGCACTGTGTCTCAAAAGGATTATTTCTTTGATACAATCGAAGATCACATCTTTATTAAAAGCGTTCTCGGTGAAATGGTGTACGAAGATCTTAAATCGCAATTCTACGCTCACACAGATTTAACAAAAACTCTTTATGATACAAAACTTGCGTACAATTTTGATATTTATTTGAGCCTCTTAAATCCGAGATTGCTATTCTGGACGGAGACTACAGAGCAAAAAAATAAATATTTAGTTTCTGCGTTGGGTAAATGGGGAAATGATAGAATAGGTTTCCCAGGTTGGTATCACTCAGATTTTTATGTTGGTCTGCAGGTCATATATATAGACTATATGAAAAACAACGAACCTTACAATACTTATCTTGTTGAACTTGCAACCGGCGTACCAACCAAGCAGCCCGGGCTAGATTTTATGAAAGCGGATAAAGGCAAACATCTTTTCCATACCGGCTCAAATTTTTATTTTAGATTATCGGGTAACCCGCTGCTTTTTATAAATAAAAGTTGGGATAAATACGTATTCGATTTCGAAGGCTCGTTTTCATTAACAGAATTTACTACCAAAGATTATGGCGTAAGTTATAGTTCTAAGTTTTATTCAAATAGAAATTTCTTCATGTTGTCTGGAAAATATAAAGACATTTTTAACGTAATGGATATCGGCTGGCTATATGCTGAGTTAGGATTAGGCGGATATGATGTTACTCAATACTTATTAGATCCGCGGGTTACAAAGCTTCAAGTTGTAAAAGCAAAAGGTAACGGCGATATGAATTATGTAACCGATATTCGCGCGGGGATTACAAATAATTCTGGATTATTAGCGCATGATGTTGCTCTAAATATTAATTACAATATTTCGCAAGGGTATGCTTATATAGGCGTTAAAGCATTCTTGATATTAAGTAATTCCTTTGGATTTGATTTTGCATTTTATCAATCATTGAATTTGTCATCGGCACCATTGCCGTACTATAGAAATGATTTTAATTTAGTTTTCTCACCAATAATTCGAATAAACTATTAATTATTCTTATTCAGTTCAAGAATTATAAAAAGGAGATCCAAGAAGTTATGAGAAAGTTTTTCAGTATCAGTTTCTTGGTTATAACACTGTTTAGTGCAGGAATTTATTTCGCCCAAGATAAACCGGAAGTCAATAGTCAAGCTAATCCTCCGTCAATTGCAGAGAAGAAATCCGGGAATCCGGATGATGAGATTAAAGTTAAATCACTTTCTCTAGCTGCACCAATTGGCGGTGAAGTTTGGAAAATTGGTAATACAAAGGTTATTCGTTGGAATAGCTCTGAAATCGATTTCGTTAGAATTGCTCTTTCCTCAAATGCGGGCATTACCTGGAAATTAGTAGCCGATAATTTAACCGCAAGCCTCGGACAATATTCCTGGAATATAGCGAGCGGTAGTTATAATTCTTCATCTGAAACAAGAATAAGTATTTTTGACACCTCTGATCCTGCAGTTACAGATACAAGCGCAAATTTTATTTTGAGTAATCTTGTTGTAACTTCTCCAGCGGCAGCGGAAAAGATTCAGGTTGGCGAGGCTTATGATATTAAATGGACTGCAAGCAGCGATATAGCAAATCTTAAAATTGAGTACTCATTAAATGGAACTACGTGGACCCAAATTAGCGCATCAACTGTTGCAAATCTCGGTAATTTTTCTTGGACCGTTCCTAACTTTCCGAGCGCAACGGCAAGAATAAGATTAACTGCTTTAATAAACGGAACGGAAAATACAACTACTTCGCAGCTATTTAATATTAGTTCGGTTCAATTAACTTCGCCTAATGGCGGGGAAGATTGGTTCTCCGGCGTTAATAAAACCATATTGTGGGCTTCTAACAACGTAACTAAAGTCGCACTTAATTATTCCACAGATAACGGAACGACCTGGATGAAAATTTCCGATTCCGTTAATGCGGGCATCGGCTCATATATTTGGAATGTACCGTATACTCCTTCAAATAATGTGCGTGTAAAAATTAATGATTATAAGGCTATCTCTATTGATGATATAAGTGACAATGTTTTTAAAATCAGTACTGTTCAAGTGGTTTCCCCAAATGGGTCTGATGGATGGGAAGTCGGTTCATCTCAAAACATTACTTGGAATACGAATATTGTTGATAATTTTAAAATTGATCTTTCTACCAACAATGGTAGTTCATGGGATGTTTCTGTAATTAACTCAGTAGCATCTTCACTAGGAAGTTATACTTATACTGTACCAAGCTTACCAACCAATAATGCACGAATTAGAATTTCGGGTATCACAAATCCGACATTAATTGATGTAAGTGATAATAAATTCACAATTGGAACAGTAACCGTTTCATCCCCTGTCGGCGGGGAAATTTGGCAGGCTGGAACTGTTAAGTCTATTAAATGGACTGTATCAAACGGTATCAATGCGGTAAAAATCGAATATTCGCAGGATGGGTTAACATGGACAACAATTACTCCAACCACAAATGCACTTGCTGGAAATTACAACTGGTCAATCCCATCGTCACTTTCTGCAAATACTGTTAGAATTAGAGTGAGCGATGCTGCTACGGGCTTAGGAATAAATGATGTAAGTAATTTATTTACAATTGCAAAATTAACTCTTACAACACCTAACGGCGGTGAACTTTGGGAATCGGGAACTTCTCAAAATATTCAATGGAGCGCCAGCGCTTCCTTAACTAATATTAGAATACAGTATTCAACCAATGCAGGCGGATCGTGGAGTAATATCGCTTCGAATGTTCCGGCAGTAAATAATTCTTATGCTTGGAATATTCCAACTGATATTGGCTCTGCATCAATGCGCGTGAAATTGTTCGCTGAGAATGATTCAACGTTTTTTACAACTAGCGGATTCAACTTCAAAGTTGCCAAAGTTAGTTTAATTTCTCCTAACGGCGGTGAAAGGCTTTTCGCTAATTCACCACACGTAGTATCCTGGACGGCTACATCAGGTATAGATTTTGTAACGCTGCAGTACTCAACAAACGGCGGCGTTTCTTTTATAAATATTGCCAATAGAATTAATGCTTCTCAGGGAAGTTATAGTTGGACTGTTCCGGATATTTCATCTTCTACAGGAAAAGTTCGTATTTACGATTCATTTGGTTCATCAATTAGTGATGTGAGCGAAACTGATTTTAGTATTGCTCGAATTAAGGTTACTAGTCCTAACGGCGGTGAGGGTTTTTTAATTGGAAGTAATCAAAAAATCAAATGGACTGCGTCTCTGGTTGATAATGTTAAAATTGATTACTCATTGGACAACGGCACTACGTGGATAAACATTCAAAATGGAGTAGCTGCTAGTGCAGATTCCATCACATGGATTACTCCAGCGGTTGCTACTTCCACCGGATTAGTTAGGGTGAGCGATATAAATAATTCTAATCACTCGGATAAGAGCGACGCTAATTTTAAAATTGCAAACATCGAAGTAGTTTCACCAAATGGCGGAGAAAGGCTTGCTTCTGCAAGAACGCAAACAATCACATGGAATAATTCTACTAATATTACCAGTGTAAATATTGACTTATCGACTAATAACGGTACGTCATGGATTAATGTTTCAAGTTCTGTTCCCGCTACCGGAACTTATTCGTGGTCAGTTGGCGACATTGCAAGTTCAAATTCAATAATCAGAATTACGGACGCATCAAATACAAATATATTCGATAGAAGTGATGCAGTATTTACGTTGAAAAAACTCCTACTTACAAGTCCTAACGGAAGTGAGTATTATCTAGTTGACACGACTACCTCAGTTTCTTGGTCTTCGCTCGGAGTTTCAAATGTTAAGTTGGAATATTCAACTAACAGCGGCGTTACCTGGAAGTCGATTATTAATTCCACTCCCGCTGTGCCAAATAATTATTCATGGAAAATTCCAAATGATCCTTCCACTACTGCTTTAGTAAGAGCATTGGATGTTGACGATCCAACCACGGTGGCAGATACGAGCAACAATAGTTTTATAATAAATCAAGTATTGTTGGTTTCTCCAAACGGAGGCCAAACTTTTGAAGTTGGCAGCGTACAAACAATAAAATGGAATAATTATTCGGGTGTAAGTAAAGTTGATTTAGAATTTTTCAATGGAAACTCATGGAGCGCTATTGCGTCAGGTTTAACGGCTTCTAATAAATCTTATCAGTGGACTGTTCCAGCTTCAGTTACGTCCACAGCAAAAGTTAGAGTTAAAAACACAGATGACTCAAACGTATTTGACGGCAGCGATAACGTATTTTCCATCGGAACAATTAATCTTACAGCTCCAAACGGCGGGGGGAAATATCTAGTCGGAAAATCAACCAACATCACATGGAAAAATATTATTTCTGTATCGCAGGTTAATTTAGATTATTCTATTGATAACGGCACTACATGGATTTCAATTGCAGCAGGAATAACTGCAAGTAAAGAAACTTATACATGGACTATACCGAATACACCAAGCACTCAGGTTTTAGTTCGAATTTCCGATGCCTCAAATTCGGCAGTTAATGATTTAAGCGAAAACACATTCTCTATCGCAACAATTACTCTAACTGCTCCGAACGGCGGAGAAAAAATTCAAGTTGGAAAAAACTTTGCTGTTACATGGACCTCGGAAAATGTTTCATTCGTAAACGTTGAATACTCGACCGATAATGGTTTAACGTGGGCTACAATTTCTTCCAATGTGAATGCCGGTGCAGGAATATTACAGTGGACAGTTCAGAATACGCCGTCCTCCAACGCTCTGGTAAGAATTACAGACGCATCGTTCAATACTGTAACGGATAGAAGCGATGCAATTTTCGATATTCTTTATTTGAATTTAACCGCGCCTGATGGCGGAGAAAAACTTCTGGTTGGCACACAATCGAATATTACTTGGAGCAGCAATAACTCTATTTCCAAAGTTAATATTGAATACACAACCAACAACGGAAACAGTTGGACATCAATTCAAACGGGTGTGACGGCGAGTCTTGGCACTTATGATTGGACAGTACCCAATACTCCTTCCACTAGCGTAAAAGTTCAGGTAGTTGATCAGAACAATCCGACTATAATCGATGCGAGCGCTAATGTTTTAACTATTGCTGCATTAAAATTGAACGCGCCAAATGGCGGTGAAAAGATTCAGGTCGGTAAAAATTATCCGATAACATGGACATCGCAGAACATATCCACAATAAATATTGAATATTCTACGGATAACGGAGTTTCGTGGACTACCATTTCTTCCGGTGTGAATACCGGAGCCGGAATTTTGCAATGGGCTGTTCTAAATACACCATCATCAAATGCTCTTGTTAGAATTACCGATGCAGCATTCAGCAGCGTCACAGATAGAAGTGATTCAATTTTTAGTATACTCGCTTTGGAATTAGCATCGCCAAATGGCGGGGAAAAATATTTAGTCGGAAATCAAACCGATATCACGTGGAATAATAGTTCATCGATTTCGCAGGTAAATTTGGAATATTCTACGAACAGCGGAACAAGCTGGATATCCATTCAATCCGGATTAACAGCAAGCGCACAGAAGTACACTTGGACAATTCCAAATACTACTTCAACAAATGTTTATGTAAGAGTAGCCGACGCAAATAACACCTCGGTTCTTGACGCAAGCGACGATAAATTTACGATTGCAAAACTTGCTGTTACATCTCCTAACGGCGGAAATAAAATTCAAGTCGGGAAAAATTTCCCTATCACCTGGACATCTACAAACGTAACGACAATTAATTTAGATTATTCTACTGATAATGGTTCAACATGGGCGAGCGTTCAGAATAATGTAAATGCCGGACTGGGGATACTTCAATGGGCTGTT
>Ga0180009_10001611_pt1 | contig 27393 bp, 24 predicted proteins | sample OS_PC_MetaG_FD_123537 | JGI IMG/M metagenome (GOLD analysis project Ga0180009, IMG submission 123537) | Groundwater microbial communities from the Aspo Hard Rock Laboratory (HRL) deep subsurface site, Sweden - OS_PC_MetaG | ecosystem: Environmental > Aquatic > Deep subsurface > Groundwater... | reverse complement strand
TCTGGAGCTCCGCGTCGGTGAGGTGCTCGCCGCAGCGCTTCAGCACGTCGACCCAGCGTGAAGGCTGCTCGGGGGACCGGGGAGGCTCGGGCCGCAAGGCCTCGGGCTCGGGCGGTGGTGCAGGGGCGCGGGAGACAGGCGCGGCGCGCTGTTGCTCCTCGATCACCGCCAGCTCGGCCGGGCTGAAGTAGTCGAGGTAGTCGGGCTGGTGCGGTTCGTCCTCGGGCTCGACCGGGGCGAAGGCGACCACCGGGCGCGACGGCATGGCGTCCTGTTGACGCAGCCAGTCCAGGGCATCCTGCGGCTGGGCAGTCGCGCTCACCGGAACCGGTGTCCAGTCGTCGGTCGCCAGATCTCCCGGGGGGGGCTCGTTGAACAGCCGAGACAGCAGGCGCTTCAGGGCCATGGGCGTCCTCCTCCGCAACCACATGCTGCGAGGACCGTGCCACCCTGATATGGCGGGCCGGGCGGGTCAACCAGGCGGAATGTCGTGCGAGCCCTGGAGCGTGGCGGTGGCTCGAGTCCACGCAAGATCTGTGAGATCTCACCTGCCAGATGACGCAAGTCTCCGGGATTGCTGAAGTGACTTCAAGATGGGAACAGCAGTCCCATGCGTTGCAGGCTGCCCACGCTTTGGATCTCCATACTGGTCGCAGGCGAGGTAGAGTGGATCCACGATGCTGAGGATCCTGCTGGCCGCACTGTCCCTCGCCAGCTGCGCCAGGCCGCATGCCTCCCCCCCGAGGCCGAGCCCGGCTGGCAGGCCCGACCCGCCAGGCCCCACCGGCTCCCCCCTGGCGTTCTGCCTCGAGGAAGGGGCGAGCGAGAACTGCCTCCTGGCGGATGACACCATCTCGGCCCACGTCGTGGTTACGTCGGGCAGCGCAGGACGGGTGGTGGTGGCTTTTCCGGCGGGCAACTCCGGGGGAGCGCTCTGGCTCGCCGCCCCACGGGGCCAGGGGGTGGCGTTGCGGATCTCGCAGCCTCCCGAGAGTATCAGGCGAGGTGCCCTGCGCGGGATCCGGTTTCGGCTGCAGAGCAGGGTGGCCCTGCGCCTGGACCAGCTGTTGCTGGGCAGCATCCGCACCATCCGGGACCACAACCACGCGCGCACGCTGGCATCCAGCGGGGCCGCGATTCGTGCTCCAGCAGACCGCCTGGCGCGCTCCGTGGATGCGGCGAGCCGCTGCATCGAGCAGCTGCCGGCGGCGCAGCGCGAGCAGGTCAAGGCCCTGGGCCTGACGCCCGCGCTCCTGCGCGAGCGCGGCCAGGTCGTGCTCGAGGCGCTGCAGCCGGCGCTGCCGGTTCGGCTGGCGGCCCGCATGACCAGCCTCGACGGCAAGCACCGTCTGGAGCTGCACTTGACGGCGGAGCAGGGGCGCTGGCAGCAACAGCAGCGGCTGCTGACCGCCCCGGAGCTGCCCTTCACGATCGAGGTGGAGCTGCTCACCTCCTATCCCTCCGTGCCGATTCTCCCCGTCGAGCAGCTGCTGCGCCCGGAGGCGCTCGCCCTGCTGCGGCGGCACGGCGTCGCGCCCCATGGCAAGACGCTCCGCAGCCTGCGCTTCCTCGCCACCCGGGACAGGTACCTGGCCGGGTCGTGGCGCTTCCTGACCTACTTCGGCCGCGACACCCTGATGACTCTGTGGCTGATGCTGCCGCTGCTGCGGCCCGCGGCGGTGGAGATCGGCCTGCAGTCGGTGCTCGATCGCCTGTCTTCCGACGGACGGGTGGCTCATGAGGAGAGCCTGGGCGACCAGGCTTCCGTCGAGCGCCTCGAGCGGTTCGTGGAGCTCGCGGGCCTGGGCCGGCATGACGCGGCGCTGGAGCAGCTACGTCGCCTGGGCCGGCCGGTCCACGACTACACCATGGTCGACGACGATCTGATGCTGCCCTGCGTGCTCGCGGCATACCTCGACGAGGCGGTGGTGACGGCCGGGCGCGCGCGACGCCTCCTCGGCCGGGGCGACAACCGACGCCGGCTGGCCCGCAACCTGACCCACGTCATCCAGCGCCTCGCCGACGGTCGCATCAGCCTGCTCTCCGGCTCCACGGTCGGAGACTGGCGGGACAGCCAGGAGGGGCTGGGCGGCGGCCGCTTCCCGGCCAGCGTCAACCTCTCCCTGGCCCCGATGGCCCGTGGCGCCGCGCTGCGGCTGCTGGAGCACCCGAAGCTCGACGGGCAGCTGCTCCGCGCTGTGCGCGAGCAGGGCACGTCGAAGGAGCAGATCGAGGCGCTTCAGCGGCCAGGCCCGTGCGCTGCCGGGCCGTTCCGGGTGCAGCTCTCCGTGGACCAGCTCCGTCGTCGCCTGCGGCGGTTCCTGGCCCGGGCCGCGTGCAGTGAGCTCGAGCGCCGGTTGCTCCGGCAGAGGGAGGTCGCCGACGGGCTCACCCTCGAGCAGCTGCTCGAGGGCGACCGCGTGCCGCCGGCGCTGCAGGCGGGTCTCTCCTTCGACGCGCTGGCCCTCGACGGCAAGGGGAGACCGGTGCAGGTGATGCACTCTGACGACAGCTTCCGGCTGCTGGGCGCGCCTGCGGACACCGACTGGCTGGCGCGGCACCTGCTCAAGTACGAGCTGGCCTACCCACTGGGGCTCTACGACCCGCACGGGGTCTTCGTTGCCAACCCCGCCCTCTCCGATCGGACCGCCGACTACGACACCTTTGACCGCGGCCACTACCACGGCACGGTGGTCTGGTCGTGGCAGCTGGGTATGCTGCAGCTGGGGCTGGTCCGCCAGTATCGGCACCTGAGATCGAAGGGCCCCAAGGCCCTGGCGGGGCGCGTGCGAGCGCTGCTGGTCAAGCTGCGGCAGATCAACAGGCGGGTCGGGTCTCTGCAGGACAGCGAGCTGTGGAGCGTGGTGCCCACCGACGAGGGGTTCCAGCCGGCTGCCTACGGGCACGGCTCCGGCGAGACGACGGAGTCCAACGCGCTCCAGCTCTGGAGCGTGGTGCACCTGGCCGTGGTCCAGGCCTACGCCGCGGCGGGTATCGAGAGGTAGCTCTACACCAGGGCCATCGCACGGACCGGCGAGCCGCTGGCGCCGGGGATCCTGAGCGGCAGGCCGTGGAAGGTGAAGCGCCGGCCCCTGGCGACCTGCAGCAGCCGCTCCAGGTTGGCCAGGTTTTCGAACACCACGATCCCCGCTGGCAGCAGCACGTGGTGCGCCGGGCAGGTGGTGGCGTCCACAGCGTCGATCCCCGCGGCATCGGTGCCGACCGCCTTGACCCCGAGGTCGACCAGGTACCGGGCTCCCTCGGCGGAGAGGCCGCAGTAGCCGGTGAGGTAGTCGCGCTGCCCCAGCCGGACGTCGATGCCGGTGCGTAGCAGCACGATGTCCCCCGCCTGCGGCGCGATCTCGGCCGCGCACTGCGTCAGGTCCTGGAGACTGATGTGGCTCCGCGGGGAAAGGTGGGTCAGGTCGTAGACCACCGCCTGGCCGAAGAACCGATCGAGCGGGATCTGGTCCACGGCGGCGCCGTCGGCCAGGAAGTGGATCGGGGCGTCCACGTGGGTCCCGGCGTGGCTGTTGCAGAACAGCGCCTCGCTCTGGAAGCCGTAGGCCTCGCGCCTGGCCCAGGGCAGCACGTGGGTCGGCGAGTGCAGGGTGAAGACCTGCATGCCGGTGACCAGCTCCTGACTCAGGTCGATGATGGTCTGCTGCATGATGCTAGAACTCCGCCTGTCGCGGCGCGCGCGGAAAGGGGATGACATCGCGGATGTTGTCCACCCCCGTGGCGTACTGGATCGCGCGCTCCAGGCCCAGGCCGAAGCCGGCGTGGGGCACGGTGCCGTAGCGCCGCAGGTCCCGGTACCAGCCGTAGTCCTCGACAGCGAGACCCAGCTCCTGGATGCGGGCATCGAGCAGCTCCAGGCGCTCCTCGCGCTGGCTGCCGCCGATGATCTCCCCGATCCCCGGGGCCAGCACGTCCACGGCGGCCACGGTGCGCTCGTCGTCGTTGACGCGCATGTAGAACGCCTTGATCCCCTTGGGGTAGTTCACCACCGCGATCGGACCGCCCACGACCTCCTCGGTCAGGTAGCGCTCGTGCTCCGACTGCAGGTCAACGCCCCACTCGACCGGGAACTCGAAGCTCTGCTTGGCCGCCCTGAGACGCTCCACCGCCTCGGAGTACTGCATCACCTCGAACCTGGCGGCGACCATCTGCTCCAGCCGCGCGAGGCAGCCCTTGTGCACCCACTTGTCGAAGAACGCCATGTCGTCGGCGCGCTCCTCGAGCACGGCGCCGAAGATGTGCTTGAGGAACGCCTCGGCCAGCACGATGTCGTCGTCGAGGTTGCCGAAGGCGATCTCCGGCTCCACCATCCAGAACTCGGCCAGGTGCCGCCGGGTGTTGGAGTTCTCGGCGCGGAAGGTGGGGCCGAAGGTGTAGACCCGGCTCAGGGCCAGGCAGTAGGCCTCGACGTTGAGCTGGCCCGAGACGGTGAGGAAGGTCTGCCGGCCAAAGAAGTCCTGTGTGAAGTCGACGGCACCCTGTGGCGTGTGCGGCAGGTTGGCCAGGTCCAGGGTCGAGACCCGGAACAGCTCGCCGGCCCCCTCGCAGTCGTTGGCGGTGATGATCGGCGTGTGGATCCAGTAGAAGCCGCGCTCGCTCAGGAAGCGGTGGATCGCCTGCGACAGAGTGTGGCGAACCCGGGCCACGGCGCCGATGATGTTGGTGCGTGGCCGCAGGTGCGCCACCTCGCGCAGGTACTCCATGCTGTGCCGCTTGGCCTGCATCGGGTAGGTCTCCGGATCCTCGACCCAGCCCACCACCTCGATGCGGCCAGCGCGCACCTCAACCGCCTGGCCCTTGCCCTGCGAGGCGACCAGCTCGCCCTCGACCTGGACCGCGCAGCCGGTGGTCAGGCGCAGCACGGTCTCCTGGTAGTCATCCAGCTCTGCGGGGGCCACCACCTGGATCGGATCGAAACAGGATCCGTCGAAGACGTGGATGAAGGAGAGGCCTGCCTTGGAGTCGCGGCGCGTGCGAACCCAGCCCTGTACGGTGACCTGCTGCCCGACCGCCAGCTTGCCGGCGAGCAGATCTGCGATTCGTAGCTCGGTCATGGGGTCCTCCATCAGGAGGTACCCATAGCACGGCCCGGGCCCGGGAGCCTAGTCGCCCTGCTCGCCTCCGTCGGCGTGGAAGGTCAGGGCCTGGCCTTCCCGCACGCAGACCTCGTCCCGGTCTCGCATCACGCAGGTGTAGCCCTCGGGGCAGCGCGGCTCCCAGGCGTTGCAGAAGAGAGGGGCGTCGCCCAGATCCGCGGAGACGCACCCCGAGAGCAGGCCGAGCAGGCCCAGGATCGCCAGCAGCACGCGTATGGCCTGTATCGTCATCAGAAGCTGACCTCCCCGGCGAGACCCGGCTCGCCCCGCGGGCCCAGGCTGGGCGCGAGGCTGATCCGCGATCGCTTCCGGCGCTGCCTGCGCCTGTCGAGGTAGAACAGCACGGCGGAGGTGGCCGCCGTCACGCCGCTCACGACGAACGAGCCGACCGCGATGGCGTTGTTGCGCCGCATCTGTCGCTGTAGCTCGTAGTGTTCGAGGCTGTAGGAGACCACCGGGCGGTCGAGGTTGGGGTTGCCGGCGCAGCCGGGGCTCGAGGGTGGGCAGGCGGCGCGGATGGTCTCGGTGAGCTTGTTCGCCTTGCTCGCGGCCAGTCGGTTGAAGGTGATCCCCATCGCCAGGCTGCCGACGGCGACGCCCAGCGCGGTCCACTTGGCGATCGAGAGCAGCGAGCGCTCGTCGCCGACCCTGCGGGCAACAGGGGGAGCCATCGCAGCCCTGAGCGGGTTCTCCCGGTCCTTGCCGGTCGGCATCAGGGCGGTCGGCACCTTGCGTCCGGCGTACTCCTGCTCCCGGGCGGCGCGGGCCCGCCGCTCTGCCTCGGCGATCCGCTGCTCGACCTGCGCCCGGTCGCCGGCCTCGGGCGCCCGGTCGAGGTAGCGGCGATAGCGCTCGATGGCGGGCTCGTACTGCCCCAGCTCGAAGTGGCAGTCTGCCATGTAGCGCAGCAGCAGGGGCAGACGCTCCAGGGAGTGGGCCTGCTTCAGCGCCTCCAGGGCCCGGGCATGGCGATGCTCGTCGAAGTCGGTCCTGGCCTTGACGAACCAGGCCCTGGCCTCCGTCCGGGCGTCAGCATGGGCAGGCGGCGGGCTGGCGCAGAGCAGGATCAGGATGGGCAGGGGCAGGGTCATCCCCTTGGTCATGGGCGCGCTCCTGAGGTTACTGCGGCGATGTTGCGTTAGGCGACGTCACTCCTCGGCCTCCGGGCACGATGCAATCCCGGTGCCCGGGGCGGTCGGCAGGCCGGTTTCCAGCGGATCCAGATGCTTACTGCCCCGGATGTCCGGCAGGGGAGGATGGGTCCAGCCTCGACGTTGCTTCTGTGAACACGGAACTACGATTGCCAAGAGCCCCGGGGCCTGGTAACAGATCTGCTCCACCGAGAGGATTGCGCGATGTCCGAGGATGCCACCAACACCGACGAGCAGCCCAAGAAGAAGAACGACGCCAAGGTCAAGTCGCTGAAGAAGGAGGCCAGGGTGGCCAGGAGCCAGCGGGACGAGATCCTGGCCCAACCTCCCGCCAGCCGCGACAAGAAGGCGCTGGTGGCGGCGCGGGCCCAGCTCAAGCAGCTCAAGCGCGAGATGCGCAAGCTGGCCAAGGCCAACTAGAGCCGGCAGCGCCCCACGGCTTCGCGCCTGCCGAGCCGCGCGATTGGCGTGGATCTCGGCCCCTCCCTCTGCCAGAATCAGCGTCCGGGCCGATCACCGGCAAGGGACAAACAGGAGGACAGAGATGGACAAGAAGTGGAACGCCTGGATCTGGATCAAGTGGAAGGCTGGCACCCCGACCACCGCATGGGAGCGCTGGCAGAACGCCGACGGCGTGAAGCAGGCCTGGTCCACCCAGGGCGAGTGGGACTGCTGCCTGATGCTCGAGACCTCCGACCACCAGCAGCTGGAGGAGTTCGTCTGGAAGCACATCCGGTCCAACGAGTGGGTGGATGCCACCAACACCATGTGGGCCAAGCGCTGGTGGTAGAATTCCCGCTGCTGTTGCAGCACAGTGCGGTTTGAACCATGCTTGCCGCATGCGTCGTGTGCTCCCCATCTGGCTGCTGCTCCTGACCAGCTGCGGCTCCGACCTCGACTCCGTGCCGCGGGTGACGCCGCAGGAGCTTCACGACGCCCTCGGCCGCCTGGAGGCGATGGCCGTCGACGTCCGATCGGCGCAGGCCTACCAGCTGGGCCACATCAAGGGGGCGGCCCTGGTCCCGCTGTCCGAGGTAGAGGTTCTGGCCGACGATCTTCCCCGCGACAGGAGGCTGGTCACCTACTGCTCCTGACCCAAGGAGTCATCCAGCGCCCGGGCGGCGCTGATCCTGACCGACCTCGGCTTCGTCGACGTTGGGGCCCTGCTGGGCGGCTACGATGCCTGGGTCCGGGCGGGCTACGAGGTCGAGCCCTAGCGGACGAAGATCATCCCCTGACGGTCGTGGAGCATGCCGGCCATCATGCAGGCCAGGCAGGGCGCGATCGGCGGCCCGGGGGTGCAGCCGGACACCCCCTCGTCCGCCACGCCGTCGCAGTTCTCGTCCAGCTTGTTGCACGATGGACCCTCGGGCTCCGCCCCGTAGTTGAGCGACCAGCCCCCGGAAGTCAGCCCGTAGCCGTGCAGCTCGGGGTCCAGGTTGTCCTTGAAGAAGTAGAGGTCTTCTCGCAGGGTGAAGCCGACGTGAGTCAGCATCGCCGGTTGCTCGGCCGAGCAACCGTTGTTCGCGCTCTTCGTCACGCTGACCGCCAGGGCCTGGGACTCGCAGTCGACGACGAACGTCGGCGTCACGTGGATGTGGTAGATGATGTCATCCCACATCCTGTCTGACTTGTAGGTTCCGACGAGGAGCTCCGTGAAGGCAAGCCCGGCGGCGGCCACGCCCAGCGAGTAGGGCTGGTCGTTGGTCTGGACATCTCCCGTTGCGCTGTGCCAGCCGAAGGTCTCCATCTGCTTGGCCGTGCTGGCGGAACGAGCCACCAGCGTCCAGCCGCCGCCCTCGGTCGTCATGTCGCAGTAGGCCTCGTACGGGGCTCCGCCGGGCGTGATCAGCTGGCGGTCCCCGTCGGGCAGTGTGGCGTCGCATGCGTGCAGGACGGCGCAGCTCGCCGCCGGCTCGCAGGAAACGTGGACGTCGGACTTTGATGCGTCGCTGGGCGGCGGAGCGGGTATCTCGCCCAGATCGGACGCCGGTGGGCCGTCGGGCGCGCCCGACAGCGGCAGGACCAGGTGACAGCCCCCGAGCAGGGCCAAAGCCAGCAGCAGCCCACGGATCACACGATGATCATAGCACCATCGCAGTGTGCTATGCATGGAGCGTGATGCACCCGGCCTACGAGATCTACGGCGCGTCGCACGGGCCCTTCGTCTTCACCTGCGAGCACGCCTCGTGCCGCGTCCCGGCGCCGCTCAGGGCCAGCCCCGCCGACCGCGCCTGGCTCGGCACGCACTGGGCGTTTGACATCGGCGCCGCCAACGTGACGCGGGAGCTGGCGCGCTGCACCGCCTCGATGGCCGTGCTGGCCCGGTTCTCCCGTCTGGTGTGCGATCTCAACCGGCCGCCCAAGAGCCCGGAGTGGATCCGTCGAGAGCTGCAGGGTCAGCTGCTGGCCTTCAACAGCACGCTCGACCGCGCGGAGCGCGAGCGCCGGCGCCGCTGCTGCCACGACCCCTACCACGCCGCTGTCGATCGGGTACTGTCCGACGCCGGGCGGGTGCTGCTGGTCGCCGTTCACTCCTTCACGCCGAGGCTTGGCCGCGAGCGACGCATCATGGAGGCGGCGGTGCTGTTCGACGAGGCACACCCACAGCTGGCGCGCAGGCTGGCCCGACACCTGACCCGGGCGGGCCTGCGCACCGCGCTGAACCGCCCATACTCCGGTCGCCGGGGCATGATTCACTCGGTGCAGCATCACGGCTCCCGACATGGTGTGCCCTACCTCGAGCTGGAGCTGCGCCAGGATCTGGTCTGCACGGCGCCTGCCGCACGGGCGCTGGGCCGACGGCTGGCAGTGGTGCTGCAGCAGCCCAAGCTGCGATGATCCCGGATGCACATGCACGCGGCCTCGGACTGCGGTAGCATGGGGGCAGATCGATGGCGAAGCAGACCCTCACCTGGCGCGCCCCCAGGGTCACCTACTGTGCTCAGGGACGGATCTGGATCCGTCGCGAGTGCGTCGAGTGCGAGACGGTGAACCTGAGCGAGTCGGGGTTGCTCGTGGTCTGCCCCGACATTCGCTGCGAGCCGGGGACACTCGTGCGGGTCGACCTCCCCCTGCCCGGCTTCGACCGCCCGATGCCGATCCCGTCCCTCGTGGTCCGGGAGACCGAGATCGGTGGTCTGTACGCGGTGGGGCTCGCGTTCGACGGCCTGCTACCCGGATCGTTGGCGGCGCTGCAGCAGTTCCTGCAGCAGGAGCTGGTCCTCGCCGAGCCGGTGCAGGTCGCCGGGCCGGCGCCGACCTCGCCCGCCGTCGACCTCGCCGAGCTGCCCCCCTCAACGACGGAGACGCCCGCCGAGCAGGAAGACCCCGCCGCGGAGCTGGCCTCGGAATACGAACCGACCCCCTCCGGAGCGGCCGCGGCCATCGACCTCAGCGAGCTGGAGTTGTCGGTGCCCACCCTGGACGAGCCCGAGGAGCAGCAGCCGGACGGACCGGTCGATCTGGCCGACGTGGCCAATCTGTCCGTGGATCGACCGGTCAACAGGCGCGTCGCCCGGCGGCTGCGGGCCATGGCTGCGTCCAGGGCCGCCCCCGCGCCCGCCCCCGCGGCCAGGCCGGAGGCTCGGGCCCCGGCCCCCACCCCCGCCAGGCCGGCGCCTGTCAGCCTGGATGCGGGCCACGAATCGCCGGACGTCCCGCCAGGGGACGTGCCGGAGTGGCAGACCAAGGAGGTCTACCTCGACGAGGAGCGGTCGGAGCTCGACGAGGACCTCCCGTCGAACCGCAGGCTCCGCAGCCTGTATGAGGCCGCCGTGGCCGACGTGGAGGACAACGAGTCGCCCGGCAAGAAGCGCAAGGGCTGGTTCTGAGGACCCCTGTTCACTGGATGTAGCCCAGGGCCTTCAGCTGTCGGCGCAGCCCGGGCGAGAGCACGGCCTTCCCTGCGCCGCCCGTCCAGCTGCTGCGCAGGCCGCTCGCTCGCTGGTCCTTGGCCGGACTGGCGATGGCCCGGGCCAGCAGGCACTCGCATAGCCGCAGCGCCACCGGGTGGTCCGCGCTGATGTCGTGTCCCTCGACGGGGTCCGCGGCCACATCGTACAGCTCCTGGTGCCTGGCCCACCGGATCAGCTTGAGCGGCCCCACCTTGAGCGAGAACGCGCCGTCGATCGGAAAGGACTTCGTGTTGGGGTGGGCGTTGCCGAAGGCCACGGTGTGGTCCAGCGCGGTCCGGAGCAGGGAGCGGCCGTGGGGCCCTGGCAGGGGCGGGAGCCCGAGGGCATCAGTGGCCGTCGGCGCGAGGTCGACCAGCTCCACCGGCTCCGCCACCCGGGCGGGCGAGAAGAGCCGGGGGGCATGGATCACCAGCGGGCTGCGCAGCTGCTCCTCGGCCAGGCTGTGGGCGTGGAACAGGCGGCCATGGTCGAACAGCTCCTCGCCGTGGTCGTTGCTGTAGACGAACATCGTCTCCGACAGGAGCCCCGTCTCTCTCAGCGCCGCGATCAGTCGCCCCATGTGCAGGTCGTGGAAGGTGATCTCGCCGTCGTACAGCGCCCGGATGTAGCGCCGGTCCTCCGGCGCGTCGGGCATCTTCTTTGACTTCGTGGTGTCGATCAGCAGCCGGCCCAGGCGGCCGGTGTACCTGCGTCCCTCGAGAAACCGGTCAGTGTGGCCGACCCGGTAGTGGTAGGGCGTGTGAGGGTCCATGGTGTGGATGTAGAGATAGAAGCGGCGCTTGCCCTTGTTGGCGCGGATCCATTCGATCGCCTTGCCGAAGACCACCGAGGCGTCCTCGGGGAACTTGCGGTGCAGGATCTCCACGTGGTCCCAGCCCTGCCCCAGCCCAAAGGGCGCGGAGATGATCGGGTTGGCCACGAAGGCCGCGGTGACGAAGCCATGGCGCCGCAGGTGGTTCGGGAGCAGGGGCAGGTCGTGGGGCAGCTTGAAGAAGGTGCTGGTGGCGTCCTCGACGAAGGTCCAGGCATAGCGGCCGCTGAACAGGGCGCCCACCGAGGGCAGGGTGAAGTTGGCGGTGGCCCGGGCGCCGGTGAAGATGACGCCGCCCTTGGCCAGCTGCTCCAGCGCGGGGGCCTCGATGCGCGAGCGCGGGTTGAAGGGGCGGTAGGCGTCCTGGCGGGCGGCGTCCGCCAGGACCTGGATCAGATGGCGTGGTGCGCGCGCCTCGGCCCGCCTCCGCAGCGGTGGTCGTGGAGGCGGCCCGCGCTGCATCAGCTCGGGGTCGGCCCAGCCCGCCGCACCTGCGCCGCCGTGCGTGACGAGGTCCAGGCGGACCGCTCGCCCGGCGAGGGACGACAGGTCGACGGTTGCGGCCGTCCAGCGCGAACCTTTGGTCCTGGCGTGAAACAGCCGCCTCGGCCCGCCGGGCCCGTCCAGCCGGGCCTGGACCACGAACTCTGTCGGCTGCTCTGCGCCGTAGTCGAAGACCAGCGCGCCGCGCCGGGGCACCATCAGAAAGTACGAGAGCGTGCGCGGGGGGTCCCCGACCAGGGCTCGCTCCGGCCGGTCCAGCCGGATGACGTCCAGCTTCCTCGTGCGTCCAGGTGGCTTTGCGCCGCCGCGGCTGAGCCAGATCCAGTCGACCTGGGCCGGCCCAGCGTCGGGCGGGTCGAGACGCAGCTCCAGCTCCAGCGGCCCTGGGCGCATGGTCGCCGCGAGCGGCAGCCTGGCGGTGGTCCAGGTCTGGCTCAGGGTGAAGCCTCCGACCTCTCGCCCCTGCAACAGCACCTGGCAGCGTCGGGGCACCGCCCGGGAGCGCGTCCGGACCTGCAGCTCGCGGATCCCGCCCCGCCAGGCGAAGAACGACAGCCGGGCGCGATCGTGGGCCTCGGCAAAGGTGGTCCCGTTCTCGATCTGCTGCCGTTCCCACCGGGTCAGCCATCCGCCGCGGACGTACTTGTGCTGGTCCGGCGCGCCGAGGTCGACGAAGGTCCCGCCCAGGTCCAGCTCCGCCTGCCCGGCCTCCTGGAGCAGGGACGAGACGACGGGCCAGGTCGGTCGGGCACGGGCAGCCGCCGCGTCGGGCGGAGCCGCGGTCTTGCTGGATCTGTGCGAGCATCCGGCGCACAGGACCCAGAGGACGATGAGGAGAGCTGCTAGCTGTGTCTTGTGCGGCACCTGATCCCTGCTCCGTCCGATCATTCTGCCTGATCAGCCGACAAGTCTTGTGCGGAGCTCCCGGGCTGACAGTCCATCCAGGAGCCGAGCTCCACGCTGGCCTCGCCGCGGTGAAACGACACCAGCAGGTAGTTGCGCCGCCCGGGGCGGAGTCGATCGCGTCGCTGGGGATCGAAGATCGGCGCCCAGGTCCCGGTATCGACGAAGGTCGTCGAGCGGGATAGCGGAATCACGCGGGGAATGTGGGTATGGCCGAAGGTGACGACCCGGGCGGGCAGGGTGCGGGCCACCGCGCGGGCGCGCTCGGGGATCACCTTCTCCACGGTGAAGATCGTCTCCCCCTGGGTCAGCTGCTCGTAGATCAGGTACAGCAGCGGAAAGGCGGAGAGCGGGACCATCAGCTTGATCCAGAGCGGGATCGGCACCAGGGCCAGGGCGATGGTGCCGCCTGTCATCAGCAGCGCCATCATCACCCGGTCGATCCAGAGCTCGCGGAACATGCGGAACGCCCGGTTGGCGATCGGCTTGGGCTGGAGCTGCCCCAGCCGCTCGATCTCCTCGTCGGACAGATCGAACCGCCGCGCGGTGCGTCGCAGCCGCTCGATATGCTCCGGCGGCGGTGTGTGCAGCTTGCGCTTGAGGCGCAGCACGAGCCCCAGCACCAGCAGGCTGCCCCAGAACCAGTTGAAGAGCAGGCTGCGGCGCGAGAAGAGGTAGTGGCGCAGCCAGTGGGACGCGTAACGAAAGATGTTGAGGATGTAGTCCGAGGCATGGGGGTTGAAGAAGCCCATGCGGGTCATCAGGTAGCGGTTGGACAGGTTGCCCATCGGCAGCGCGAGCGTCGGCTCGCCGTCGGCGGTCACCGTGGGCCAGAGCTGGTAGCGAAAGGAGGTGTAGAAGTCATACTGGTGGCCGTGCTCGGCGTAGATCTCGCCGGGGACGTAGAAGAACCAGGGCTCGAAGCGGATGCGGCCCGTGGCCAGGCTCAGCCCCTGCTCCTTCGCGCTGGCCTCCAGCGCATCGAGGAGCGTCTGCTGCACCTCGGGGAAGTGGAGCTCGCGGTCGTGGTTTCCCAGCAGGTAGATCAGCCGGTGACCGGCCGCGACGAAGCCGGCCAGGACCTGCACGAACCTCGGATGGTGCGACAGCATCCGCTCGAGCTTCCACGCCGACTTGGGCGCCGTGGCCCTCATACCTCGCCGGCGTTCGAAGCGCGTGGTGGGCCATGGAGGCTGCTCGGGCACCGCCGTGACCAGGTCGAAGTCGAAGATGTCGCCGTTGAGCAACAGCGTCAGGGTGTCGCCCTGATCCCGGTCTTGGAAGGTCTGCACCAGGGCGGCGAGCTCGTCGTCGAACAGGTAGCGCGAACTCTTGTAGGCCTTCCAGCCATCGGCGTGGTCCTCCACATCGGTCAGGTGTAGGTCCGAGACCACAAGGTAGCGGTTTCCCATCTCGAAGGCTAGAGCATCACCCCCACCCACCGCTGTCAACTTGTTGCCCGCTTGTTGCCCGCTTGTTGCCCGCTTGTTGCCCGCTTGTTGCCCGCTTGTTGCCCGCCCCACCCGGTACTTGTCTACCACACTGTCTGGCACCCGAGCATCGGATTGTCAGATTGGCAAACACGTCACGAACCAACGTGTCTGGCTGGCAACAACGGTGCAGGCGTGGTTTCCATGTATCTGGCATGACAAGAGAAAAGTGGATCGGGTGGCGTGGCATGCCCGTTGCTTCGATCATTGGGCAACAGGAGCTGTACGATGAAGAAGCTGCTCTGTCTCCTCGCCGTCCTCGTGGGTCTGGTCATCCTGCTGCTGGCCGATCTGGTCACGGGCGGCGATGCGGGCGAGCCCCTGGCAGCGATCGAGCAGCCCCCCTCGGCCACTACCCCTCGTCGTCCTGGCCCCGCCAACCGCGAGATCCAGCGTGTCATCCGGCGAGGCGCCACCGAGTAGCCTGGCGCGGTTGCTGCACCGCTGATCCCCAACTGACACACCGGGCCCCGGGCCATGGCACAAAATTCATGGCCTTGTGGCGAACAGAGCCTCCCGGGCCTGTGGGTCGCAACACCCAGACCCGGGGCTGCGGCCCCCGTGAGGCTGGACAGGAGCTCCCCCCCGCGCCCACCGGGAGCCCCCTGACAAGGGGAGCACATGGTCTGCACCTGCAAACGAGTCCTGTGGGCCATCGTCCTCGCCGCCGCGACCGCCAGTGGGTGCGCACCGGAGGTGCCCCGCCGCGACGAGCGGCGACAGATCCAGCCCCTGCCCGGCGCCGACGGCGGCGGCATGCTGCTGCTCGACGCGGAGGCGCCCGCCCCGCAACCGCCGGATGCGCCCCCGTCGTCCGCTCCGCAGTGCGGCAACGGCAAGCTCGAGACCGGCGAGGTGTGTGACGGGGACAGCCGCGCCTGCACCGAGATCGATCCCGCCGCTTTCGACGGCGGCGCCGCGGCGTGCAACTCCACGTGCTCCAGCTATGACACCAAGAGCTGCAGCAGGCCGGCGACGCTGGCAGACGCGATTGGCACGATCACGGAGGCGGTGCTGAAGCAGGATCTCGGAGTCATCGCCGCCGACGACCACAACGGACGCTACCCCGGCAGCGCCGGTGAGCTGAAGACCCGCTCCTACCTGACCTCCGGGCTGTCGAGCTTCGGGCTGAAGCCCGCGCCGACGGGAGCGGGCCTGCTGCAGTCGTTCTCCTGGAACGGCACCGACGGCAAATGTGGTGGCGGTGATGCCGGGGACCGACCCGACCCTCAAGGACGAGGTGGTGATCGTGGGTGCCCACCACGACCACCTGGGGACCACGAGCGACTACGGCTGCAAGGCTGCCGGGGGCAACTCCATCTGCAACGGGGCCGATGACAACGGCACCGGCGCGATCGCGGTGCTCGCGCTGGCCAGGGCGCTGTCCAAGCTGCAGGGCCAGAACCGGCGCACCCTGGTCTTCATGATGTTCGGCGCCGAGGAGAAGGGGCTGGTCGGCTCGAAGCACTACGTCCAGAACCCGCTCTACCCGCTGTCGAAGACGGTCTACATGATCAACATCGACATGATCGGCGACTCCAGCGGCGGGAAGGTGTCGGCGCTGGGCGCCAGCCGCTCGCAGCTGGCCACCCAGTGGATCAACGACGCGGCGGGCAAGTACGGGGTGAGCGCCACCCCGACCCAGTCGGCGGGCAGCGGCAGCGACCACTACCACTTCGCGCTGAGCCAGGTGCCCTACGTCTTCTTCCACACCGGCATCTCGGCCTGCTACCACGCCACCTGCGACACGGTGGAGAAGATCTACTACCCGGAGTACGCCAAGATCACCCGGGCCATCGCCCACTTCATGTGGACCCTGTCCCAGTCCGACCAGAGCCCGCGCTCCGACTTCGTCGCCCCGACCAGCTGCGCGGCGCTCGACACCGACTGGAAGGCGTTCCAGCTCTACTGGGACCACCAGCCGCCGGGCGGGCCCACTCCTGGCCAGGGGCCCGCGCTCCCCTGAGCTGCCAGGTCTACTGGATCTGCAGCGACAGATCGTAGGTGTTGACCGCCTCGCCGAAGCCAATCACGCCGAGGACGTGGGCGCCGCTCGCGGCGGCGGTGTAGCTGATCTGCTCGTCGTCGTCCTCGCTGCGCGAGGTGGCGACCACCATGCCCGCGGGGTCGAGCAGCGCAGCGTCGAGATCCCCCTTGCTGTGGGAGAAGAGCACCTTCGCCACGAGCTGCTGCCCCGCGGTGAGCTGGATCGCAAAGTGGTCCACGTCGCCGGGATAGCAGATCTGCCAGCCCGGGATCAGACCGGTGACAATCAACGCCGTGGCGGTGGCGGTGGTGTTGTTCGGCTCGTTGCTCTCGTCCATGCAGCCGCTCGACGGCTTGACCGGGGCGCCGTCGAGGTGGATCGCGCCGTCCTTGGTCGGCGGGCCGTCACCGGTCAGGGGTAGATCGATCGCCGGTGGCGCGTCCACGCTGCTATCGGGCGGCGGGCCGTCGGGCGGGCCTCCGTCGGGCGGCACACCCCCACACTGCGCCAGGCAGGCGGCGTAGCTGCTGGAGACGCCGGGCTGGACGAGGATCTGCTCGCACGAGGCCGCGACGACGCAGTTGCTGACGCAGAGGTAGATACCGGCGCAGTTGATGGTGTCGATCGTGCACTTGCCCGCCGTCGCGCCCGGGATCTGGCTCACGCACTGCTCCAGCCGGTCGCAGGCGGAGCGGCAGACGTTGTCGCCCCGGCCGCTGCAGCCAGCGCAGAGCAGCACCGAGACGAGGACCGCTCTCATGTGCGTGCTCCTTTCGCCCTCAGCCGCGGGCGGCCCAGGCGCTCATGCCCTGGATGTTGTCGCGCACGACCTTCGAGGCCGCGACGTCCGCGCCGGCGGTCATCGCCTTCCACTTGAGCAGGCCGACGTCCGAGCGGCGGGGCGCCGAGCTCAGCGCGTAGCCCACGAGCCCCGGCGCCACCAGCCAGGCCCCGTCGTTGTACTGGCTGCGGATCGTCGACTTCGAGTTCAGGGCCTCGGTCTCGCGGGCCAGCATGTGCCAGCTGGCGACCTCGAAGCCCTTGATCTTGCCCATCCGCTCCAGCACCAGCTCGTGATGCACCTCGCCCAGCAACGGGATCTTGATCCTCTGGTAGAAGCGGACCTTCTGCGGCGGCTTGTACGCCGCGTCGGGGATCGCGCGGCACTGCACCACGTGACCGACATTGCCCACGTAGTGATCAACGTCGAACACCCGCTGGAGGATGCGCTCGGGGTCGGCGCCGGGCACCGGCAGGATGCCCACGCCCTCGTCGGTGGGCTTGCCGCCCACCGGCCAGTGCTCGAACAGGTATTCGTCGATGTCGGTGCTCGAGACCCGCTGGAACACCCGGTCCAGAAATTCGTTGGCTGCCACGGATCGCCTCGTCTGGGAAGTGGAAGTGGGACAGGCCATTGTATTGGCCTGGCGCGGGGAATCAAGTGCGCCGCGCGGGCCTTTCTGGGTAAGCTGACAGACGCCATGGATCACCACATCGGCCTGATCGGGGACGTTCACGCGCAGGACGAGCTGCTGGCCCTTGTCCTTCGGGAGCTCTCGCGGCAGCGCGTGGGCCAGATCCTGTGCACCGGCGACATCGTCGACGGGACGGGCGACCCGGACCGCTGCTGCGCCCTGCTGCTGGCGGCCGGTGCCGCCGCCGTTCGCGGCAATCACGAACGCTGGTGCCTGGAGGACCAGATGCGCAGCCTGCCGCAGGCCCACCGACGCGGCGCGCTGCTCGAGCCGAGCCTGCGCTTCCTGGGCGCGCTGCCCGCGACGCAGGTTTTCCCCGACCACGGCCTGCTGCTGTGCCACGGCGTTGGAGACAACGACATGGCCCGCCTGAAGCCGGATGACGAGGGCTACGCGCTACAGCACAACGACGATCTTCGGCTGCTGCTCGAGCGACGTGACCTGCGATTCGTCGTGGCGGGGCACACCCACTGCAGGATGGTGCGCACGCTGCAGCAGGTGACCTTCGTCAACCCGGGCAGCCTGATCCCGGGCCAGGACTGCGGCTTCATGGTGCTGTCGCCCGTGCCGGGGCGGGTGAGGATCTACGCCGGCCTCGAGAGCGGAGCCCCAACCCTCCTCGAGGAGGTGGAGATCCGGCAGGACCACTGACAGTTCACGCTGACGGCCGGGCAGTGTGCGATACTGCGAGGGTGCTGGAGGCGCTCGACAGGCTGGTCCGGGAGCTGGACCGGGGACGGCCGCCGGGCGACCTGGCGGGACAGGCCCCGGCGGTGCTGCGGCCCGTCGTGGAGGCCCTGGCCAGGCGCTGGCCCGCACCGAGGGAGAGCCTGCTCGCCCTGCGCCGTGTGGTCGAGGCGAGGGGGACGGATGGCTGGCCCGCCCGCCCCACAGGACTGCGATCGTGGTCCGAGGGTGGGCAAAGCATACAATTCGCCGATGCGCTGGCGTCGCTGCTGAGTAGCGGCCCGGAGCTGCCGCGGCTGCTGGCGCGCGACCCCCGGCGCCTGGAGCGGCTGGCGGATCCCGACCTCGGCCGGGAGTGGAGCCGTCAGGAGCTCGAGCACGACCTGCAGGGGGGCATCGCGGCGGTCGACCCGGACGACGAGGCGGCCTTCGCCGAGCGGCTCACCGCGTTTCGCAACGACCACTACGTGAGGCTCGCCGCCTGCGAGTTTTTGCTCCCCACGCTGGAGCAGGTCGGCCGCGAGCTGGCCACCCTGGCCGATGTCTGCCTCGAGCGCGCCATGGCCTTTGCCGAGGCCGGCCTGGCGCGGGCGCATGGCGCGCCGAGGGTCGATGGGGCAGGCGCCTGCCGGCTGTGCGCCCTGGCGATGGGCAAGCACGGCGCCCGGGAGCTCAACTTCTGCTCGGACGTGGACCTGATCTTCATCTACACCTCCGACGAGGGCGCCGCCGGGTCGCTCTCGCTGCACGAGTTCTTCACGCGCGTGTGCCAGCAGGTCACCCGCATCCTCTCCGAGCCCAACCGCGAGGGCCACGTGTTCCGCGTCGACCTGCGGCTGCGTCCCGAGGGCAGCCGTGGACCGATCTGTAACTCGCTGGCCGGGGCGGAGCGCTACTATGAAACCTGGGGCGGGCCCTACGACCGCCTGGCCTGGCTCAAGGCCCGGTCCGCGGCGGGGGATCTCGAGCTCGGCCGGCAGATGATACGCATCCTGCGCCCCTTCGTCTTCCCGCGCTCGATTCAGCCAGAGGTGGTGGACCAGATCCAGGAGCTCTACCGTCGAGTGAACGCGGAGCTGCAGGGCTCGACCGGCGGCTGGAACGTCAAGCTCGGGCCCGGCGGCATCCGCCAGATCGAGTTCCTGGTCCAGGCGCTGCAGCTGCTGCACGCGGGCAAGCACGACGTGCTGCAGGAGCGCGCCACGCTTCGTGCGCTGGACAAGCTGTTGTTCCTGGGCCTGATCACCGGGCTGGAGCATCGCAGGCTGGCAGAGGCCTACGAGCTGTGGCGGCGCGTCGAGCATCGGCTGCAGCTATACGACGGACGGCAGACCCACCTGTTGCCCGACCGGGGCCCGCTGCGGGAGCGGGTCGCGGTGCACCTCGGACGGGAGCCCGCGGCCTTCGACCTTGAGCTGTCGCAGCGCCGCGACGAGGTCCGCGCGATCTATGACACCCTGGCCAGCGCGGGCGAGACCACGGGCGACGGCGGCCCAACACCGCTGGCGCTGCCACAGCGCGAGGGTCCTCCGCTTTCGCCGCTGCTCGATCGGGATCTCCCGCGCGCGAGGCGGGCCGACCTGCTGCGCGAGGCCGGCTTCGACGACGTGGAGCGCGCCGCCGACGAGCTGGAGCTGCTGGCATCCAGGCCCTGGGGCCCGCTGGGGCACACGCCTCACCCGGCGGCACGCCGGCTCGGATTGCCCCTGCTCGAGGAGCTGGTCCGGTCTCCCGACCCCGACGCAGCCCTGCAGCACACGGTGGCGCTGACCCTGCGCCACGGACCGTACCAGGGGCTGTGGGAGCTGCTGGACCACAACCGCTCCACGCTCCGCCTGTTGATCAGCCTGTTCGGGTCTTCGGATCACCTGGCGCGGATGTTCGTCGAGCACCCGGAGCTGATGGATCAGCTGCTCGGTGTCGGGCGTGCGCAGGCCACGCGCGAGATCGAGACCCTGGAGCGCGACCTGATGGCGCGGCTGACCGAGGTGGACGACGCCGACACGGAGGCGCGGCTCAACATTTTGCGCCGGTTTCAGAGCGAGGAGGTGCTGCGCATCGGCCTGCACGACATCGCCTCGGATCTCGACCTCGAGTCGGGGTGGCGCCAGCTCACCGACCTGGCCCAGGTGATCCTGCAGCAGACCTACCCCCTGGTGCTCTGCGAGGCGACGTCGCGCTATGGCAGGCCGCGTCGCCCCGACGGAGCAGAGGCCTCGATGGCGGTTCTGGGCCTGGGCAAGCTGGGCAGCGGCGAGCTGTCCTACGGCTCGGATCTGGACCTGATCTTCGTCTTCTCCGACGCCGGCGCCACCGACGGCCGGCGGCCGGTGGAAAACAGCGAGTTCTTCGCCAGGCTGGCCCAGCGCCTGATCGGCGCCCTCGGCACCACGCTGGACGAGGGGCGGCTGTACCAGGTCGACCCGCGGCTGCGTCCGTCGGGCAACCAGGGCACGCTGGTGGTGTCGTGGCCGGCGTTTCGCGAGTACCACGAGGGGGCGGCCGAGCTGTGGGAGCGGCAGGTGCTGATCAAGACGCGGGCCGTGGCGGGCGATCTTGATCTGGGGCGCGCCGTCGAGCGCTGGGTCGAGCGCTACGTCTACGACAGCCCGCTGGATGCAGACCTGTTGCGTCGAGAGATGGATCGGCACCGACGACGGATGGAGAAAGAACTTGCTGGCGAAAATGGGGATTTCTATAATCTCAAGTTCGGCCCGGGTGGCCTATTGGATATTGATTTTATTGCACAATATTTCCAGCTGCGCCACGGTCGGGAGCATCCCTCGTTGAGGGTCCGCTCGACCTTGCCGGCCCTGGCCAGCCTTGGGGAGGAGGGGCTCATCGACCCTGACAGCGCTGTCGTCCTGGCGCGTGGCTACCGTTTTCTGCGTCGCATCGAGAACCGGATCCGCATCGTGCGAGACCGGTCCGCCGAGCGACTGCCCGGGCGGGCTCAGGGCCTGGAGGTGATGGCCCGACGGTTGGGCTACAGACGGCAGCTGGACGCCACACCGGGCAGTCGTCTACTGGCACAGTATCGGGAAACGACCGAGTCGATCCGTGGCATCTACGAGCGCATCTTCGGCGAGTGAGCAGCTGGCCCTGGTGGTGCAGCCCGATCCCGAGCTGCGGGACCAGCTCACCCGCGCGCTGGAGCAACTCGGCGTCGATGTGCTCGCGGCCGAGGAGCCGCGCGAGGCGCTGGCCCTGATGGACCGTCACCCCGTGGGGGCTCTGGTGATCGACGCGCAGCTGTCGACGATGAGCGGGTTCGACCTCGTGCGGTCGCTGCGGCAGCATGCCCGCGGCGCCTCTGCAGCCATCATCATCATCACCAGCGTCAGGTGGAGCCCGTACCAGAAAGCGGCCGCGCTGCACCAGATGGGGCTGCTGGACCTGCTGGTGAAGCCGGTGGATCCCGCGCACGTGGCGCAACTCGTGGTCGGCGCCCTCACCTTGGAGCCCGTCGATCTTTCCGCTCCGCCCGCCCGCCCCACCGGACCACAGGTTTCCGCTCCGCCCGCCCGCCCCACCGGACCACAGGTTTCCGCTTTGCCCATCCGCCCCACCGGACCACAGGTTCTTGCTCCAGCCCCACAGGTTGCCTGGCGCGACACACTGGTGCAGACCGGAGAGAGGCGGTCGCCCGACGAGACGATGGTGGAGGCAGGCGGCGAGCTTTCGCCCGTGGAGGACACGCGTGTGGAGCGGGAAGAGGAGACGCGGGTCGAGCGCGACGAGGAGCCCGACGACGAGGGGGGCACGCATGTCGAGGAGGCGACCGTGGCGGGCGATGCGGATGACTTGACCGATGTCGGCCCCCCACCCATCGACCCGCGGCTCCTCGCCGATCCAGCAAGCCACAGCGAGAAGCGCCAGGTGGAGCGGGCCACCCGGGCGGCCAGGGCGGGACCGGCCGAGCTGCGCGGCAACCTGACGCGTGTGCCCTTCCCCCGCCTGATGCACAGCCTGTACCAGAAGCGCGCCACCGGGGCGCTGTTCCTGCTCAACGACCGCATCAAGAAGATCGTCTACTTCAAGGACGGACACCCGAGCTACATCAAGTCCAACCGGCTGTCCGAGTGTCTGGGCAAGATCCTGATGCGCGAGGGGATGATCACCGAGGCCCAGTGCAAGGAGTCGCTGCGCCGTATGGCGGAGACCACGCGCCAGCAGGGCACCGTGCTGATCGAGATGGGCGTGATCTCACCTCACGATCTGGTGGTCGGCCTCGAGCTGCAGCTACGGGTCAAGCTGATGGACATCTTCACCTGGACCAGGGGCGAGTACCTGTTTCGCCGGGAGGCGAAGGTGCCCTCCGACGTGATCACGCTCGAGGTGAGCAACGCGACGCTGATCGCCGACGGTGTGAGGAACTCCTGGGACGAGACCCGCCTGGACGAGGCGCTCTCGCCGCAGCTGGACCGCTTCCTCGCGCCCAACCCGGATGCCGAGATGCGGTTCCAGGAGCTGTCCCTGGACCCGCAGGAGCAGGAGCTGCTCGACAACATCGATGGCGGCCGGACCCTGAGGCAGACGCTGGCCGACGCGCTGCTGCCAGTCCGGCGGGCCAAGGCGGTGGCCTACGTGCTGGTCGTCACGGGGGTGGTGCAGTCGAGCGAGGGGCCGGTGGAACAGGAGCCGGAGCTGGCCGAGGGCGCGCAGGCGGCGGTCGAGGGGGAGGAGTCGCTCAGGGAACGGCTGGCCGCCGAGCTGCTCTCGCTCAGGCAGCGTGACGCGTTCGGCGTGCTCGGCGTGTCGCGCCGGTGCAGGGACCGCGAGGCCAAGGAGGCGCACGCCCGGGCCGCGCGCGACTACCACCCGGACCGGTTTCGCCACCTGGCCGGCGAGACGCGGCGTATGGCCCAGGAGATCTTTCGCCGCGTCAACGACGCATACGAGAGCATCGCCACCGCCAAGCTGCGCAAGCAGTACCGCGAGCAGGGGGTGACGCCGATGCCGGAGGTGGAAGGGAGCGCCACGGACGCGGCCCTCGAGGCGGACGACGCCCGCAAGCAGGCCCGGCAGTTGATGGGGAAGAAGCAGTGGCCACAGGCCCGTCAGCTGCTGGCGACGGCGGTCAACCTGTGTCCGGATTCCGGCGATCTGCGCGCGATGCTGGCCTGGACCACCTACAGGTCCGCGCCGGAGAGCGCCTCCATGGTCCGCACCGCCATCAGGGAGCTGCGTCACGCGATCGAGCTGGCGCCGCGAAACCACGAGGCCTACCTCTTCCTGGCGCGGATCTACGCCGGGATGGGCAAGACAATCCTGGCGGAGAAGCAGTACGAGAAGGTGCTGCAGTGCAATCCGGACTGCGCCGAGGCGCTCGACGAGCTCAAGATCCAAAAAGAAAAACGCCCACCCCGCCGCTACCGTTTCTGATGGCTGGGGTTTTGCTTGCACGGCGCGGATATCATCGGATAATAACTATGGCTTCCAACAGCCAATCGACGTTACAGGTTTTTTTTGACGGAAGGAGAATGGACGTATGCGTATTCTCGGTAGACTAATCCTCGCATCGCTGGTGCTGGTCCTCGCTGCCTGCAGCGACGACAGCAACGGGAAGCTGGACGGCAAGGTCCCCGACCAGAAGGTTGGAGACGCCCCCCCGCCTCCCACCGAGCTGATCTGCGGCAGCAGCGACTGCCGAGACTTCGTGTTCAGCAAGCTCACGCTGCCCGACACCAACAACCCGATCGGCCACGACTACGACAACGACGGATCGCCGGACAACGCGCTGGGCAGCATTCTCGGCGGCCTGTCCACCATGGCGGGCGGCTCGCTGAACATCCAGGAGGCGGTGGACGGCGGCGTCAACTCCGGCTCCACGCTGGTGCTGCTGCGGATGCAGGCAGATGACTTCGCCAGCGACGACAGCTCCAAGGCCCAGGCCTGGGTCGGCGCCAAGACCGCGTGCTGCTCCGATCCGGACGACAAGCCCGGCTGCGCCGCCGAGGCCAAGACCAAGTGCTTCGCCGGCGGCGCCACCTTCTTCCCGGACAAGGACTCGCCCTCGGACGCGCTGTTCAACGGCAGGATCGCGAACAAGAAGATGTTCTACGGCCCATCCAAGCTCAAGTTCGTCCTGCCCTTCACCGGCGCGGGCGACCTGGAGCTCAACCTGCTGGCGGTCTATCTCGAGGGCGAGGTGGCGGCCGACGGCAAGTCGATCTCCAAGGGCGTGCTGGCCGGCGCCATCAGCCAGGACGACCTGAACAACACCCTGATCCCCACCATCGCCGACATGCTGAACACGACGCTGACCGACCCCACCACCGACCCGCAGGTCGCCGGCATCATCACGACGCTGTTTGACGGCAACACCGACGGTACGATCACCAAGGAGGAGGTGAAGGACAGCTCGATAGTCAAGACCTTCCTCGGCGGCGACGTGGACGTGGACAACGACGGCGAGAAGGAGCTGTCGCTGGGTGTGGCCTTCGAGGCGGTCTCGGCCGTCATCGACGACAAGGGCACGCCGCCTGACGGCGGGCCCAAGCCCGACCAGGCGCCGCCTGACGCCGGCCCGGATGGCCCTGCGCCCGACGGCCCTGCGCCCGACGGCCCTGTGCCTGACGCGCCCGGCGTCGACTAGCCAGCGATCCGGCTTCCAGTCCCCGACCGGCTGGCCCGGACCAGCCAGGCCAGGCATCCCACCCCGACCCCAGCGGCGAGCAACAGCACACCCTTGACTCCCGCGATCTGCTCGAGGCCCAGGGCCGCCACCAGGTATCCCACGGTCAGCCCGAGGCCGGCCACGGCCCGCCGCAGCCGCGAGGCTCGCCCCAGCGCGACGGCGCAGGCCAGCAGTCCCAGGGCCAGCACCGTGGCGGCCGTGGCCCCCGAGTGCCGGCGGCGGCGGTCGAGGAATCCGAAGTGAGGCCGCAGCGCACGGCCCAGATCCAGCGACTGCTCGAGCGTCTTGAAGCGAACACGGCTCAGCCGCCCGTGGGCCCCGCTGAGGTGCAGCTCTCCGTCGGCGAGCCGCAGGGTCAGCCTGGTCCCCCCGACCTGCAGCGAGCCGCTACGTGCAACCACGAGGTCGGTGCCCCTGGCGAGCAGCACCCCCTCCAGTCGGACCTGACGCGCGTCCCCCGCGATACGGCGGCGGGCGTAGAGCACCCCCTCGCCCGGCAGATCGTGGAATCGCCCGGGCCTCGCGCCCAGCACCAGCGCGCGCGCGGCTGCATCGCGCACCGTGGCCTTCAGCCGCTCCAGGGTCGGCGCCTCGAGACCAGCCGCCAGCAGCGCGGCCGCCGCGGCAGCCAGACAGAGCAGCCCCGCTGGCAGCGCGAGCTGCAGCGGTGAGGCCCCTGCGGTGCGCATGGCGTCCAGCTCGCCGGTTGCGTCCAGCTGGTCCAGGCTGTGCAGGATCGCCGCCGAGAGCGCGACGGGGATCACGAACAGCAGCAGGGTGGGCAGGCTGTAGAGCAGCAGGCGCAGCAGCAGGCCGGCGCCGGAGGACGCGCCGCCCAGCAGGTGATGGCCGAGCCGCAGGGCCTGCAGGATCCAGATCAGGCCGGCCAGCAGCAGGGCGGCCACGACCAGCGTGGCCGCCATGCGAGCCAGCAGGTAGCGCGTCAGGACGGGCAAGGTAGGGCTCAGGATAGCAACTTTGTGGACGGCGGGCACATCGACCCGGCGCCCGAGATTTTACCCTTCTCCCCCATGCCCCGGATCGCGGATAATCAGTCCGATGATCGAGGTCGCGAATGGATCTGCTGCAGAACCCGCTCAGGCTGGCCGCCACGTTGAGGTGCTGACCGATGACCGACGACTTGCCCGCTCCCCCCGCCCGCCCCACCGGACTACAATTGCCGCCGCCCGTCTGTGCCGACTGCATCGCCTTCACCCCCCAGCAGTCATCCGGGGCAGAGGTGCGCGGACCCTGCCGGTTTCGCCCGGAGCTGGGGATGATCCCGCAGGACCTGCCCAGCTGCCCCCAGCTCAAGGTGCGGCGGGAGCGGGAGGGCAAGGTGCGCCAGCCCACCTCCTCGCGCGCCACACCTGCGCGACCCCGTCGAGCGCCGAGGGATGAGCCGGATCGACAGCCTCTGCCGACCCTCGACGACCATATCGGGGGTGACACCAGTGGAGAGATCAGCATGGACCGCGAAGGACTGAAGCAGGTGCTGCGCGAGCTGCTCGAGGCAGAGACGCTGTATGGCTACGTCGAGCTCGGCAAGCGTTGGGAGGGGGGGACGCTGGTGCTCAAGCCGGCCGACGATTCGTTGCAGGCCAAGGAGGTGCCGCTCGAGACCTTCTTCCACAAGATCATCATGCTCCGCGATCGGCTGCGCGTGCTGGAGGCCAAGCTCAACGGCCACGACAGGCTGTCTGACCAGGACAAGGTGGAGCTGCAGGGCTACATCTCGAAGTGCTACGGCACCCTCACCACCTTCAACGTGCTGTTCGCCGACAAGGCCGACCAGTTCAGCTCGAAGTAGGGCGCGCTACAACGCCGCACCGGCCGGCGCCTGGGCCTGCACCGCTGGCGGGGCGCTGATGCGATACCGCCCCTTGCGGTCCACCCGGATCCTGGGCAGGGTCCGGTGCCGCTCGAAGTGCTCGAAGCCGGGGCGCAGGTTGTCCCAGAAGGAGACCAGCTTGTTGTCGTGGTGGAGCCTGAGCCACGCCATCCCCCTGGCGTCGAGCCGCGTGGGGAAGATGTGCACCGGGATCCGCCGACGTCCGCTGCGCCAGGCCTCCACCGCGGCGAGGTAGACCGCGCTGGCGGGGTCGTTGGTGATGGCGACGCATCCGATCGAGACGCAGTTGCCGTGGATCATGATCGCTCCGCCCAGGTTGGACCGGTGGCCCAGGATCCGGTCCGACTGGTTGGGGTAGTTGATGCCCAGCGACAGGTGATAGGCGCTCCAGGGGTTGAACACGCTGACGTGATAGAAGCCCTCTGGCACCTGCAGGTCGCCCTGGCGTCGCTTGGGCCCCAGCGTGCCCGAGGCCGCGCAGATCGGGTAGTCGATGACCTTGCGGTAGGTGCCGTCGGCGGCCAGAGCCCACAGCTCGAGCACGCGCTCCTTCTTGAACACGCGAATGAAGACTCGCCGTGCCGGATAGCTGGCCCCGGCCTTGCGAAACAGTCGCACCAGGGTCGGGCGCTGGTTGCTGATCGCACGCGCAACGCGCGGGTTGAGTCGCGCCTTGCCCAGCGCGGGCATGGCCAGCATCAGGGACAGCATCACCGTCAGCACGCAAGCACGCATCGTCGCTCCTTCCTGTCGTCGTCGCTGCTTGTTGTTGGACGGCGGACGCGGGCGCTGCTGACAGGGTCTCTGCCGCCTATTTCTCTCCGGTATTCCGAATTGTTGGATCTGTCGCGTAACCTCG
>Ga0180009_10001610_pt1 | contig 27395 bp, 21 predicted proteins | sample OS_PC_MetaG_FD_123537 | JGI IMG/M metagenome (GOLD analysis project Ga0180009, IMG submission 123537) | Groundwater microbial communities from the Aspo Hard Rock Laboratory (HRL) deep subsurface site, Sweden - OS_PC_MetaG | ecosystem: Environmental > Aquatic > Deep subsurface > Groundwater... | reverse complement strand
GCTTTTAACATAAAATTGCTTTTTACGAAGCCGTAATAATTATTCCACGCAGATCATTCACCGATGGAAGAACGGCGGTTGTCAGTTGCCGGTTTGTATTTGCCGAAGGTCCGCCGTGGCGGATCTCCGACTTCCGACTTCTGACCCACGACGCCGGACAACTGATCTCCGACTTCCGACTTCCGACTACTGTTCCCTTGCCGTCAGGCAACATCCTGTCCATCCTGTTAATCCTGTCTAAACCTTTTTTCCTGTATTGTTATCTGCAAAAGGAAAACCCGCTTCCGGAGATCCGGAAACGGGTTTTGTGTTCTGTTCCAAGGCGCAGAGACGCAAGGTTATGCGTCTCCGCTTTGTTAAATTGTTTCGTTACCATTCAGGTTATTTAGACTGCAGGTTTTTAGCTAACAGTCTAATAGCCTACAGCCTATTCACCTTGCTTAAGATATTATCCGCCAAACAATGACAGTATGTTCTGAGGCGCCATATTTGCCTGGGCAAGCATGGCCGTACTGGCCTGGAGGAGGATCTGGTTCTTGGTAAAGGACGTCATTTCAGCCGCCATATCCACATCCCGGATGACCGAATCTGCAGCGGTGATATTCTCTATTGTTGAGGCAAGGTTGGCAGACGCGTAGCCAAGCCTGTTTTGCGCCGCACCGATGTCACCTCTCTTGGTGTTCAGAGCACTGATGGCTGAATCAACCGTGGTTAGGAACGCCTGCGCTTCTGTCGCAGTGTCCAGCTTGTCGGCCACCAGACCAGTATTCAAAGAAGCGGCCGTTAAGCTAGTCAGAGTGATTCCGATCCTGTCGTCGCCAGAGTTCTTTGCACCTATCTGGAAATCGGAAGCTGTAGCGGTTCTCGCCACAATTGCTTTGCCATCCCCAAGTGTCGACGTAGCTGTGCTATTCAAAGTCAGAGTCAAACCCAGAGTTGCAAACTTAACATCGATTGTGCTAGTAGTACCGGTCACCGCAGCAATGTCGTAAACCGTTTCCGAGTAGCGCTGCCCGCTCGCGAGGGTGGCTGAAACGGTGATGTCATGTTCCCCGGCACCGGACGTAACGACGGCGATGTTATATGTCTGACCGGATTGTAGCCCGCTCACGCCTGCTAAACCTGAGGTGCTGTTAAACGTGCTTGTTGTTGTCGTGGCAACGACGGAGACGCCGAATGTGCCGTCAATCAGTTTCGTACCCGCATACGTCGTTGAGTTTGCAATACGGTCGATTTCCAGGAGCAACTGATTGCCTTCAGAATTAATCTTACCAATGTTAGTTGCGGCATTGGCAGATGCTGCCTGGGTAGCCAGTTCCTTCAATCTGGTCAGCATATTTCCGATCTGGTCCATGGCACCTTCTGCAACCTGCAAGAGGGCGTTACCTTCGGTCACGTTCCTGCTTGCCACCTTGTAACTTGCTATGTCTGCACGGAAACCTTGAGAAATGGAGAGTCCCGCGGCGTCGTCTTTAGCGCCGTTGATACGATAACCTGAAGAAAGTCTTTCAAGTGATTTGCTCAATCCTGCATCGGCAATGCTCAACTGCCTGTGTGCATTCATTGCTGCGATATTGTTTTGAATTCTAAGTCCCATAGTCTTTATCCTCCTTGATTTTGTGTAAAATTTGCCGGTTATTCGGCTATAAGTTTTTGGGCTTCCATGCCCGAGGTTTCCGACCCTTTCCGTAAAAACTACTCATCGCCTCCTTACTTTGTGTATTGGATCGTTCCAACCTTTAGCTCTATTATCGGCATTCCTGAAGAAAACTTTAACGAAAAAAATCATGTCGCTGATGAAATGATCATCGAGAATAAAAAACGTATTGATATATTGGTATGTTGTGGTATCGGTCGGGCGTGTTAAGGGAATGGAGGGGTTGTTTTCACTTAGAGGAACCATTTCTTTATGCTAATTGGCATGAACCATCTTTTCTATCGCTTCACCAAACGATTTGGCAAATTGTTCGGCATTGCACAGGTCTGAATGACTCATGGCGTTGCGAAGACCGGCCCGCAATCTGGCAAGCTTGACGATATCAGCGGCCAGTGTTCCAGCAATGCGAACAAAGGCCGCGGGGGTATCCACGGCCAGCGAACCAAGTCCAACAGCTCGCAGAATGGTTGCCCCCACGCGAGACGCATGAACCGACCCCGATAAAGACACGACCGGCACCCCCATCCAAAGCGCTTCACATGATGTCGTTGTGCCGTTATAAGGCCACGTATCCAGAGCAATATCAACATCGGCATACATTGCCATGTGGTCTATGACACTCTCAGAGTATCCCCGTATCTCAATGCGATCCGCTTTTATCCCCTCTCGCGCGAACTTCTCAATGATCGTTGCGCTTATGTGGCTGTTGCTGAGGGCTTTAGCCTTGAGGACCATGCGCGTACCAGGAGTCTTGGAAAGAACGCTTGCCCAGAGCCGGATGGTTTCCGGCTGGATCTTTGCGGCGTTATTGAAAGAGCAGAAAGTTACTGATCCTCTGTGTGCAGCAGGCGAAGTGGCGACCGCCGACATATTCAAAGAGCCGTGATAGCAGAGAAAACATCCTGGCAGCCGAAATAATCGCTCGGTATAAAAGTCATCAAATCCAGCAGGATCGGCAATCCAGTCAGTAATGCGCCAGTCCATTGCCTGGAGTCCCGTAGTAGAAGGATATCCGAGATAGGTGCACTGTACGGGTGCCGGGCGCAGGGCATACAATCCCGGGCGGCCTCCCTCGGTATGACCCGCCAGATCTATGAGCACATCAATGACGTCCCGCTCCACTATGCCGGCAAGTTCTGTGTCCTGCAGGCCGCAGGTTGGAAAAAATGCATCGGAAGCCTTTGCGAAAGACGCTGTTACCGAATCGGCTATGCGTGTATCGGAATAACAGGTGATATGAAATTTTGCCCGGTCGAGACCGGCAATGAGCGGCATCAAAAAGTAGGCCACGGAATGTAACCGCAAATCGGGCGATACGAATCCGATGCGGATTTTCTCACCCGGGCCTCTTCCTCGATGCATCGGAGCTTCAGCCCGGGTTGAAGTCGCTGGGACGATCTGCCTTACAATAGATTCGTGTTCTGCGCGAATATATCGGCCGTCGGTTTCGTGATAATGCAGACATAACAGCAGGTTACTGCCAGCCGCGAGGTAATCGGGTTTGGACACCAGGGCCTGGCGGCAGAGTTCAACCGCTTCCAGCGTCCGGCCCTGTTCCTTAAGGCAATTGGCCAAGTTGGTCAATGCCTCGTGATGACCGGGCTGCATTGAGAGAACGCGGTGCAGAACAGTCTCGGCATCGTCAATGCGCAACAACCGCTCAAGGGTCACGGCATAGTTGTTCAGCCCCGGCAGATAGTCCGGTGTCAAGCGCGTACATTGCTCAAGATGCGGTAGTGCCTCTTTATAGCGCCCAAGCATCATCAGGCTCGTTGCATAATTATAATGAAAAATCGAATCGTTTACCCCCACTTCTTGCGCTTGCGCAAACAGAGTAATTGCTTCAGCCAACGCTCCCCGCTCCGCAGCTTCGAGCGCCTTCCGGGAAAGAATCGCGGCTTTATTTTCGTTTTGTGATTCGCCGATATCCATGGCACCAATATCTACAGTCCGTATTTTTTGCTCCAATATGACACCCAGGTGTGTAAAGATATTGTGGGGAGTTATACTCTGCGCAACTTGATCCCAAAATTCAGGGTTTAAATTATCCTGATGATTCTTTGATACACTTGGGTTGGATATTGGTCCATTCTGCAGGCCGTGGCGAATACGGACTATCTGTCGCCTTCTTTCCATTTCCGGAGTCTGATAGCCAAGTTGCTTGATTAGTTCAAGATTGTTCAAAGATGACTTTCCGGTAAAGTATGATGAAAAGGCCTGGGCCTTTTCCCGGTATTCCAGTAGCGATGCCAGCAGCCATTTGTTTATTTCATTGGGAACGATATAATCGAACCTTGGCGATACAGGGATAAAAGGCTCTGATAGGTCAGTGGTTTTCTCTGATTCAATGAGTTTCAAGATAGTGTTGATCGTTTGGAGAGAATCGCCTCTCTTTCCGAGCGCAGACTGGATTCTTACATGGGTCACCAGGCGGGATACATTCACCTTGCTTTCCAGTGCCTGAGAGCTCTCTTCCCACGCGCGGTGTAAGCGAGCAACGCGTTCAGGAGCTGATAATTCTTCGTCATGTGCCATTACATAATCGTTCAGTGAGTTCACATAATGTTCCCACCCGGGAGTGGTATTATCCTTTTCAATAGCGGCCCAGGATCCCATAAGCAGTTTAAAGTAAGGCAGGGCCTGCAATTTCTGCTGCCAGAGAGCATTACATATAGGCTCGGGGGATTGATATCTGGTTATTAATAGGCCCTGTTCCTCTAATCGTTTCGCCCTGTCTGTCTTGCAGCAGAAGAGATTGAGTTGATATGTATCGAAAGGTTTGTTTAAGTCTATTGGTGTCAGGATATTAATACCAGGGACAAGATGGTATGGCTGATATCCAAGTCCTGAAAAATCTCTTATGATTTCAATGTTTACATTTTCTCCGTGTTTCAATTCAAACATGATCAAGGGGGATTGCGAAGTCAGAAATTGTTTTCCACCTTTGATAATATTATGTTCCTGACCCTCAGCATCAAGTTTTATGAAATCAATATTATCCCATCCATAAAGATGGTAGCATTCATCCAAGGTCAGGAGTTCTACGGTTTCATAACGCCCACCACTTGCAGGTTCATCAGTTACGGTATTTAATTCTGGATTGGCATTCAATGAAATTTTTGCGGTTCCTTTTTTGTCTGATAAACCCGCCTGTAAAAGGGTGATGTTCTTTAATCCGTTTGTTTGGATGCTTTTTCTCAGGAAGTCGGCAGTCAAACTCGTCGGTTCAAAAGCCCAGATCATACCTGATGATCCGATTATTTTGGACATGGTAAGTGTGTATAGTCCATAGTTAGCCCCGATGTCGATGACCTTCATTCCTTCTCGCATTAATTTTCTTATATAATGGATCTCTTCTTCAAACCAGTCTTCCTGTTCCAGAAGGATATATGGGGTCATAAATTCTATTGATGAAGGTACACAAACCAGAATATCTCCATTGATCTTTACGCGCAGACAGGTATCGTCCGCATGAGCTTTTTGAAGCTCATGCATATTGTGGATGGCGTCTTCATTGGTTGGTTCGAGCTTAAGAACTTGTTGGAAACTGTCGATAGCCTGATGAATATCACCCTTATGCCAAGACGCGACGCCGAGGTTGTTCAAGGCAGTTATATTTTTAGGGTTAATTTTGAGCGCCTTCTTAAAGGCCTTCAAGGCATCGTCTATGTTACCGGTATTATAGTGATCTTCACCCATCTTGGTAAAAACCATAGATTGTTCAACAGAGGAGTGCTTATCAATATGGTCCTGATTCATTGGATACTGATGATCTCTTTGCATCTTGCCGTCTCCTATATTACGTGTACCTGATAATCAGGGAAGGCGTAAGCATCCTGTCGACATCGCCAAGAAAGACCTCATTACTGGTTAAGGCATCCATTCTGCGGACGAAACACGATTACACCAAAAAACCAAGGCCGGCAAACACTATCAGTACTATCCTCATCGGAAAGAGGGAGAGAAACGGTGATCACGCCAGATGAGCCAGGGTTTGCTTTATGGCGCTTATTTCCGACGCCAAGGAATAATGCTGGGCAATAAAATTGCGGTAAGCCTCGGAATCGTAATGTTCATCCAAAACCAGGCGAACACAGTCGCTGATAGTATTCCAGATGTATTCTTTAGGATAGATAGTCTTTGCGCCGACAAAATTGTGAATGATGGGTTTAATGCCTTTGCTCATGGCCTGCATGACACTCAAATGCTGGGATTCCAGAACGCTGGTACAGAGGATGTAATGCTTATCCTCGAGCCACCGATCAATATTATCCTGCCAGCCATTAAAAAAAATGTTTTTCTCCAGCCCTAGCTCTGTTATCATCTGCCGGTAATACAGCACATACCTGTTATCTTCAAAAGTTCCAGCCAGATAGAGTTTGTAGCGGCGGTCCGTATCGTAGAGGGCCTTAAAGGCATGCAACAGGAGCATGGGGCCTTTTTTGTAATTGATGTAACCGACAGAGGCAATGTTGTATCCCAAATTTCGTTTCTTATAGGTAAATTTCTGTGCGTCAATCCCGTTGGGTATAACGGTGGTCTGTTCCTTTTTTAACGCATCAACCATTTCCAGAACCACTTCTCGGATATGATCGGCGATAAAAATCACCATGTCCACTTGAGGCCAGTTGACCCTCAGGGGGTAATCCGTAAACGCTTCGTAGCTATGGAGCCTGCAGACAATTTCCTGACCAGATCGCTTTTCCCGGTTGCTGCCGTAAATAACGAGTTCATCACACCATTCGAACCAACAGATATCGGCCCATTGCATTCCCTCATCGATGAGTTGCGGGATTTGTTCTTCACTTGGAATAATGATTTTTCTTGTCTCGTATTCATCCGATAGTTCTTTAATGACGTCATCAAGAAATTTATCGAGGCTTTGTCTTGCAAAGAAAACGATTTTCTTCCTGACAGGATCGATATTACCGACATCATTAGCCTTTGCATCGAGGGATAGGCATTGCATTGATTGCGACTCATTCAGGGTTTGCGCCCTTTGCATAAAAATATTGCTTTCATCAGGGTTCCCGAGGACCTTGCTTATTTCACTCAGATGGAACCAGGGTTTCGGGCTTAGCGGGTCCAGTTCAATGACCTTCATGAATTTTTCGACAGCTTTCTCGCATTGATTCAACCGCTTGTAGGCGATGCCGATATTGAGCAGCGCTTGGAGGTTGCCGGGTTTCTCTAATAAAAGAACTTCAAGAATATGGGCAGCTTCGTCTGTTCTACCGTCTTCCAGCAGAAGCATGGCCAGCTTGTTGAGGATGGATTCATCCTTGCTCCCCGCCTGTTGCAGCTTCATGAGCCAGGACAACTCGCTCAATCTGTCCTTTGACAAAAAACCCAGTTTGGCCAGGGAGTACCAGACGCTCTGTTCTTCCGGGGCCAGATGGATCGCTTTGTCCAGGAGTGTTTTCGACTCTGCATAATCATGAGTCTTGTCCATGTGGTAGACGGCTGCGTTGTACCATAACTGCCAAGGTTCGTCCGCCAGAACCTCCGCCTTTCGGTAACAGTCCATCATCCGAATTTTATGACCGATCTTACACCAGGCATATCCGGTAAGAAGACAGACCATAGCGCCTTCCTTCATGGTCATGTTGATGAGAACGCCGGCCTTGTCGGACTGGGCTTCATAAAAGGCAAGACGTTTCAGATATTTTTCACCATACTGCAGGACGGCATTCCAATCGCCTTGTTCCGCGGAGACCAGCGTGAGGACGTGATAGGAATCCATGTGGCCGTCGAATTTTTCGAGCGTCCTCAGTGCGTGGCGTCTGGCGTTTTCCATATCGCCAAGATAATAATAGGACATGGCGGCATTGTGGCGTGACCAGAGGTAAAGGGAATGTTCGTCTCCGATCTTCTCCGCCAATTCGACGGCTTTTTCCGCCTCCGCGATACAATCCCTGAATAATGCATGACTCATATATGAAGCGCTCAAGTAGTGATGTGGTTTCGGATTATCCGGATCTTCTGCAATCTGTTTTTTTAACAGCTCCGTGGTCCTGATAAATTTTTCGTTAGCCTTCTTGTCATCTACGGAATAGCCATAATGCATGATTTCTATTTTCGACGGTTTTGTACATGTCTGGCCGACCACCTGATTGTGAACGATACTTTCATAGTGGATGACCCCGTTGTTGCGGAAAAGGCGTTCAAAGTTGTGGCGTGCTGTTTTCCGTCCGTTTGCATAGGTCGAAATCAGCGTGACCAGAAAAGCATCTGCGTTCCCTGCGGACGCCACAACATCCCTTAGTAATTCCCCGTTACTTTCCATCATTTCTTCATCCCCGTCGATCTGGAAAATCCAGTCTCCCGTGGCGTATTGCATGGCCTGATTGCGCGCCTTGCTGAAACTCCCTTCCCATGGATGAAAATAGATCTTGTCGGTAAAATGCCGGGCGATCTTGACCGTATCATCCTCCGAACCCGTATCGACAATGATGATTTCATCTACCCAGTCCTTGACGCTTAAGAGACATTTGTCAAGAAATGCCTCCTCATTCTTGACAATCATTACGCAGCTTATGGTGGGCATTTTCTTTCCTAAGTCCTTAAGGCATTTATGGACGGTCTCATCGCCAGGATGAAGTTTGTCCGCCAGTTCAAGATATTTTATGGCATGTTCGGATACGCCGGCGTTGGAAAAATAAATGCCGGCGGCCCTGGCCGCCAGGAAGGGTTCTGGGGCTACATTGATAGCTTTTTCAAATGATTCTTCGAACTTGGGATCGCCGAGGTCATGACGCGCAATACCCAAAAGAACATGGATGTTCCACGCTTCGTTCAGTGAGCAGAGGATTAGTGTGCCGAAATGGGCAGGGTTGATTTCAACTGTCTCCAATAGACGAAGATATTGTTCCGCATGATATATGAGGTCATCCCAGCGTTTCTGATCGTAACAGATTACGATCATCATGTAGTGGGAATCGATATGACCAGGATCTTTTGCGAGGGCTTTTTGAGCTATCTCCTCGGCCCGTATCGGATCGTTTAAACGATAATAAGCGAGACAGACATTGTAGTGTGTCCAGAGAAACATGATATCTTGGTGGTTCCGGGTCTCTGCTAGATTAATAGCCTTCAATCCATATTCCAGGGTCTCTTTATACATATTCCTGCTCAGGTAAGAGCAACTGAGATAATGATGCGTAACAGGATCTTCTGGATTATCATCCAGGTCTCTCTTTAGGAGAGTGACGGTTCTATTAAATTTCTTGTCGGCATCCTCGCCTATTAAATTATAGCCGTGATGAGTGTAGCGGATAGGATAAACTTTTGCGGAGGTTATTCCTACAACACGGTTATGAATACGACCTTCATAGTGAATCACCCCGTTGTTGCGGAATATTCGTTCCACATTTTGGATGTCTCTGACTGATCCCGTTCTCGTGGTGTTGACGATCTGGACAAGGATAGCATCGATCTCTTTATCCTGAACAGCCATGAGGACATTGGCAATACTTTCCTGTACCAGTTCATCGTCCGCATCGATCTGGAATATCCAGTCGCCCTTTGCATATTTTAAATAGTGATTCCGGGCCTCGCTGAAACTGTCGTTCCATGGATGAAAATAGATTTTGTCGGTATATTTTCTGGCGATCTCCACTGTTTGGTCTGTCGAGCCTGTATCCACAAAGATGATCTCGTCCGCAATCGGTTTGACACTACTCAGGCATTGATCAATAAATTTCTCTTCATTTTTTGCGATCATGCAGACCGAGATCAGAGGTTTTTCTGATGGCTTTACAGCGACGACGGCCGATTTATTCCTTTTTTTCTTCTTCATGAATTACACTCCTACAACTTAGGATAGATACTACAATTATCGCCTTTTCTCCAGAATACCCCCGTCCAATCGATCCGCTCGATAGGCTCCCTGATATTATTTTGCAGGCGGAACTCATCGACGGCCTTTTGACAGGGTTGAAAGTCGCCGTAATCGTCAATAATTATAAAACCGCCGGGGACGACTTTATGGTAGAGGTTGACTAAGGCATCCCGCGTCGATTTGTATAAGTCGCCATCGAGACGTAAGAGGGCGAGCTCTTTTACGGGCACATTGGGTAAGCTTTCATGAAACCAACCTTTAACAAATTGCACTTGCTCATCGAGGAGGCCATATTTGGCAAAAAGTTGTTGCACCTCTTCGAGGCTGATGGCGAGAATCGGGTGGACATCGACGCTGAAATCGTATCCCGCATCTTCGGGCGTCGCCGGTTTGGGGAGCCCCGCAAATGAATCGGCCGCCCAGACGGTGCGATCCGTCATGTTGTAGGCCGCCAGGTAACCCCGCATGAAAACAACGGCGCCACCCCGCCACACACCGGTTTCCATCACGTCACCCGGCACCCGGTCGCGCATGATGACATCGAGACAACGGTGAATGTTATCGAGTCTTTTTCCGCCGATCATGGTATGGGCTACTTCCGTTGCATCCCGAAGGTTAATGGATTTCGTCTCTCCGCTCTTCCCATCGGGATAGTTCCAGATAAACTGGATTTGCCCTTCCCCTCGCCGGTCCCGCAGGACTTTCAGGATCGGATGATCATCCTTTTCCATCTCCCGGATCGTTTTAATGTCAATGGGTTGTCCGGCAACGACAGACAGCAGTATGTAAATCAGTCTGACCTCATTTTCCAGGTAAAGCAGATTGATCAATGATTTTTTCAAAAGGTCGAGATACCGCTCTTCGGGAGCGACGATGTCTATCGGCATAATCATCATCCTTCTATTGTTATTGAATCATGAGCGCCTGCGCTTTTCTTGTCATGTCTTGCGCTGCCGCCTCTTCACCGATTGCCGCAAGAACGGCCGCCACGCGGACATAGGGAATTTCATATTGAGGAAATATCTTTGCCGCCTCCTCAAATGACTGAAGAGCTGCAAATGTCTTTCCCTCTCGTGCGCGAGTTTCGCCCAAGAGTATCCGCGCCTTGATTGAACGAGAGTTAAGACCCAGTGCCTGCTCTAATAAAGCTGACGCATCCGGAGATGATCCGGCGCCGAAAAGGCAGGGCAGGTAATTTTGCGGCTCCAGCCGCGCTGCCTCGGCAAAGCATGCCTGAGCACGGTCATGATCCCTGTCCACCTGGGCCAGGATGAGACCGTCATGGAGAAGTAATTCAAACCGTGTCGGCATCAGCCTCAGATAACGTCCCTTGCGGGATGCCCCTGACAACCTGGAAAATTTATCATATACGGCATCCGTCTCGTTCCCTTGCCCGCAGCGCCATCCGACCTCGGACAATTGCTTCCGGTAAAAGTCGATCCTGTCAATGGCGTGATTTTTCTGCAAGCGCTCATTTATTACGTACAACCTGGCTTCCTTCGCCATGCGGGACATGAGATCTCTATCGCCGGCCAGCTTGTCGAGAATTGATATCAGATCATCCTGATTTCGAAAAAAGAAACCTGTTTTACCATCCTGCACAGCCGCCCGGTAAGGGACTATCTCCTGAACAACGGCAACAACCTCGGAAACAGCATATTCGAGGAATTTCACATCCGACCGGGAGCGGTTGAAAGCCGTATCTTTCAGCGGCGCAAGGCCGATATCGATGGTCTCAAGAAAAGAGTAATAATCCTCAATCGAGCCAGGTTTTACCCGCCGCTTCCTTTCTGCGGGCATGTCGCGGAAAAGATTCCAGATGGGATCGGAACACATGAGGTGAAGTTCTGCGTCATTCCTTGCCCCCATCCATTTTATGAGGACCGGGGCAATTTCCGCCATGTCTTCCATGTGGCCATGGGAACCACCCCAACCGATGATCAGGCGTTTATTTTTCCGGATCATCCTTTCCGGCGGAATGATCGTTATCTGATTTGGAAAGACAATATTTACGGGGTTCAGATAACCGTAGATTCTCATCAATTCCGCTACCGTAAATTGCAAGACATCGCTCAGACATACCAGTCTTTTAGAAAGGCTGAAGTTCTCCGGGTTGCGATAAAAGAAATAAACAGGACTCCAAGGTTGAACGGCATTGATGTCATCGGCAAGTTCGAAGACCGTGAGACGCTTTTGCGCTTTCCTCTCCAAGATTAGGGGAAGAAGATCCGGATCACAGACGTTTTTGAGGACAAGGACATGGGCCGCCCGCATGATTTCTTCTTTATTGCGGTGGACATTCGTCAGATTAACAACATAAACACCCTCTTCCAGGGCCATGGCCATGCCCGGTGCCAGGGTGCGGTAATAATAATCACCGCCTTCTTCGTTTTGCGGCGGCTCGACCTGCACAATTAAAAGGGGCTGTCCCTTCATATGTGATGACTCCATTGATCTGTATTCATAAAGACATGCCCCGCCCAAAAAAGTTCTGTGCAATTGAGTCGTTTGTCTACATGATACATTTTAAATACCTGCCCGGATTGCAGGTGAACAACAATTTTCGGCTTTCCCCTTCCGGATGACTTCCCGCAGGCGCGGCCCGTCCTCGGCAAAGAGCTCTTCGTCGGCATCTAATTGAAAGATCCAGTCACCGCTGGCATATGCCAGCGCTTGATTTCTGGCTTTGCTGAAACTGTCCTCCCAGGGATGAAAGTACAATTTATCTGTGTAACGTCTTGCGATTTCTACAGTTCTATCCGTTGAGCCGGTATCCACGATGATGATTTCATCAACAAAATCTTTGACACTATCTAAGCAGCGGCTGAGACATGCTTCCTCGTTTTTTACTATCATACAGGCGGAAATTGTGGGGGAGGTTTTCGTGCGGGCAATCTGCATATTATTATGATTTCTTTTCTTTTTTTTAGCCATTTATGTCCTGCCTTTTGTAACTGCTATGTGGACAGGCTGTAGACTATTAGGCTGTAGGCTATTAGCTATCAACCTACAGCCTATCCATCTGAGTAGTTGCTGATTTCTTTGTATTTAAATTTGTCTGCGTTCATCTGTGTGAATCTGCGGCTGAATAGTTACTACTTTTTTTAACCATCGCCGTGAAAACCTTAATCTTGCTTATAAATTCTAGCAACAAATATGCCAGCTTATTCAAAGAAAGATTCTGCAATTATTTAAGCCGGATAGATTTAATGACCAGCAAGGACAGGAAATAAAAGCCAATTATTTGACGCTTCAGCCGGGAGATTTTGCCGGGTGAGCCTTAATGTTTTTACAGATGAGCACATAACAATGATGATATATCACGTAAGGCACACCGGATGTCGCCGTTTCCACCTCACTTTGAATGTTTACCTCACCCGCTTCAGATACCCATCCGGCGCAACAGTGATGAGGAGTTTGTTTTCCATTTCTTTGTCGATTTCAAACCGGTTATTGGTTTTCAGAAATTCCCGTACTGCTGTTTTTGGGTTATTTCCTTTTCCCCAGGGGCGGTCGGGGAACATGTTGTCGGGCATGTCTTCAATGATGGTGTCGAACACGATGCAGTAGCTGCCTATGGAAACCAGGGAGGCGTAAGCCTCAAGTTCTGCAAGAACGTGCTCATGGGTATGGTTGGAATCGAGGCAAACAAGTATGCGCTCGTAGCCTTTGGCGTGTTCGTGCACTTGGGCGATGATGTCCGGTGCGATGCTGGAACCCTGAATCATCGTGATGCGCTTGAACATGGGGTGCGCCTCGATCGCTTCGCGGTTGTGGGCGCGGATGTCGATGTCCACGCCCAGCACCTCGGCGTCCTGCGGGCCACCACAAGCGGCATTCAATTCAAGCATGGAGGCGGAAAAAATTAGCGATCCGCCATGTGCGATGCCGGTTTCAATGATCAGGTCTGGCTTCACCGACCAGATGATCTCCTGCATGGCGATAATGTCCTGTGGATATTGGATAATGGGGCGTCCAAGCCAGAAAAAATTGTAGGAGTACTTGGGTGTTATCGATGCACGCATGAACGCCTGGGCACTATTCTTGAGCGTTCTGTCTTCGGCATTTGATGCGATTCGATCTTGAACCTCTCGTTCAAATGGGGTCATTCAATATCTCTTTATTGTGAGTTTGTTTCGTCTCGATAAGACTGGCAGCAGATGTGTGTAAAAAGGTTAAATTGGCTGCCCATAGCCTGTCACTCCGAGTATACAAAAATGAACCAATATCCCAGATTTCGTAATTAAACTTGTTTAGATAAGACACAAGATCAATAAAACGTGTCTGATTCATATATGTTTCAGCAAAAGTAACTTCGGAATAAATCATCGTTACCTTTCCTTCCTGGAGTAAGATTTCCGCACCTTGTAAAACGTTAAGCTCAAAACCCTGAACATCTAGTTTTAATATATCAATTTTATTGATATTATTTACTTGACAGTAATGGTCAAGAGTCAAAGTTGGGACATTAATCGTTTTGTAGTCATATTTATGCTCGGAACTAAGCTTAATCATACGTTCCGTTGGCTCGAGCAAAGAGCTAACTTCCGGCACACGTGTAGCATAAAATGAAGCAAGTCCAATATTATTAGCAAGGGCAATTGGATTGAGTGTTATCCCGGAAACATCACCCCAATTCTTCTCAAGTAGAGAAAATATCTCCGGATTCGGCTCGAAAGAGGTAATAAAACAGTTTGGAAAATCATCTCGATAGCGACTGATGCTTTGTCCAATATTTGCCCCAACATCAAAAACATGCATGCTGTTATTTGTTAAGATTTTTGAAAGTCGACAATGCCGTTGAAAACTATCTTCTTCACGTTCGGCCAAATAGAGTGTGTTGGTCATTGATAATTCCCTGATTTGTTATAATTGATAATTGCGTTTAGCATAATACTGAAACAGTGTATCGTTTTATGCAAGTCAAATATTCATTACGCGTATTTCATTAAATTTATTACGAAAATAATCCAGTTCCTCAAAACTCATGTTTTTAGGCTTCAAATAGTATTGTTGTACTTTTTGCACAGGATCTAAATCAATGTCGCCTTTCCAAATCTGTTCTTCAGAGAAGGCTGAGAGCAAAAGCCCTTCTTTTTTTGCTTGCTCAAATACTTTTGTTCCGGGGAAAGGAATAAGATTAAAGACATAGTTAAGGTCTGCTTTCAATTCCATGAGAAGATCATATGTATCCTGAAGGGTTTGCGTCGTATCTTCAGGAAAGCCCATAATAGACATTGTACTTATGCGCATGCCATATTTTCTTAAGGATTGGGCTGCACGGAAAATTTGCTCACGATTTAAGTTCTTGCCAATAATCTTGTTCCGAATATATTCGTTCCCATGCTCGATTGGCAATCTGGCGAAAACGCAACCAGCTTTTGATAGCGCCTTTGCTATATCATCATCCATAGACGCAAGATGTAAGCCACAAGTAGGTTCAAATTGTATATCAAGGCGTCGACACAATATCTCCTCGCATATTTCTATGACATGAGATTTATCAAGATTTACATTGTCGTCAATAAATCCAAAATAATTCATACCGTATTCGCGATGAAGATGCTCAATCTCCCCAACGACACGTTTTGGTGAACGCTTTCGAAATCCTCTACCCATAGTTTTATGACATGCGCAAAAATTACAACTAAAAGGACAACTTCTCGATGTCAAAATTGGAACCGAGATTTTGATATCATGCTTTTTGGGATTGTGCCAGGATGAATGATCACCGAAGTAGTCCGAAAAATCAATAAGACTCCATGAGGCATCAGGCAGCTGATCTAAATCCGAAATATAGCCGTTTCGTTGATTATAAGCTACAGTTCCATTGACGCGGTAGGCAAATGAATGAATATTTTCAAAATCATTTATCTTTGTCTTTTTAATGCAATTAGCCAGCGCTACAATTTGCTCTTCACCCTCGCCTACTATAACAGAGTCAAATTCTGAACAATTGGCAAGGATATCTTTGTAAAAAATAGACGGGTGTGCACCACCAATGGTGATATGCACATTGGGCAATGCTTTGCGCAACCGTTTGGCGACACGCATAATAAATGGCAGATGCTGACTAACAAAGCAGTTAAATCCGATTATGGCAGGGTCTAGATCGGAAACTGCGTTATTAATTTTGAGCATTAAATTATCGAATGGATCAACTTCAGGATCAGATTTCATTACTGAAAGGTCCAGTATATGCGGAGAGAAACCTGCTTGATGAAGAACAGTTGCAAGACACAACAATGGAACAGGGATAGTTCCTTTCGATTCTTGCATCCATTCTAATTTGGGACATGCTATTAAAAGTATATTCATATTAATTCTACCTCTTTTGCAATTGGAATGTTTGCCAAAAAATATGTTAGCCATAAAACCATTTTACTATTTATCGGAAATTTCACCGGGTCAACTATACCTCTATCACCTGTCCCTTGAAACCTGCATCGGGCAATTGACTGCGCATTTGAAATAAAAAATAAGACTTGGGTATCAATAATACATGGTCATCAGTCAAAGAAGATAAATTGCTTGAAGGCTCAATTACAATTCCTCTTATTCTACGCCCAATTTTGGCGGGAGAAGCATCAAATAGGTGTCGTATTCGACTTAAGAGTTCAGGGCAACTTCCGAGTAGCAGCATGGCATATTGCGAAACACCCCACAATGCCAAGGGTCGACTGTCATGCGGAATTGTTTCGACAGATACTGATGGAAGTTGTGAGACGGGATAAAAATCAGGCATGGTAGATACTTCTGTCCTTTGTGATTTAAATGAAAACCGTCCAACAATAAAACGGCAACGTATGTCTTTTTGTAATTTAGAAAAAGAAATCTCGCCCTCTTTTTTTATCTCAACGCAGGAACGGCTTGCCAGTTCTGCAATATTTTTTTTGCGAAAATGGGAGAGATGTTCGAAATACATTTCCTGCCAACGGACAGCCTTTGGCGATAGATATGAATCAGCGTCAGGAACTTCAATATACACCAAAGCATCATTTGCGTATTCTGCAAAAAAACGGATAAGATTTATTGGATTCATCAAATGTTCCAACACATGAGAAAACACTGCGGCCTGGATTTTACACGAAGAATTTTCGGTGACAAATGAATCCATGGATTCATACACATGAAGACCTGCTTCTTGGGCTGCCTTACGACTTTTAGCTGATGGTTCTATTCCAACCGCCTTTAATCCATACTGGAGGCATCGTGAGATAAATCCGCCCTGTCCGCATCCAAAGTCAAGAATCACACCGCTTGAGCCTGGCTCCAATAGATCAATGATTCTATCGTAGCGTGCTTTGTTATCTTTGGAAACACTCCCTGATCCACCTATGCTGGATACTGCATAATGTTCGTTGCGACGATAGTATTCCTGTAATTGGTTATCAGAAAAACGGACATCATCATAAAGCATTCCGCATTTAGAGCATTCAAGGAGAGTCTTTTGACCCGGCATTTTCAAGTCATCGAAAAGAGCATAGCATAATTGCGCAAGTGTAGATCCTTCACGTCCTTCACAAACAGGGCATGGCCTTTCAGATAGATGCTTCTCATTCATGGTGTTTCCCCTGTTTCGCTATGATAGGCGCTGCATATAAGTTCAAGGCTTGGATCATGTCCAAGCAAACGAAGATAGTGTTGAGGTGTTCCACGGGTTATTGATGTAAATTCCGGCGGTAGTGAACAAATGCCGGATTTGATGCCCATTTTTTCAAAATAATTACGTGTTGTGTTATTCCCGCAGGATGCCAAAAAAAGATGAAACGGGCTTCCATCAGCGATATTGTCGAAGCTTGGGAGGCTGAGTCGGTGCGGACATTTTGGAAATGAGAGCATCTCTTCATAAAGCGTATGGAAATCACTCACGCTGACTTTTATGTCGCACTCGTCAAGGACAAATCGTCGGCCGGCCACAACAAGTCTCTCTCGCTCGGCAGGGTTGTCAGCAAGAAAGCAAAGCGCATTTGTAAACTCCTCGGCGGTATTAGTAATGAGTCCGGTCTCTCCATGCCGAATAAGGGCTTTTTCAGGAGGGTTGGCAAAAACCACCGGTACCGCGCCATAGGCCATTGCTTCGACCAGCACTTGTTCTCCTGTACCGTAGTGTGCAGGATTTAAGGGGTATGCGAAGGCGTGTAAACGTCTAAATATAGGTCTGGGATCGTCTACGGGGCCGAGAATGTCGAATTGGTTGCCAACCCCCAAGTGTTCTGCCTGAGAACGTAGTTCATCATGGGCCGGTCCTCCTGCGACAATGCATTGAGTTGGAATTTTTGCCGACGCACAAAGTTCCAGGAAGTCGGGATGCATCTTGGCGGGTTCTACAGTTCCTACATAACCAAACTGGAACGGCCCATCCTTGTTACAGGGTTTAACGGCGTCTGCTGGAATGCCGGCACAACTGCGAATGACGCACAATTTGCGCCTGAGCTCGTGGGGGAGTTCCTGGACGACTGGAGACTGCAAAGATGCTTTTGTAGCAAAAACAAATCGGTCCGGTAATTCGAAAAGCTCAGGAAAGAAAGACTGCGGGGCGGCGAATCCGTTGACGTGCGACCACAGTACCAGCCTTGACGGAGGCAGGCCCTGGAAGAGCAGGCGCATGAGCAGAGGGTGATTCCACCAATGGACCAGCACTATATCCGCGCTCTTAATGAGGGCCGATATTTTTTCAAAGCCGCCTTTCATGCCAATGCAATCGACCCAATTTATACCCAATGCATCAAAATGACACCTTGTGGTCTCATTAAGACGTTCCAAAGAAGCTATGGAAGGAATTGTGGAGGCGCTTTCCCTCAGTTCCGCCGCTAGCAGTGCACGCAGCACTGTTCCGACGCCTCCGCCGCTATGAGGAAGAAGATGCAATACCGCAGTATTTCGGCCCATCAGTAGCGCTCCTCCTCGCTTATTTTTGCGTAAACACCGCAATAGCGGTGGATGCCGTATTTCTTGCATTTGGCACAAAGGGTTGTCTTGCGGCGTCGGGCAACAATTTCCTCCAGAGGTGTTTCAAGGAAGTTTTCGGCAATGGTATTGTCTTCCGGATTGTAAAACAGCATACAGGCGGAAACCGAAAGGTCCGCATTTATCAGGATTACGCGCATAGCGTCACAGTCCAGAGAGGACTCCTGCTTTGCGTTAAGCAGGCCTTGGTCAATGTCCACCAGCAGGAGTTCCCTGGCTTGGCGCGCCGGCTGGGGTAGCGGGCTACCCTCGCAATATGCGAGCACGTCATCCAGTGAAATTATGTATGCGGGGACTGGATGAAACTCGAAATCGAATTGTTTGCAGAACTCGGCCATTCTGCTTTGCTGCTCGCCCACGCTGTGTTTGTAGCGGTGGTAGTAAAGCTCAACCTTCATCTCCGGGTATAATTCACGGCGGAGTTTGCTGACGGTTTCGGAGTTTGCGATGAATGCCTCCCAATTGCCCCCGGTGTGTGTGATTTCATAGCTTTGCCCGATTCCTGATGCGGATAGCCTCAGGCACTCCGGGCGCGCCTCAATCAAAGTGCGAAAGTCCGCTGGGTGGTTTAGGTTGCTTGATATTGTGCAGAGAATGCCATTTTCTCTGGCGTAGCGCATCATATCAGGGAGACATTTGTTAAGGGTAGGTTCGCCCCACTGATAGAGCTGGATATTGCCTACGAAGGGGTCTTCGCGACGTATCTTGGCAATCACTTTTTTGAATTTTTCAAAGTCCATCATTGCGGAGTTCCGGCCAGCGGGTCGGCGGTTGGCTCTGGGGCAGGAAATGCAGCGCAGGTTGCAGACACCAGAGACTTCCACTGCGTAGTCGCGAGGTTTCAAGGAGCTGTATGGCAGATAGCTGAGCCCCCTGGCGAAACCGTGCGACTCAAGAAGGGCGGAGATTTCACGTTCAAAGAAAAAGGCCGCCACTATGACGAAAAGCGAGTTGGGCGAACCTGACTCCTCCAGGACAGACGGCGCAAAGACCGGGAGCCCCGTCAGGACGCGCCCTTGCATGTCTGGGTTCCTGTCAATGAATCCGGCGGCTTCGATGCCGCGCCCGCGAAGTGTTCTAAGCATGCCTCGGCCTTGGCTTCCGGCGCCGTAAATCAACAAGCGTCTTCCCTCGGCAAGCTTGTTAGACAATATTTCAAGTGGCTGTGTCATTTCTCCGGCTCTCCGTGTCGTTAAGCCTTTTCTCTGCAAGATAGACGCCAGTGAACTGGTGTATGCCGCGTTTTTTGCATTCGATGCAAAGCCGGCTCTTCCTCATCCGCTCAATAATTTCTTTAATCGGGGTTTCGAGGAAGTTGTCGGCGATAAACGGGCGAAAGAAAACGCCGCAGGTGCGCACGCTGCAATCCCAGTTGATGGGGAAGCACCTCTCCTCGGGGCAGGGTAGCGATGCGCGTTCGCGGGCCTTGGCTATGCCCTCATCCAGACTCATCATCAGGAGGGGGATTGTCCGGCGTGCGGCCTCCGAGATTTCCTTTCCGTCCACGAACTCCATCACCGCATCCGCCGGATAGAGGTATGCCGGACTGGGGCGAAATATTAGGGAGAGATCCTTGCATAGGGCTTCCATGCGGCGATAGTCCTCGCCGATGTTGTGTTTGTAGAGATGATAGTTAACGGTTATCTGCATTTCGGGGTGGAGGCTGTCGCGGAAATCTGCAAGTCTGTGGAGGTTGCGAAGAAATACGTCCCACCTGCCACCAGTGTGGGTCAATTCGTAGCTTTCCTCCCAGCCGGAGCAGGAGACTTTGAACCAGTCGGGGCGCGCCACAACCACTTGTTCGAGGTTTTTCGAATAGTTGAGGTTTGAGGATATGGCTGAAAGCACTTTGGCGTCACGGGTCATTGCAACGATTTCCGGAAGCTCCGGGTTAAGTAGCGGCTCCCCCCAGGTGTAGAGCTGGATGCTCCCGAGCAGAGGAATTTCCTTGAGGAGCTTATCGAGAACTTTTCCGTATGTTTTGGCGCTCATAAAACCTTTGGCTGGTTGTATATTCTCATTGCCGCGAGGGCAGGATATGCACCTAAGATTACACATGCCGGCGACATCGACGCTAGGATCAATGTCGTTTAGCTCTCGACAAAGGAAGTAACCCTGCCCATTGCGCAACCCAGCCCGTTCACAGCAGTCGCCAATTTCCAGGTCGCAGTGGCCCGAAGCGGCTATGATAATTCCCTCTCCTATACGAACAGACTCAAACACATCGTCCGGTTTGCTAATGGTGTAGCCCAAGGCGCTCCTGCCCTGAAGCGAAGGAGAGCTGTCAAGGAAGGATTCAACCGGAGCACCGATCCGCTCCAGCGAACGACATACTCCCTGGCCGACGATCATCGCGCCCCATACAAAGACCTTTTTGTTTGAGCAGAGTTGGCGTAATTCTTCAGCAGTAATCATGGCTTAAGTCTTCCTTTTGGACGGGGATGCTGGACTTGGTTGCGATAAGCTTTTCATTACCGTAAACACAATAGGCTCGGTGGATGCCTTTTTCCATACATTTTCGGCAGTGATCGCTGCCTATGCGGGCAGCCTCGATTTCATCCAGAGTCACTGAAAGGAAATCCTTATCCAAGAGTTTAAGGGCGGGATCATACCATTCCATGCAATGCGCCACAGAGAGATCCCAATCGATCCATAAATGGTTCATGTAAAAGCAGGGGCGATTTCTTTCTGCGCGAGCAATATCCATAACTTCCTCGACATGCAAGAATTGCAGTTTTCTGGTTTTCGCAGCGGCATCTGTGATCTGCCCGCCATCAACTACCAAAGCGATGTTATCAAGCGGCGCCAGCGCGGCATGTCGATATCGCAGCGTAAAGCCAAGTTTGTCGCAAAATGACTGGATTTTGGGGAAATCATTCCTGTTGTGTGAGTATATGTGGAAAAAAAATTCGACGATCATGTCCGGGTGATGGCGCTGTTTGTATTCGGAAAGCTTGTGACAGTTGGAATGAAAGACGTCCCATCGTGCTCCTGTGTGGGTGCATTCGTAGTTTTCCCCCCAGCCTGAGTTAGAGATACGGAACCAGTCCGGACCGGCTTGGACAACATCCTCGAAATCCTTCTCCATGGCCAGATTGCTGGACACCGCAGAAAGGAGCCCATTGTTCCTTGTAATCCGTATAATCTCCGGCAGAGCCGGATTGAGAAGAGGTTCGCCCCAGTTGTAGAGTGTTATTATTCCTGTCCAGGGATCATCGAGAAGTATTTTATCGATAAGCCTGCTATAAACTTCAGCGGCCATAAACCCTGGTTTGCGATGCCGCGGCCAGTTGCCACGGGGACATGATATGCAGCGCAGGTTGCACATGCCGGCAACTTCAACCTGGTAATTGAAACGTCGCAACTCACCATAGACAGCTAAATCTTTATCTCTTTGCCAACCTTCTTCCTCGCATCTTTCGACAATTTCGTCAGCAAAGAAACCCGAGGCAACAAGAATGAATGATCTCTCCCATGACTCCTTGGAAAAGAAATTGATGGGATCCGTGATCGACAAACCAAAAGCTGAAGAACCAGCAAGGGAAGGTGAGCTGTCGATATAGCCGGTCGGCAAAATTCCGTGCCTTGTAAGCGACAGGCGGGCTGCATAGCCATCATGACGCGCTCCCCATATAAAAACATTCCGCCCATTTATCAGCTCAATCAGCTTTGCAGGTTTCCGTAAGTCTGTAGCCTTTGGTTTGTTCATTTATATTCTCTTCTTTCTGACTAGTGTCTTGTCAACTCTCAAGTATAGGATAGAGACGGCTATGTAACCCAGCAATATAAAACTGACTCCGCAAATATAGGGGAATGATGACGAACCGCCATGCGATATTCCGGCACCAAAAAGTTAACATATTCCGCTGTTCGTCCAGATGAACTTCTCTACTGTATCGCCGACATAAGCGCCGGCATCGACGAAGTGATCATTCCCGATATTTACAAACTCAGGAAGGGCGAAGTACTGATTTCCCTCCATAACCGAAGCACAGTAGGAATTGTCTCCTGTAAGCATCGTTTTCAGAATTCCGTCGTAGCTCAGCCGCGACCGGTCGTCCTTCAGTAAATTGTTGCGGACATGGGTGATACGATCCATGTTGCTTACAACAAAAAACGCGTCGAATGACATGCTGACGATCCCCAGTTCTTCCAGTTGCCGGAACATGGGGATCAAGGCTTGGCGAAGCGCAATGAGAACAATCGGTGCTGATGTTACAGAAGAATCATGCGGCGGAACAACAGGAATATCAGCCAGCAGTGTTCCCTGTTTATCAGGATCGTTGTCTGCAAGACAAAGGATTTTTACCCCCTTTTTCTTGAGGTAGTTGATTGCGAAACGCCCCTGGGCTCCTGCACCGAAAATTACAACACCTTCAGCCAAGGCGTCTATAGCCACGGCCATATTCTTTTCCAGACTGGAACAAAGCCCTGTGACCTCATTCCAGCTATCGTTTACATCGTTTGTCATCATTCGCTGTCCATAATGTCGTTCAAAAACCTATCCAGTTTACGACGATCGCCCCAGAAACCCATCGGCTCATAATCTGGATACGTGTAATAGCCTAAATTCAAATTGATTTTCCATCCATTTTCTTTAATCCAGCCCTCTACAAGGCTACGGACTGATATCGGCTTTCCAGAACAGATATTCACTACACCAATATCGGCCCCATTTAAAGCCATCATAACAATATACTTTGCCACATCTGTAACGTGGAGGTAGTCTCGTAGCTGCTCCCCACCCGACATATTGAATGTGTTATCTCCGCGCCTTACAGATAGCTTCAACTGAGGCCACAGTGAATTTTCGGCTTGTCCTTCACCATACAGGTAGAAAAGCCGGGCCCAGGTTAGCGCAAATGGTTGTGTTGCGCGCAGGTATTCAAGTTGTCGACGGAGTGCATCCTTAGCATACCCATAAGGATTGTTCGGACGGGTTTCCATTTCTTCTGTTAATTGACCCGATTGCATTCCATACTCAAGGCAGGTGCCGGAGACAACGAGTGCAGGAAGCCCGGCGCGGATAAGTCCGCTCAGAAAGTGATACTGCATCGGCAATTCTTGTTCAAAGTGATGCAGTGAGTGGTAGTTGGGTAGGCCTCCCCACGCCAGGTGAATTAGGACGTCCGGGCGGCCCAGGAGATCAAAGGCGTTGTCTGGTGGGTTCTGCAAATCGAGTTGGAAAATCTCGGACCCGAGAGCGGCTAAATTTGTATTTCCTGTATCTCGAACTAAGGCAACCACGTCGACCGAATGCCTTGATAATTCAGAAAGCACATGCCTTCCAATAAATCCGCCTGCACCGGTAACTAAAACACGCCTTGTCGAGTCGGCCTTCATCTTCTTTCGATCCCCTCGAAGTTATTGTCAATAAATGGGCAACTCTGATCTTTGGGGGAAATAACACTCACAGGTAATGGCCACTTGATCGCCAGGGCGGGATCATCAAATCTCAATCCACGCTCATGTTCCGGGCTGTAAAATGCGGAACAAAGATAAATCAATTCGGCATTATCGGTAAGAGTCTGAAATCCATGCGCGAATCCCTCGGGGATATAAACCAATCTCATATTGTCTTTCGACAATTCCACGCCATGCCATTGCATAAAGGTGGGTGAACCCGCCCTGAGATCCACCATAACATCAAAAACCTTCCCTTGAACACACCGGATAATTTTTGTTTCACAGGCTGGCGGAAGTTGATAATGCATTCCCCGGATCGCCCCCTTTTGACTGGTTACAGAATGGTTGATCTGAACAATCTGCTTATGAAAGCCGATTTTTGTAAATTCCTTTTGGCAAAAGGTTCGTACAAAGAGACCTCTCTCATCCAGGAACGGTTCAAGTTCAATGACATAAGCTCCGGCTAATGGCGCTTCAACAAATTTCATTCTTCCGCCCATAAAATATGTTTGCTTTTTGCATCTGCAATATAACTGTGGAGATCCTCAATGCTTTGAGTTTCGTTGGATTCATAAAATGCCCTGTACCAAAGAGCCGTTTTCTCAACTGCGCTCTTTCCATCCCATACAGGTGTCCATTGTAATTTTGTGCGGGCCTTTGAACAGTCGAGCCTGAGCATTCCCGCCTCGTGCGGCTGATCGGGAATTGCGTTGATTTCATAGTCAATTTTCGGCCAGGCCTTTTTTACCTGACCTGCGATCTCACCCACAGTTGCATTCCCATCTTCGGATGGTCCAAAGTTCCATGCTTCGGCAAATTCTTTCCGACCTTCCAATAGCTTTTGTCCGAGGAGCAAGTATCCGCTTAATGGTTCAAGAACATGCTGCCACGGCCGGGTGGCCTGTGGGTTCCTGATTTTTACTTTTTCATTTTGGTTTACGGCACGCATCATGTCCGGGATAAGCCGGTCAATAGCCCAATCGCCTCCCCCGATGACATTCCCTGCGCGGCCGCTCGCCAGAAGAGTGTTATGTGCGCTACCATAATCTTTGAGATTAAAGAAGGAATTACGCCAGCAACTGGTGGTGAGTTCAGAACATCCTTTCGAGGCGCTGTAGGGGTCATAGCCGCCGACAGGATCAACTTCCCTGTAACCCCAGGACCATTCTCTATTCTCATAACACTTATCACTGGTGACGTTGACGATGGCGCGGACCGTGCCGCTCGCTCTTGATGCCTCAAAAACATTGATGGTTCCCATGACGTTGCTGCCAAAAGTCTGAACCGGATCTTTGTAAGAAAGCCTGACTATAGCCTGAGCGGCAAGATGAAATACAATCTCCGGTTGCTGTTCTCTGAATACCTGTTTCACTTTTTCCGCATCGCGAACATCTCCAATAACGGAGTTTATGTCCATATCGAGTAAGTGGAAATGGTTGGGTTCTGTTGGCGGCTGCAGGGAATAACCGGTGATCTTTGCGCCCATTTGTGAGAGCCACAGGGCCAGCCATGAACCTTTGAAGCCGCTGTGCCCTGTGATAAGAACCCTCTTATTTTGATAAATATGGTTAAACATGAATTAGCTCGTAGTTTGTAGCTCGTAGTAGGAGCTGGTTATTGGTTTCTTTTCACAGAGTTTATGAAACCATTAAGCATTTTTGCGATTTCTCTTGTTTCGTTTTTCACAGCAAAGAACTCTTCCTGTGATAACCAGTGTCTTTTTATAAATATTTCCAAAAGTGTCATGGTTTCGTAAAGAGATCCTCTTGCAATATAAAGAAAATGGACAAATTCCTTTTTTGAAAAACGTCCTTTACCTTCCGCAATATTCATCGGAACGGATGTACAAGATGATTCCATTTGCTCAATCAGCCGATAATGGTTTCTTTTTGTACCTACGTTTTCGGCAATAGTCAAAATACGATCCGCCCATTCAAGTGATCTCTGCCAGATAAGCAGTTTTTCATACCCAAACTCAATATCATCAATGCCACTCAAATTCCACCCCTCCCATCTACCAGCTGCCACCTACGACCTACCATCTACCATCTACCAGCTACCAGCTACCAGCTCCTCCCACCTCCCACCTCCCACCTCCCACCTCCCACCTAACAGCCAAGAGCTAACAGCTACGAGCTAACCACTACCCCCATACCTTCCACTTAGCCTTGCCTTCAGCCCACAGCCTATTCAAGTATTCCGTATCCCTCAGCGTATCCATACATGCCCAAAAGCCCCTATGTTTATAGAGCATAAGCTCGCCTTGCCGGGCAATCTCTTCCAGGGCTCCGATCTCGAAATCGCAGGAATCGTCCTCTGAAAGATAGTCAAACACGGCCCGGTTCAATACAAAAAAACCGCCATTGACGAAACCATTGCCGTTTTTGGGCTTTTCGCTGAACGCTCCAATCCTGTCTCCCTCAACCTTAAGCTCGCCAAAGCGGGAAGCGGGGTTAATCCCTGTCAGGGTAGCCAGCTTTCCGTGGCTTTTATGAAAAGAGAGAAGCGCGCCGATGTCTATGTCGGCAACTCCATCCCCGTAAGTCACCATAAAGGTGTCGCCTGTGACGTATTTCTGAATCTTTTTCAGCCGCGCGCCCTTCAGTGTCGCTTCTCCTGTATTGGCCAGGGTAATCTTCCACCCGTTCTCTTCATGCCCGTGGTAAATGCAAAGCCTTTCAGGTTTCCCTAATTCAATGGTTACGTCATTGTTCATCAGCTCATAATGACAGAAATAATTTTTGATCATCTCCCCCTTGTAACCAAGGGCAAGCACAAAATCCTTATACCCGAACTGGGAATAATATTTCATGATATGCCATAAAATTGGGCGATCTCCGATGTTGACCATAGGCTTTGGCCTGAATTCCGTTTCTTCACGCAGGCGGGTACCAAGACCGCCGCATAAGATGACTACTTTCATTGTGGAACCTCCCACCAGTTACCTTGGTCAAGATAACAAAATCAAATAGTTATGCTTGAGCATTCTCCCATAGTGCAAGGACTACTCCCGGACGAATTGAGATATTTAAGGCATTTTATATAACATTGAAATAAATCCGATCTTTCCGGATAAATTAGAAGAGCTTCCTGAAGGGTCTTGAGCAGGTTGCTGATGCGATAATATCCGAGGGTTGATATCTCCGAGAATAAAGCAGCTTCTGATTTATCATTGCGCCAGGTCCAATAATAAATGCCCTTTGATATCAGGGCTACGGCTCTGTCAATTTCGTATTTCATGTGGTTGCCATATCTGGCCTTGAAGCAGGTTATCACTTCCCGCATGAGCGCATCCCTGCAAGAATTGTCGAACGCTGCATTGTTGAGTAAGTCAAGGTGAGCAAAAGTAAGGCGACAATATGGCAAATAAAAGCCTTGATTGAATAAATTAGGATCGCATTCGGCAATTAGCTGAGCGTTTCTCTCATCTGGGGACTTATAATTATAATCACGAGTAAACCTTCTTATAAACAACGGCTCAGGTATCTGTATAATCTTTCCTGACAGCGCAACTTCAGCCAG
>Ga0180009_10001609_pt1 | contig 27406 bp, 23 predicted proteins | sample OS_PC_MetaG_FD_123537 | JGI IMG/M metagenome (GOLD analysis project Ga0180009, IMG submission 123537) | Groundwater microbial communities from the Aspo Hard Rock Laboratory (HRL) deep subsurface site, Sweden - OS_PC_MetaG | ecosystem: Environmental > Aquatic > Deep subsurface > Groundwater... | reverse complement strand
CAAGAACATGTCGGAATACGTGGTCTACATGGTGAAGGGCAAGGACGTGCGCCACACCTCGCTGGAAGAGATCGAGAAAGAAGTGATGTGATTTTCAGCGCGGCAAATGCAAACGGGCTCCTGTAGGAGCCCGTTTTTTTGGCTGTCTGTGACGGATTTACCTGCAAGGGGCAGGTCGCGGTTGTAAAACCGCTAAAGCGCCAACAACCCCGCACTAGTTACTTGGCGGGCGGAACGTAGCCCGCTGCGGCGTCGACATTGCCGCCGCCAAAGAAATAACGTTCCATCTGTTCCATCAGATAGCTGCGCGCCTGCGTATCGGCCAGGTTGAGTCGGTTTTCGTTGATCAGCATGGTCTGGTGGCGCTGCCAGCCGCCCCAGGCTTCCTTCGACACGTTCTCGAAAATCTTCTTGCCCAGTTCGCCCGGCACCGGCTGGAAGGCCAGGCCTTCGGCCTCGCGCCCGAGCTTCACACAATTCACCATCCGCGTCATTTGCTGCTCCTTCAAAAATCAATCGCCCGATTCTAACCCAAGCTGTTTCATGATGCGGCGGGCGAATACCCCCATTTCCTTTGCGGCCTGCTTGTCGCCGCGCGCCTCGGCCACGGCGATGCCCTGCCGGTAGGCAGCCAGCGCATCCTGCCACGATTCGATGTCGCTCAAGGCCTTGCCGAGCAGCTTCCAGGCGGCGGAATACTTGGGATCGTGCTCGACCGCGCGGCGCAGATGCTCGGCGGCTTTTCCCGCGTCGCCCGCCTTCAGATATTCATTGCCGAGCGAAAAGCGCAGCAACGCATTGTCGCGGCCGGCGGCCAGCATGGATTCGAAATCGGCAATCGACGGCATAAATTTCCTCCCTACTTCCGCCAGAACACCGGCGTGAGCACCACCAGCAGGGTAAAGAATTCCAGCCGCCCGAGCAGCATGGCAAAGCTGCACACCCAGGTCTGGAAGTCATTCAGGATGGCGTAGGTGCTGGCGGGGCCGACCTGGCCGAGGCCGGGGCCGGTGTTGTTGACCATTGCGACCACGGCGGTGAAGGCGGTGAAGATGTCCAGCCCCGACGCCGACAGCACGAACGACAGTATCACGATCGAGGCGACATAGATGAACAGGAAGGCCAGCACCGCATAGGTGATCTTGTTGGGCACCGGCTGGTTGCCGAGCTTGGTGTGAACCGTTGCGCTGGGGTGCACCAGCTTGATCATTTCGCGATAGACCTGCTTGTAGAGCAGGATCGCGCGCAGCATCTTGATGCCGCCGCCGGTGGAGCCGGAGCCGGCGATGAAGCTCGACAGGAACAGCATCCACAGCGGCGCGAAATAGGGCCAGACGTTGTAGTCGGTGGTGGAGAAGCCGAGCGTGGTGGCGACGGAGATGGTGTTGAAGGCCGCATAGCGCAGCGCCTCGGGGAAATCCAGATAAAAGCCCTTGTACAGCAGGTAGAAGGTCAGCCCGAGAATGCTGGCGCCGAGCACGAAAAAGACCCAGCGGATTTCCGTGTCGAAACGGTAGGCCGACAGGTTCTTCATGCGCAGCGCCATGAAGTGCGTAGAAAAGCTGATCGCCGCGATCAGCGCAAACACCATGACGATGCTCTCGAGCACCACGGAATCAAAGTAGCCCATGCTGGCGTCGTGCGAGGAAAAGCCGCCGAGGCTCATCACGCTGAAGGCATGCACCAGCGCGTCCACCCAGTTCATGCCGCCGAGCCACAGCGCCAGAATGCAGAACACGGTGATGAGGGCATACACCAGCCACAGCCCCTTGGCGGTTTCCGCCATGCGCGGGGTGAGCTTACTGTCCTTCATCGGCGTCGGCGTCTCCGCCTTGAACAGCTGACGGCCGCCGACCCCTAGCATCGGCAGCACCGCCACCACCAGCACGATCACGCCCATGCCGCCGATCCAGTGCATTTCGGTGCGCCACACATTGATCGACGGCGGCAGGGCATCCAGCCCCGACAGCACCGTCGCGCCGGTGGCAGTCAAGCCCGATACCGCCTCGAAATAGGCGTCGGTGTAACTGAGATCGGGCATGTAGGACAGCAGCGGGATGGCAGAGTAGAGCGGCAGAATCGTCCAGATCATCACCACCAGCAGAAAGCCATCCCGGGTCTGCAGTTCGCGCTTGCCGCGGCGGGAAAAAACCCACAGCACCAGCCCGGACAGGAAGGTGGCGGCGATCGCCATGTCGTACGCCTTGTGCGCGCCGTCCTCCAGAACGAGCGAGACCGCCAGCGGCAACAGGAAAGCTGCCGAAAACAGCATCAGCACTTTCGACAGGATGTGAACGACGGGCAGTATTTGCGACATATGTCGTTGGGGGTGGCGTTTCCCTCCCGCCGCACGCGGCAGGGGTGGGGCGGGCTTCGATTAACGCGATGTTACCAGTGCCGGCGCCTAGCCGCGCCAGAAGGCGCGGGTAAACAGCACGAATACGGTAAACAGTTCGAGCCGGCCGAGCAGCATGGTGAACGCGAGCACCCAGGTCTGGAAGTCGTTGAGGCCGGCATAGTTCGTTCCGGGACCGACCTCATTGAGTCCGGGCCCGGCATTGTTGATGCAGGCAATAACGGCGGAAAACGCGCTGACGAAATCGAGTCCGCTGGCCAGCAACACCAGCGTCATGGTCACGATGGTGGCGATATACATCATGACGAAGGCCTGGATTGCAAACACGATCTGGTTCGGCACGGCGTGGCCGCCGATCTTGACCGGCAGGCGCGCTGCGGGATGCAGCTGGTGTTCGAGCTCGCGCACACCCTGGCGGAACATCAGCACCACCCGGATCATTTTGAGGCCGCCGCCAGTGGAGCCAGAGCTCGCGGTGATGCAACTGAGCAGCAACATCCACATCGGCGCAAATATCGGCCACGTGTTGTAGTCGGTGCTGGCAAAGCCGCAGTCGGTGGCGAGCGACACCAGGTTGAAGCTGACATGGCGCAGCGCCGTCAGAAATTCCGGATAGACGCCGGCCTGCCATACATAAAGGCTGATCCCGAGGCAACTTGCGATCACCACCACCAGCACGCCCCGCACCTCGGCATCGTGCCGGTACGCCGCCAGGCTCTTCTGGTGGAAGGCGAGAAAATGGGTGATGAAGTTGAGCGCCGCCAGCATCATGAAGACAATCATCACGCCCTCGATCAGCGGCGAATCGAAATAGCCGATGCTGGCGTCGTGGGTGGAAAAACCGCCCAGGCTCAGGGTGGCAAAGGCGTGGCAAATGGCATCGAACCAGCTCATGCCGGCCAGCTTCAACGCCACCGCACACGCCACGGTCAACGCGGCATACATCGCCCACAGCAGCTTGGCCGTATCGGCGATGCGCGGAGTGAGCTTGCTGTCCTTGATCGGCCCCGGCAACTCGGCTTTCAGCAGCTGGCGCCCGCCGACGCCCAACAGCGGCAGGATCGCCACCGCCAGCACGATGATGCCCATGCCGCCCAGCCACTGCAGCAGATGTCGCCACAGATTGAGCGAGGGCGGCAGGGTGTCAAGCCCGCTCATCACGGTGGCGCCGGTGGTGGTCATCGCCGAGATGGCCTCGAAATAGGCGTCGGTGAAACTCATCTCCGGCGAATGGATCAGGAAGGGCAGGGTGGCGAAGGCCGGCAGGCCGGTCCACACCAGCATCACCAGCAGGAAACCGTCACGCACCTTGAGTTCGCGGCGCCAGCGCCGCGCCCCCAGCCACAGCGCAAAGCCGGCGATCAGCGTCCCGGCAAAGGATTCGTCGAACGCGAACTGTGCGGCATCGTGCCCGGCCAGGGCCGTCACCAGCGGCACCAGCATGGTGAAGGAAAAAATCAGGATCACCATCCCGAACACATGCAGGACCGGTGCAAAACGGGAGATCGGGCGACGCATCCGGCTTGAACTCACGCGGTGGCGGGGTGGTGGGTTACTGGCTTGCGCGTCGTGGGGCACGATCCGGCAACAAGGTGCCGTGGGTCTGCGGGCGGGTATCAGAAAAAGCCGAAACCGACCTGGAACAGCTTTTCGACCTTGGGAATGATGCGCTTGTTGAGCGCAAACACGATCAGGTGGTCCTCGGTCTGGATCAGGGTGTCGTGGTGGGCGATCAGCACTTCCTCGCCGCGGATGATGGCGGCGATCGAGGCACCATCCGGCAGCGCCACGTCGCCAATGCGCTTGCCCACCACCTTGGAGGTCTTGAGGTCGCCGTGGACGACGATTTCCAGCACCTCGGCAGCACCACGCCGCAGGCTGTGCACCGCCGCCATGTCGCCGCGGCGGATCTTGGACAGCAGCGGGCCGACCGTGGCCTGCGCCGGCGAGATCGCGATGTCGATCTCGCCGCCCTGCACCAGATTGACGTAAGCCGAGCGGTTGATCAGCGCGATCACCCGCTGCGCGCCCATGCGCTTGGCCAGCAGCGCAGACATGATGTTGTCCTCGTCGTCGTTGGTCAGCGCGCAGAAGACGTCGATGGCCTCGATGTTTTCCTGCTCGAAAAGGTCCTCGTCGGTGGCGTCGCCCTGCAGCACCAGGGTGCGGTGCAGCTGCTCGGCCAGCTGCGCGCAGGTGGCCTTGTTGTGGTCGATCAGCTTGACTTCGTAGCTGCGCTCGAGCGACGCCGCCAGGCGGCGTCCGATGTTGCCGCCGCCGGCGATCATCACCCGCTTGACCGGGCGCTCCATACGGCGCAGCTCGCGCATGACGACTGGAATGTCCTGCTTGCGAGCGAGAAAGAACACCTCGTCACCCGGCTCGATGACGGTGATGCCCTTCGGCACGATGCCGCGGTCGCGCCGGTAGATCGCCGCCACCCGCGCGTCGATGTCCGGCATGTGGCGACGCAGGTCCTGCAGCTCGTGGCCGATCAGCGGGCCGCCATGGTAGGCGCGCACCGCGACCAGCCGCACCTTGCCGCCGGCAAAGTCCAGCACTTGCAGGGCTTCCGGATGCTCGATCAGCCGGCGCAGGGTGTCGGTGACTTCCTGCTCGGGGCTGATGATGTGGTCGACGCCGAAATGCTCCGACAGGAATTCGCCCTCGGACTCCAGGAAGTCGTTCGAGCGGATGCGCGCGATGCGGGTGGGGATGTTGAACAGCGTGGCCGCCAGCCGGCAGGCCACCAGATTGGTTTCGTCGCTCTGGGTCACCGCCACCAGCATGTCGGCGTCGCCGGCGCCGGCCACCTTCAGCGTCGAGGGGTGGGCGGCGTGGCCGCGCACGGTGCGCAGGTCGAAGCGGTCCTGCAATTCGGCCAGGCGCGCGGCGTCGAGGTCGACCACGGTGATGTCGTTGTTTTCGGCGACCAGGCTGGCGGCCAGATTGGAGCCGACCTGGCCGGCGCCGAGGATGATGATTTTCATGATGGGGTGCGGGGCAAGGGTGGAGGGGTGAATGCCGGGGGCAGCGCACCCCTCACGCCTGACGCTTCAGCCAGGTCAAAGGTCTTCGTCAAGTCGGCGGCCATGCTTGATGTTGAGCTGCTTCAGCTTGCGATACAGGTGGGTGCGCTCCAGCCCGGACTTGTCGGCCACCCGCGTCATGCTGCCACCTTCCTTCTGGATCAGGTGTTCGAAATACATGCGCTCGAACGCGTCGCGCGCCTCGCGCAGCGGGATGTCGAGCGGGATGCCGTGCGCCACCGCGGGCGAGGCCTGCTTCATCGGCGCCAGCACGCGGTTGACGTCGATGGCGTCGATTTCGCCCGCCAGTGCGGTGACAGCCAGCGTGCGCACCACATTGTTGAGCTGCGGCAGATTGCCCGGCCAGTCGAAATTGCGCAGCTGGTTCAGCGCCGGCGTGGTGAGCCGGCGCACCGGACAAACGCCCGCCTCAATCAGCTGCGCCAGCATGAAGTTGGCGACCTCGGGAATGTCCTCGCGGTGCTCGCGCAAGGGCGGCACCTGGATCGCGAGGCTGGACAGACGGTAGAACAGCCGACTGTCGAATTCGCCCGCCGCCACCATGGGGTCGAGGCTGCGGCTGGAGGCGCACACCAGACGTGCGCCGGTGCCTTCGATGCGGTCGAGCAGCAGACCCAGCCCTTTTTGCTCGAGCCGCGCGAGCTCGCACGCATCCGACAGGAACAGGGTGCCGTTGCCGAGCGATTCGACAAAGCTCAGCGGATCGGACACCAGGCGCGCGCGGTCCTTGATCTCGACCCAGGGCGTGCCGGTTTGATGCAGGAAATGGGCGCACACCTCGAAGCCGCTGCCAGGTTCGCCCTGCAGCATCACCGGTGCGGTGTTGCCGGCAATCTGGCCGAGGCGCTTTTTCAGATCGAGGATCAGCGGGCTGCGGCCGAGAGCCGACAGGTCCATGCTGGGAGCGCGCCGCGGCAAAGCGACGCCGCGCTTGATCGCCTTGCTGACGGTGTCGATCAACTTGGCCAGCGCCACCGGCTTTTCCAGAAAGTCGGCCGCGCCGAGCTTGGTGGCTTCGACCGCGGTATCGATGGTGCCGTGGCCGGACATCATCACCACCGGCATGGTGAGCTGGCCGCCGCCCGCCCATTCCTTCAGCAGCGTGACGCCGTCGGTGTCGGGCATCCAGATGTCGAGCAGGACCAGGTCGGGGCGGCGCAGTGCGCGGAAGGCGCGCGCTGCCTCGGCGTTTTCCGCCAGGTGCACGTCGTAGCCTTCGTCGGTGAGGATCTCCGACAACAATTCACGAATCCCCACTTCGTCGTCGACGACGAGAATATGCCCGCTCACGTGTGTTCTCCGGCTGCCGAAAAAACAGGCAGCGCGATGCGTATCGCCGCGCCGCCCGATTTGAGGTTCTCGATCTGGATTTTGCCCTGGTGCTCTTCCACGATTTTTTTGACGATGGCCAGCCCCAGACCGGTCCCTTTGGCCTTGGTCGTTGCATAGGGCTCGAACAGCCGCGTCATCAGGTGCTCCGGAAAGCCGGCTCCATTGTCGGTTACGGTCAGGCAAACGGCCTGGTTGCTGAGATGCGTGCTGATCTCAACCTTTGGCGAGGCATGGCCCGCCAGCGCATCCTGCGCATTTTGCAACAGATTATGTATCACCTGTCGCAATAATGTGGAGTCTCCCGCAACACGCGGCAGACCGGCGTCGAGTTGCAACTGCAGTCCAAGCGCCCGCGCGTCGTACAGCGCGAGCACTTCGTGCACCAGCGCATTGAGGTCGAGCGCTTCGAGCTTGGCGCGCGGCATCCGCGCATAGCCGGCAAAGGCGTCGACCATGCTCTTCATCGCGGCGACCTGGTTGACGATGGTCTGCGTGGCGCGCGACAGGAACTCGGCATCCGCCACTTCGAGGCGACCGTCGAGTTTCCGCGCGATGCGCTCGGCCGAGAGCTGGATCGGGGTGAGCGGATTCTTGATCTCGTGTGCCAGCCGCCGCGCCACCTCGCTCCAGGCGGCGTTGCGCTCGGCGTCGATCAGCTTGGTGACGTCGTCGAACACCAGCACATAGCCGCGCTCGACGCCCGGCGGCAGCCGGGTGCCGCGCAGCAGCAGCGTCTGGCTGCCGCCGGGGCCGGCATAATCGATCTGCTCCTGCCATTCGCCCGCATGCTCGCCGAAACGCGCGACCACCCGCATGCCAAATTCGTTCAGCACTTCGCCCGGCAGCCCCAGCCCGGCAAGCGGCCGCGCATCGAGCACGGATGCGTCGACACCCAGGATCTGCGCCGCCGCGCTGTTGATCGTGCGCACCTGCAGCGCCTCGTCGAGCACCACCACGCCGGACGACAGGTTGGCCAGCACGCGCTCGAGAAACGCCTTGGCCTGCTCGGTCTGCTGGTGGGTCTGCGCCACCTGCTCGCGTGCCTCGGACAGCTGGCGTGTCATGCGGTTGAACGACTGGATCAGCACGCCGAGTTCGTCGCGGCTCTTCACCGTCGGCATCTGCGAAAAATCGCCCTTGGCCACCGCGCGGGTGCCGCGCGCCAGCGAACGCAGCGGGGCACCGAGCCGTTCCGACAGCAGGTAGGCGATGACCAGGGTCATCAGCAGCGCGAGCATCAGGGTGAGCGTCAGCGCCACGCCATAGAGGCGCTTCAGTCCCAGCCGCGACACCGCGATCTGCTGGTATTCCTGGTAGGCCAGCTGCACCGCCTGCGCATCGCGCGCGAGGCTGGCCGGCACCGGCTGCACCAGCTGCAGCACCCGGGTATCGCTGGTCAGCGCGCTGGTATACACCGGCACGATGACGTGCATGATGAGCCCGCGCTCGGGCACTTCCTCGATGCGGCTGTAGGGCTGCTGCTGCCGAGCCTGCCACAGCGCACTGCGCTCGGGCAGCACCGGCAGCAAGGTGCCGCTTTCGCCGCTGACGTGCGCGATCACGCCGCCGCGTTCGTCGAACAGGGTCAACTCCTGCACCGCGCTCTGTTCGCGCAGGGTGGACAGGCTGGTGATGATCGAGCCCATGCCCTCGTCCGACAGCGACAGCGCCATGCGCTGGGCTTTTTTGTCGAGCTCGCGCAGCAGGTCGTCGAGCGCGGCCTGGCCGAGATTGACACCGGAGGCCAGCGCATTGTCGACGCGCACGTCGAACCAGGTTTCGATCGACCGGTTGAGAAAGAACACCGAGGCGCCGTACACCACCAGCCCGGGCAGCAGGGCGACGACGCCGAACATCACCAGCAGCTTGAGCGTGAGCTTGGCGCCGAAGACGCCGCGGCGGATGCGTTTCTGCAGCCACCACAAGCGCCAGCCCAGCAGCAGCAGCATCGCCACGCCGAGCACGCCGCCGACGACGAACAGGGTGGGCAGGGAGTCGGAGAACACGGCGCTGTCGCCGCTGGCGTAGAACAGCAGTCCCAGCAAGGCGATGCCCATGACGAGGGCGGCGGCAATCAGACGGCGCATCAGGGCATGGACAGTTTGACGAGGGGCGCTTCGAACGACCAGTTGTACCAGGGCGTCACCAGTTCCCATTTGTCGCTGGTCACCGCGCCGATGGACAGCGGTTTGGGGAGCTGCGCGGTGTCGAGACGCAGCCGCAGGCGGGCATCGTAACGCTGGCCGGTCGTGAGCACGCCGCGGTCCAGCACGTGCCAGCTCTCCACCTGCCCCAGCAGCGTGAGTGCCTCGTCGAGGGTGGCGGCCGTGCGGGTGGTGTAGCCGGTTTCGACGACATAGCGACGCAGCAGCAGGTGGTAATAAATCCGCAGCTTGCGCGTAGGCTCGGTGATGTCTTCGTCAAACCACCAGTTGCGCGGGCGGCTCAATTCCAGCTGCAGCAGGAAATGCAGGTGGATGCCCTTGGCGAGCGCGTCTTCCAGCGTGGGATTGAGCGAGATGTCGATCAGCGCATCCAGCACATAGCCCTGCGGCGTGGCCTGGATGCTGGCCTGCCGCACTGCGCTTTTATCGTTGGCCAGCGCGCTGCCGGCAAAAATCAGCCAGCCGGCCAACCATAGCATGGCCAGCCTGCGAAGCAGGGGATCAGATCTTGCGCAGCAGGGCGTAATAAAAACCGTCATGTTCGGCGTCTGGCAGCAAGGATCCGTCGGACAAAGGTTCTGCAAGTGGGCAGCGTTCGGCATCCCCGGCATGGCGCGCCAGGAACGCCTGCACTTGCCCGGCGTTTTCTTCATGGAATATCGAGCAGGTGGCGTAAAGCAATGTACCACCCGGGGCCAGCAGTCGCCACAGCGTCTCCAACATAACGGCCTGCTGGGCGGCAAATTGAGCGATGTCTTCGGGGCGGCGCAGCCACTTGATGTCGGGGTTGCGGCGCACCACGCCGGAGGCGCTGCACGGCACATCGGCCAGAATGCGATCGAACGGCCGGCCGTCCCACCAGGCGTCGGGCTGCGCGACATCGCCGGCAACGAGCGTGGCCGTCAGCTGCAGGCGGCCGAGATTTTCCTGCACCCGCGTCAGCCGTGCCGCGTCGATATCGAGCGCGACGAGATCCACTTCACTGCGCTCAAGGATATGGCCGGTCTTGCCGCCGGGCGCCGCACACGCGTCCAGCACGCGCTCGCCCGCTTGCGCATCAAGCAGGCGCGCCGCCCACTGCGCGCCGGCGTCCTGCACCGACACATGGCCTTCGTCGAAGCCGGGCAGGCTGTGCACCGGCACCGCGCGATCGAGCGTGACCGCATCGGGGCCGGTTTGATGTGCCGGCAGGCCGGCGTCGTTGAGTCGCCGCAGGTAGGCCGCGACATCGCCATGGCGGCAATTGATGCGCAGCGTGAAAGGCGGGTGCAGCAGGCTGGCCTCGAGGATCGCCTGCCAGTGCGCCGGGTGCTCGCTTTGCAGCCGGACAATCCACCAGTCGGGATGCGACCAGCGCGCGGTCGGCTGTTCGTCGGCGAGTTTGTCCAGCTCGGCGCGGCGGCGCTGAAAGTTGCGCAGCACCGCGTTGGCCAGACCGCGGCGCCAGCCTTCGCCCGCCGCGCTGACGGCGTTGTGCACCACGGCATGCGCGGGCGCGCGCGTGTAGGCCAGCTGGTAGAGCGCCACGCGCAGCAGCAAGCCCAATTCGGGATCAGTCAGCGGGCGCTCCAGCAGCGCGTCCAGCCAGGCGTCGAGACGCCCCAGCTGGCGCAGACTGCCGTAGACGATGTCCTGCAGCGCGCCGCGTTCGCCCGGCGTTTGCAGCTGTTGCAGGCGCCGCGGCAACACCTGATGCAGCGCCGCGCCGGCGAGCACTTCGTCGAGCGCGCCAGCGGCCAGTTTTTGCAGATTACGCATCGGGGAACACGCTCGGGTTCATTGCTTGTTTCATGGAATTCCGGCCGCAGCGACAAGCGGCGGATGATAGCAGGACGCGCGTCGCGTTAATCGGGGTTCAACGACCGAAACCGGTGCCGGGCGCGAGCGGCCGGCCGGCCAGAAATGCCGCCGCCGGCATCCGCTTGCTGCCCGCAGGCTGCACCGCATGCAGGGCCAGCGCGCCACTGCCGCAGGCGACGACCAGTTGCTCGGCGTCGGCGCGCAGCAGCGCGCCCGGCTGGCCTGCGCCGGCAACGGCCTGTGCCGCCCAGATTTTGAGCGGCGCGCCGTCGAGCACCGTCCACGCGCCGGGTGCCGGATTGTAGGCGCGCACCGCGCGCGCCAGCGTGTCAGCCGGCTGGCTCCAGTCCAGCTGCGCCTCCTCCTTGCTGAGCTTGGCGGCATAGGTGGCCTCGCGGTCGTCCTGCGCCTGCGGCACCAGGGCGGAAGGGTTTTCCAGCGCCGCGACGATGGCACGCGCGCCGGCTGCGGCCAGCGTGTCGTGCAGGCTCGCCGCAGTATCGGTGTCGCGGATCGGCACCGGCGTTTTCGCCAGCATCGCCCCGGTGTCGAGGCCGGCATCCATCTGCATGATGGTGATGCCGGTCTCGGTGTCGCCGGCCAGGATCGCGCGCTGGATCGGCGCGGCGCCGCGCCAGCGCGGCAGCAACGAGGCATGGATGTTGAGGCAGCCCAAACGCGGCAGGTCGAGCACCGCCTGCGGCAGGATCAGGCCATAGGCGGCGACCACCATGACGTCGGCATTCAGGGCGGCGAGTTCGGCCTGGGCTTCGGGGGTTTTCAGGCTGGCGGGCTGCGACAGCGGCAACCCGCGCGCCAGCGCCGCCTGCTTGACCGCGCTGGGGGTGAGCTTCATGCCGCGCCCGGCCGGACGGTCGGGCTGGGTCAGCACGCGGACGATGTCGTGGCCGGCGTCGGCCAGGGCCTCGAGAGCGGCTGCGGCAAACGGCGGCGTGCCGGCAAACAGGATCCGCACCGGCCGGCTCAGAGCGAGGCGCGCACCGGCGCGGCGTCGGGCCGGTGTTCGCGCGCCTGCTTCAGCAGCCTGGATTTAATGCGGTTGCGCTTGAGGTTGGACAGGTAGTCGACGAACACCTTGCCCATCAAATGATCCATCTCGTGCTGGATGCACACCGCCAGCAGGCCGTCGGCCTCGAGTTCGAACGGCTTGCCGTCACGGTCGAGCGCACGCACGGTGACGCGCTCGGCGCGGGTCACCTTGTCGAATACGCCGGGCACCGACAGGCAGCCTTCCTCGCTTTCCTCGGTACCCGACTGGGCGACGAGCTCGGGATTGATGAACACCTGCAGCGCATCGTGGGTATCGGAAATGTCGATCACGATGACGCGCTCGTGCACATTGACCTGGGTCGCAGCCAGTCCGATGCCGGGGGCGGCATACATGGTCTCGGCCATGTCGTCGACCAGCTGGCGGATGCGTTCGTCGACCGCCTTCACCGGCTTGGCGACGGTGTGCAGGCGCGCATCGGGGTAGTGCAAAATGTCGAGTCTGGCCATAACGAAGCTTTACGAAAGAATGGGATGGGCGCACACTTTGATGCAAAATCTGCATGATTCTGGCGCGTCGCACTAAATATAAGGTGACGGATAGCCGTAAGCTAAGCGCACAGTATATTTTCAACGGAAAATTAGACAAGGTCTAAATGGAGGGTTCCCCCGTGCGTCTACTCGTTGTTTCTCTTGCACTGCTGCTGGCTGCGCCGGCGCTGGCTGACACCCTTAAACTGCAGGACAACGCCCCGGACACCCATGTGGTCGTCAAGGGCGACACCCTGTGGGACATCTCCGGCAAGTTCCTCAAGGACCCGTGGCGCTGGCCACAGATCTGGAACCTGAACCGCGACGAGATCCGGAACCCGCACCTGATTTATCCGGGCGACCTCATCGTGCTCGACCGCAGCGGCAAGGAGCCGCGGCTGTCGCTGGTGCGGGGCGACAAGGGCGGCATGCAGACTGTCCGGCTGTCGCCCGGCGCGCGTGCCAGCGAAATCGGCAGCGACGCGATTCCGGCCATTCCGATCCGCGTGATCCACCCCTTCCTGTCGCAGCCGCGCGTGGTGCCGAAAGGCGCACTCGACGACGCGCCCTTCATTCTCGGCAGCAATGCCGAGCGGGTGGTGCTGGCCGCCGGTGACGACGCCTTCGCCACCGGCGGCAAGCCCGGCGTCACGCGCTGGAACGTGCTGCGCCCCGGCAAGCAGCTCAAGGACCCGGAAACCGGCGAAGTGCTGGGCTACGAAGTCGAATACCTGGGCGATGCGCGCACCCTGGTGGAGGGCGCGCCGCAGAAAATCCACATCACCCAGTCGGCCCAGGAAATTCTGCCCAAGGACAAGCTGGTGGAAGCCGACGAAAGCACCACCTTCGAATACATCCCGCACGCGCCCGAAACCGCGATCAGCGGCCGCATCATCTCGGCCTACGGCGGCCTGTCCGACAGCGGTCGCTACCAGACCGTGGTGATCAACCGCGGCAGCCGCGACGGCCTCGAACCCGGTCATGTGCTGTCGGTGTTTCGCGAAGGCCAGGCCGTCATGCTGACGCGCGACGAAAAAGACCGCATGACCTGGGTCAATGAAAAGGCCACCGGCGTCCCTGATGGCGGCGCCTGGCTTTACAGCGACGTGCGCTGCCTGAAGGAAGGCAGCAAGGTCACCTACGACCAGGCGGCCGATGTGCGCAACAGCTTCCGCAGCACCTGCCTCGGCAACCGCAGCGACCGGGCGGTCAAGCTGCCCGACGCCTACAGCGGCCAGGTGATGCTGTACCGCGTGTACGACCGCGTGTCGTATGCGCTGATCATGCAGTCCGACGGGCCGGTCTACCTGCTCGATACGGTCAGGAACCCCTGATCGTGCGCACGCAGAAGATGCCGCGCGCGTGACCGACCCCTGGCTGCGCCTCGCCCTGGCTGACGGGGTGGGCAACACCAGCCTGCTTCGCCTGCTGACGGCCTTCGGTTCTCCGGAGGCCGTTTTGGCATCCGGCCGCAGCGCGTTGATGCTGCATCTGTCGGCCGCCCAGTGCGACGCGCTGCTGGGTGAACCCGATGCCGCCGCGCTGGACGCCGTCCAGGCCTGGCTCGCGCAGCCCGGCAACAGCCTGATGACGCTGGCGGATGACGACTATCCGAAAAACCTGCTTGAGATCGCCGACCCGCCCGCGGTGCTGTACTGCAAGGGACGGCGCGCGCTGCTGAACCAGCCCGGCTTCGGCATCGTCGGCAGCCGCAACGCCACCCCGCAGGGCGTGCGCGACGCCGAGGCGTTTGCCCATGCGCTGTCCGACGCCGGGCTCACCATCATCAGCGGTCTCGCGCTCGGCATCGACGCGGCAGCACACCGCGGCGGACTGGCGGGTGCCGGATCGAGCGTGGCCATCGTCGGCACCGGGCTCGACCGCATCTATCCCGCGCGCAACAAGGCGCTGGCACACCAGCTGGTGGAAAACGGCCTGATCGTGTCGGAGTTCGCGCTCGGCACACCGCCGCTGCCGGGACATTTTCCGCGCCGCAACCGGCTCATCAGCGGCTTGAGCCGCGGCGTGCTGGTGGTGGAGGCCGCGCCCGACAGCGGCTCGCTGATCACCGCACGCGTCGCCACCGAACAGGGGCGCGACGTGTTTGCGATTCCCGGCTCGATCCACTCACCGCTGGCGCGCGGCTGCCATGCGCTGATCAAGCAGGGCGCCAAGTTGGTCGAATCGGCCGCCGACATCCTCGACGAACTGGCGTGGCCGCAGCGCCTGACGCCACCGAACCTGCGCACAGACCGCCCGCAGGGCGAGTGTCTGGCGGCGTCCCCCTTGCGGGGGTTGCCGGAGCACCCGACCGACCCCGTTCTGGCCGCGCTCGACGGCGCGCCCATCACGGTGGACACCCTGGCTCAAAGAACCGGGTTGACGCTGGAAGCGCTTTCGGCGAAGCTGTTGGCGCTTGAACTGGACGGGCGCATCGCATCCTTGCCCGGCGGGCGCTACCAAAAAATCCACTGACCCTATGCTCGATATCCTGGTTTATCTCTACGAAAGTTTCCGCATGGCCGAACTCGCGCCAGACCGCGATGCGCTTGAAAAGCGCCTGTTTGCCGCCGGTTTCGAGGAGGCCGACATCCACGCCGCGCTCGACTGGTACGCCAACCTGTCCGGTAGCGCCACCCATGACCGGCTGACGCAGGCCTTCGACCGCCATTACGCGCCGGAAGAGCTCGAGCGCCTGAACGACGCCTGCCGCGCCGAGCTGTCCTTCCTGGTCGGCGCCGAAATCCTCGACCCCGAATCGCGCGAGTGGGTGATTTCCGGGCTGATGGCGCTGGCCGGCGAGGACATCGAACCAGACCACGTCCGCTGGATGACGCTGATCGTGTTGTGGAGCCGCGGGCTGATCGAGCACTTCACCCATCTGGAAGACATGTTGCTGAACCACGAGCCGGGACGTCTGCACTAAACCCTATGTCCAAACTCGTCATCGTCGAGTCGCCGTCAAAATCCAAATCGCTGAAAAAATACCTCGGCGACGACTACGACATCCTAGCCAGCTATGGCCATGTGCGCGACCTGGAGCCGAAAACCGGCGCAGTCGATACCGAAACCTTCGCCATGAAGTACCAGGTGATCGAGCGCAACGCCAAGCACGTCGAGGCCATCGTCAAGGCGGCCAAAAAAGCCGACCTGGTGCTGCTGGCAACCGACCCGGACCGCGAAGGCGAGGCGATTTCCTGGCACATCAGCGAGATCCTCAAGGAACGCAAGGTCAAGACGCCGATGAAGCGCGTGGCCTTCTACGAGATCACCGAGTCGGCCATCCAGGACGCCGTGCGCAACCCGCGCGAAATCGCCTCCGATCTGGTCGACGCGCAGCAGGCGCGGCGCGCGCTGGATTATCTGGTCGGCTTCAACCTGTCGCCGCTCTTGTGGAAGAAAATCAGCCCGGGCCTGTCCGCCGGCCGCGTGCAATCGCCCGCGCTGAGGATGATCGTCGAGCGCGAGCTCGAGATCGAGGCCTTCGATCCGCGCGAATACTGGACGCTGCACCTCGACAGCCATAAAGGCAGCCAGGCTTTCACCGCAAAACTCACCCATTTCCGCGGCGAGAAGCTCGAGCAGTTCACGGTCGAACACGAGGCGCGCAGCAAGGAATGGCTGGCGACGCTGGAGGGCCGCGATGCCACCGTCATGCGCATCGAGAAGAAGCGCCGCTCGCGCAATCCGGCCGCGCCGTTCACCACCTCGACGCTGCAGCAGGCCGGCGTGCGTCAGCTCGGCATGACGACCGACCGCGTGATGCGGACCGCGCAGCAGCTGTACGAAGGGGTCGACCTCGGTGAAGGCCCGGTCGGCCTCATCACCTATATGCGGACCGACTCGGTCAACCTGGCGCAGGAAGCGATCACCGACATCCGCAAGTATGTGGGCGCCAACTTCGACAAGGACTACCTGCCGCCCGCCGCGATCGCCTACAAGGCCAAGACCAAGAACGCGCAGGAAGCGCACGAAGCGGTACGCCCGACCGCAGTGATGCGCACGCCCGAGGCGGTGAAGCCGTTCTTGACGCACGACCAGATCCGCCTCTACGAGCTGATCTGGAAGCGCACCGTCGCCTGCCAGATGACGCCGGCGCAGTTCGACACCGTCGCCGCCGACATCACGGTGGGCGAGGGCACTTTCCGCGCCACCGGACAGACACTGGCCTTCGCCGGTTTCCTCGCGGTGTACCAGGACGACGAGGAAGAAGAGGGCGAGTCCAAATTGCCGGCGCTGGTCGAAGGCGAAACCCTGCCGGTCGACAAGCTCTACGGCGAACAGCACTTCACCCAGCCGCCGCCGCGCTACACCGAGGCCTCACTGGTCAAGGCACTCGAAGAATACGGCATCGGCCGCCCGTCCACCTACGCCAGCATCATTTCCACGCTGCAGGACCGCGAGTACGTGGTGCTGGAGAAAAAGCGTTTCCAGCCGACCGACATCGGCCGTCTGGTCAACTGCTTCCTCACCCGCCATTTCGGCCACTACGTCGACTACGACTTCACCGCCAAGCTGGAAGACAAGCTCGACGATGTGTCGAACGGCAAACGGGTGTGGTCGCAGCTGCTGGGCGAATTCTGGAAAGGTTTTGACGGCGAACTGAAAGCCAAGCAGGACGTCGAGCGCGGCTGTCCGATCATGGAGCCCTGCCCCAAGTGCAGCAAGCCCTTGTTCATGCAGGCGAGCAAACGTGGCCTCTTCATCGGCTGCTCCGGCTACCCGGACTGCGATTACACGCGGCCGCTGCACGCCGCCACCGCCGAGGGCGACAACATCCTCGGCAAGGACCCGGCGAGCGGGCTCGACGTCAAGCTGCTGTCGGGCCGCTTCGGGCCGTATGTGCAGATCGGCGAAATGCCGGAAGACAAGAAGGCGCCGAAGCCGCGCCGCGCCTCGTGGCCGAAGGACATTCCGCTGGAAAATGCCACGCTCGAGCTGGCGCTGAAATTCCTTTCGCTGCCGCGCGAGGTCGGGCATCACCCCACCACCGGACTGCCGATCGTCGCCAACAATGGCCGCTTCGGCCCCTATCTGCTGCACGACGGCAAGTTCAAGTCGATCCCCAAGGCCGACAGCGTCTACGAAATCAATCTGGCGCGCGCGCTCGAAGTGCTGGCGATGGAACGCGAGCCGCGCGGCGACTCGGCCGCCTCGGTACTGAAGAACCTGGGCCCGCACCCCGAGGACGGCAAGGACATCACGGTGCGCAGCGGCCGCTACGGCCCGTACGTCAAGCACGGCAGCACCAACGCCACGCTGCCGAAGGACATCACGCCGGAAGAAATCACGCTGGATGAAGCGCTTGGGCTGATCGCCGCGCGCGTGGCAAAGGGCCCGGCCAAGAAGCCGACGCGCAAGACCGCGGCCAAGCCGGCGGCGACGAAGAAGGCCAAGACGGCCGACGCCGACGCCACGGCCGCGAAAAAGCCCGCCGCGAAGAAGAAGGCCGCCCCCAAGAAAGCCCCGGCCAAGGCCGCAACTGCCAAAAAGCCCACCAGCAAAAAACCGGCCGCATGAGCGCGCCGCGCCTGCTGATGGTCAATGCCTTCATCGGCACGGCCGGTTACAAGTCACTGTATCAGGAACTGGGCTTCGCCGTGGTCACCGAGTGGTCGGAGCGCAAGGCCATCAGCGCACTGCGCAAAGCACCGCCTGCGGTCATCGTGGCGGACTTTTATCACCAGACCGACTTTCGCGACCGCCTGTCTAACCTGGAATCCCTGCTGGCGGCCGCGCAAGCCGCGCCGCAGACCCGCATCCTGGTTTTCTACGAAACCGCCCATCAGGCGGTGCTCGACACCGTCCGCGCCCGGCTGCGCATTGATGCCGCGCTACCGCTGCCGGTCGACGAAACCACCCTGCGCACCACCCTGACGGGCTGGCTGGCCTGATTGTTGCTGGACCATCCGTACTAACCGATCCCGGGCTCATCCCGGCCGGCAATTGAACACACCAACACAACAGGAGACTGCCATGTTGCGTTATGCCCTGATTCCCCTGATGCTGCTTGCTGCTACGGCGCAAGCCGCCCCGCTCACCCTTGGCATCGTGCTGGACCAGCATGAATCCCTGGCGGATCAGGCCACGACCCAGCGCTATCGCGCATTCGTCAAGGATGTCGAAAAGTCGATTGGCGAGCCGGTTCGCATGCAGTACTACACCCGGGGCTTTGCCGCCCTCAAGCAGGCGCGCGACGGCCACCTTGACATGGTGTTCGGCCCCGCCCAGGTCATCGCCAACCTGGGCCGCTTCAAGTTCGAGCCCCTGCTCAAGTCCGACGAAACCACCGCCGCCGCGTTCGTCGCCAGCCCCAATTTCAAAGGCACACTGGCCGCGAAATCCGGCGCCCGGCTCGGCGTACCCGACTATGAATCGCTGATGGGCGGCATTGCGCGCAGTGAAATCAACAGCCGCGGCCTGAGCAAGGCCGACTTTGCCGAAATGAAGTTCCACCGCATGGCCGAAGCGCCGCTGTTTGGCCTGAAAATCGGCCGCTACGACCTCGCGGTCGCGACCGAAGAAGAAGCCAAGACCTGGACCGCCGCCAACGGCGGACGCATCGTGTTCACCAGCGCAGCGGTCCCCTTGCGCGCACTGAGCGTGTTGCCGGAAACCGTATCGCCCAGCGTGCAGAAGAAACTGTCCGCCTCGCTGCAAAACAGCAACAGCCTCAATCTTGCACTCAGCACCGCCACCAAGAACGACTTCAAGATCGTCGGCTCGATGCTGAACACCACCCCGACCGTGCTGCCCGGCGCCAAGGTCATCACCGCCGCCGAAGCCCAGGCGCTGATCGCCAAGGGCATGGCGGTATACGACGTGCGGGTGGAAGAGGAATTCGAGAAGGCCCATATCCCCGGCGCGCGCTCGGTCACCTACAAGGAAGGCAGCGCCAAGGAAGTCGGCTTCGATCCGGGCGACGACCAGTGGACTCTCAGCCGCCTGCCCAAGGACAAGACCACGCCCTTAATTGTCTACTGCGACGGCACCATCTGCTGGCGCGGGTACAAGTCCGCGGTGATGGCGATCAAGGCCGGTTACAAGAACGTCCACTGGTTCCGCGGCGGTTTCCCGGAATGGCGTGAGGCCGGCCTGCCGACTGTTACCAAGAACAACTAAAGCACCTCTCCTCCTGAATCGGCCCGGCCCTGCCGGGCTTTTTTTGCGTCGCGTTTCCCCTCCCGGCCCCGCAAAATCCGCTACATTGAAAGCCGGTCTTTGCTTGGAGCGCACTGTGAGCAAACACATCCTGCTGATCCAGGGCCACCCGGACACCCTCCAGCCGCATCTCTGCCACGCGCTGGCGGACGCCTACGCCGACGGTGCCACCACCGCCGGCCACGAAGTCCGGCGCATCGACGTGGCCACGCTCGACTTTCCGCTGCTGCGCAGCCCCGCCAACTGGGAGGAGGGCAGCGTGCCGTCCGGTCTCGCCGCCGCGCAGGACGACATTGCCTGGGCCGGGCATCTGGTGCTGTTCTTCCCGCTTTGGCTTGGCGATATGCCGGCACTGCTGAAGGGTTTTCTGGAGCAGGTCCTGCGCCCCGGCTTCGCCATCGAGCGCAGCGACAGCCATGCCATGTTCAAGAAACGCCTTGCCGGCCGTTCCGCTCGGGTCGTCGTCACCATGGGGATGCCGGCGGCACTCTATCGCTGGGTGTTTCGCGCCCACAGCGTGCGTGCGCTGGAACGCAACATCCTCGGCTTCGTGGGCTTCGCCCCGGTGCACGAGACGTTGATCGGCGGGACGGGAAATCTGGACGCGAAGCAGGCTGAAAAGTGGCTGGGCGCGTTGAAAAAAGCCGGGGCGAAGGGCGACTGAACCGGCCTCGCGCCATGGCGGCGCCCGTCTCTGCCGGCTAGTCGGTTTTCTCGACGTCGACGTCGAGTCGATAGCCGACGCCCACCACCGTTTTGAGCAAGGCCGGAAAACGCACGTCGTCGCCAAGGTGGCGGCGCAGCCGCGTGATCGGGCGATCCAGCGTTCGATTCTCGACGGCTTCGCCCGCCCCCCAGACCATGGCAATCAAGTGCGCGCGCGTCAGCACCTGGCGCGGAAACGCCAGCAGGGCCTTCAATACGTCGCATTCCCGCGGGTCGAGCAGGATCGTCGTGCCATCGCGCGAGGTCAGCTGGCGCGCTGCGGAATCAAGCACCCAGCCGGCAAAGCGATAGACACGCGCATTCGTTTCATGGAGGTCGGCGGATTCGATGCGCGCCAGGCTCAACGCCTGTCTGATCGTGGCCACCAGCCTGCGGGGCTGGACCGGCAGGCTGAGCCGGGCATCCGGCGCGAAGCCCAACGGTGCAGCGCGGCCGGGAAACACCTGTGGCCGATCCAGCACGATCAGCGGCGTGGCCGGCTTTGTCGCGAGCCATGCCGGCACGTTTGCGCGCGGCCCCAGGCCGTCCAGTGCAACAATCAGCACATCGGCCGGCGGGGGCGTGGCATCCCTGTCCGTGGCCGCGACGACGTCAAAGCCTTTCTCGCGCAAACAGGTTGCCAGCTGCGCGCGCGTCTGCGGATCGGCATCGACAAGGTAGAGCCGCGGCGCAAAGATCGCCGACAGGTCTGCCTCGGCACCCGACGGCGAAGTACCCGGCGGGCTCGAATCGGGCGTGCGCATTGCTGTACCCGGACTGTCCACAAGCATCATCCGCCGGCTGCGATCAGCCGAAACGGCCGGTGATGTAATCCTCGGTCTGCTTGACGGCGGGCGTCAGGAACACATCGTTGGTGCGCCCGATCTCGATCAGTTCGCCCATGTACATGAAGGCGGTGTAATCGGATACGCGGGCAGCCTGCTGCATGTTGTGGGTGACGATGATGATGGTGTACTTGTTCTTCATCTCGTTGACCAGTTCCTCGATCTTGGCGGTGGAAATGGGGTCGAGCGCGGAGGCCGGTTCGTCGAGCAAGAGCACGTCCGGTTCCAGCGCGATCGCACGCGCAATCACCAGACGCTGCTGCTGGCCGCCGGACAGGCTGAGGCCGTTTTCATCGAGCCGGTCCTTGACCTCGTTCCACAGCGCGGCACCGCGCAAGGCTTTCTCGACCGCCTCGTCCAGCGTGCTGCGGTTGTTGACCCCCATGATGCGCAGGCCATAGGCCACGTTTTCATAGATGGACTTGGGAAACGGGTTGGGCTTCTGGAACACCATGCCGACGCGACGGCGCAGCAGCGCGACGTTGACGTCGCGGTCGTAGATGTTCTTCCCTTCCATCAGGATCTTGCCATCGACGCGACAGATGTCGACCAGGTCGTTCATGCGGTTGAAGCAGCGCAGCAGCGTCGATTTACCGCAGCCGCTGGGGCCGATAAAGGCGGTGACGCGGTTTTTCGGCAGCTTCATGCTGACGTTTTTCAGTGCCTGCGATTCGCCGTAGTAGAGATCGAGATTCTCGACGTGGATCGCCACTTCGTCCGTCTCTTCCGTCTGCGTGCGTCCCAGGTCGGCGAGTTTGATCGCGTGGGTTTTCGGGCTGGCTTCGCTCATTTCACAATCCTTCGAGGTATCGGTGTAGGGGGTCGCGGCGATCAAACGCCTTCGAGGCCACGCATCCGTTCGCGCAGGCGATTGCGCAGCCGGATCGCGAACAGGTTGAGCACGACGATGATGATCACCAGCAGCAGCGCGGTGGCGTACACCAGCGGGCGCGCCGCCTCGACGTTGGGGCTCTGGAAGCCGACGTCGTAGATGTGGAAGCCCAGGTGCATGAACTTGCGCTCCAGGTGGAGGAAGGGGAAGTTGCCGTCGAGCGGCAGGCTGGGGGCAAGCTTCACCACGCCGACCAGCATCAGTGGCGCCACCTCGCCCGCAGCGCGCGCAATCGCCAGAATCAGGCCCGTCATCATGGCCGGGCTGGCGATCGGCAGCACCGTGCGCCACAGCGTTTCGGCCTTGGTTGCGCCGAGCGCGAGGCTGCCCTCGCGGATAGTGCGCGGTACTCGCGACAGGCCTTCTTCGGTGGCGACGATCACCACCGGCAGGGTCAGGATCGCCAGCGTCAATGACGCCCACAAGATGCCGGGGCTGCCGAAGGTCGGTGCCGGCAGCGCTTCGGCGAAGAACAGTTCGTCGAGCGAGCCGCCCAGCACGTAGACGAAGAAGCCGAGGCCGAACACGCCATAGACGATCGAGGGCACGCCGGCGAGATTGTTGACCGAAATGCGGATGGCGCGAATCATCGGTCCCTGCTTGGCATATTCGCGCATGTAGATCGCCGCCATGATGCCGAGCGGGGTAACCATCGCCGACATCAGCAGCACCATCATCACCGTGCCAAAAATGGCGGGAAAGATGCCGCCCTCGGTGTTGGCTTCACGCGGGTCGTCGCTGACGAACTCGGTGAACTTGTGGACGTAGAAGCCGATCTTCTGCCACACGCTCATCGCGTTTGGCATGTACATGTCGGCCACCTTGGCCAGCGGAATGTCGACGATCTGTCCGTCGCTGGTTTCGATGCTGACGCTGTCGCGCTCAATGTCGGTGCGGATGGTATCCAGCTTTTGCTGCAGCGCCCCATACTCGGCTTCGTGTGCTGCCCGTTCCTCGGCGAACCTGGCTTTGGCGGCCTCGGTCAGGGTGCCGTCGATCTCCAGCCTGCGCTCGCGCAGCCGCGTTTTTTCCAGCGCGTAGTTGATTTTGCCGATGTCGCTTTTTTCGATGCGCAAGGCTTCCCGGAACAGCGCATTGGAGCGTTGCAGCCGTTTCTGCGCCTCTTCCCAGGCCGCCGGGCCCTCGGCCACCACCGTGCCCTGTTCCTTGACCGCTTTCAGGTGGCCGTAGAAGTTGCCCCATTCACGCCGCTCGATCGCCAGCAGATCCTTGGGGTACGTGAACTCGCCCAGCATGGGCGCGGGAAACCACTTGAAATCGACGCCGGTGAGGTCCTTGTTGCCGAGCTTGATCAGGTAGCGGTCGGCGAACAGATTCTTGCTGTCGATGGTGTAGCCCTGCTCGCGCAGGCGAACCAGCGACACTTCCTCGCGCTCGCGAATCTCGCCGATCAGACGCGTAGCCGCCCCGCTGCGCTCCTGATACGTGACCTCGGCCACCGGCTTGGGCCAGAAATGGGTCAGGCCGCGCGCGGCCGTGAGCCACACCACCGCATACACCATGATCAGCGACAGCGCGACTGCGCCGGCCGTGGTCCAGACCCAGGGTTCTCCGCTCTTGTACCAGTTACGCATCGGAATTCTTTCTTAGAGTGAGCTGTATTTTTCGCGCAGACGATGGCGCACCAGTTCTGCCACCGTGTTCACGCAGAACGTGAACACGAACAGGACCAGCGCCGAGAAGAACAGCAGGCGGTAGTGGGTGGTGCCGACGGCCGCCTCGGGCATTTCCACCCCGATGTTGGCGGACAGGGTGCGAAAGCCGGTGAAGATGGAGAGGTCCATCACCGCGGTGTTGCCGGTGGCCATCAGCACGATCATGGTCTCGCCGACCGCGCGCCCCATGCCGACCATGATGGCCGAGAAAATGCCGGGGCTGGCGGTCAGCAGCACGACGTAGAACAGCGTCTGCCAAGGCGTTGCGCCGAGCGCCAGCGAGCCCGAGGTGAGATGCTTGGGCACGCTGAACACCGCGTCCTCGGCGATCGAGAAAATGGTCGGGATCACCGCGAAACCCATCGCGATGCCGACCACCAGCGAGTTGCGCTGCTCGTAGGTGATGCCGAGTTCGTTCGTCAGCCAGTGCGGCATGTTGCCGCCGAAGAAGGCCGCCTCGATCGGATGGCCCAATTGAATGGCCAGGTACATCACCAGCAGGATGACCGGTACCAAGAGGGCGGCTTCCCACCCCGAGCCGATGCCGGCGGTCAGCCGTCGCGGCAGCAGATGCCACACGTAGGCCGTGATGACGAAGCTGAACGGCAGCAGGAAAATCGCCAGCAGCGTGCCGGCGAGGTTGTTGTCGACCCAGGGCGCCAGCCACAGGCCGGCGAGGAAACCCAGGATCACGGTCGGCAGCGCTTCCATGATCTCGATCGACGGCTTGACCACGCTGCGCATCTTCGGCGACATGAAGTAGGCCGCGAAGATCGCGCCCAGCACCGCCAGCGGAACGGCCACCAGCATCGCGTAGAAGGCCGCCTTCAGCGTGCCGAAGGTGAGCGGCGCGACGCTGAACTTGGGCTCGAAGTCGGAGGTGGCGGCGGACGACTGCCAGTTGTATTCCGGTTCCGGGTAGCTCTCGTACCAGACCTTCTGCCACAGCGCCGAAAAGGAAATCTCCGGGTAGTCGTTCTCGACCCGTGCGGTCTGGATCGCGTCACCCGCGCTTTCGACCAGGATGGCGTTGGCGCGCGGCGCGATGCCGACCACGCGCACCGGCTCGTTGCCGGTCGAGCGCTTGAGGATCAGGCGATTGGAGGTGGCGTAGTAGAGGCCGATATTGCCCTGGTCGTCACCGACCAGAAAGCCCTTGCGGAAATGCTCCGGGGCCATGGTCGTCACCCGGCCGGCCATCGGCTTGAACGAGCGGATATGGGTCAGGTGGTTGACGTTGTCGTCGCCGCGCACCTGGAACCACTGCGCCACCTGGCCTTTGTCAGTGCCGATGATCAGCGAGAAGCCGCCGCTGAGGATCGTCGCCGCGGTGATGGTCTCGCCTTCGGGCACCAGCGCGACCGTCTGCAGCAGGCGCGGGGCCTGCTTGTTCATGACATCGTAGTGGCTGACGAAACGGCTGCCGTGCACCACGTAGAGATCGCGCTGCTTCACTTCCAGCAGCAGCTGGCTGATCTCGCCCTGCACCGGCGGCAGCTCGATGCCGAAGCGCTCGGTCGTCACTTCACCCGTGATCATGTTGCTGCTGCCTTCGAAGGCCGCCATCACCAGACGGCCATCCTCGGTCAGCGCTACGGCGGTGGTGTTCTCGCCACTGTGCTGCATGGTCAGGCGCTTTAATGCCCGGCCGGCCTCGTCGACCAGCAAGGGCTCGCTCCCCGCCGGATAGGCGATGGTCGGCGTGATGGTGCGGATGTCCTTTTCGTGATCGTCAGGATCCACCTGGAAGCTCACCTTGAAATCCTGCTCCAGCACCAGCATGCGGCCGTCGGACAGGCCATAGGCCACGGCCTGCTGCGAGGGGTCGCCTGCAGCGAAGCTGGCGATGCCCACGCCGTCGGGGAGGGCGATTTTTTCTTCGGCCATGACGCGGCCGTCACGCAAATCGAAGAAGGTCACACTGCCGCGGTCGGACATGCGCACGCCGATTTCGGCCTGCTCCTCGGACGTCAGATGCACGCTTTCTTCCTGCGCGCTTTGGGGGACAGAGAATTTTTGCAGATCGTCCATCTGTGCCGGCATGAAAATCGGCACGACGACGCTCGCGAGATAGAAAAAGATGGCGCTGATGGCGATGATCACGCTGAGCCCACCAAAGGTCATGACATGCTTAAACAGCTTGTCCCTGGCCATGCGCTGGCCGGTATAGCCGCCGACCTTGCTGATGTTGGTCTCGATCTTTTCCATGATTCACCGCGTTATCTTTTGTCGGCGCCGCAACGCCGGGGCCCTTCAGTAAAAGAAGGGGTGGGCACAGGGCCCGCCCCTTCCTGATTCCGGTGCCGTAGCCCTTACTTGATGTTGTGGAACTGCTTGAACGACTCGATCAGCGCAACCGGACGACCGTCCTTGCTGCTCTTCTTGTTCATCGCATAGATCACCGTCTCACCCTTGGGGCCGGAACCGACTTCGGTGAAGGTGTAGGTGATTTCCTTGTTGACCAGATAATCCTTAAAGTCCTGCCAGGTGCCGAACACATGGAAGCGACCATCCTTCACCACCTCGCCGTAGAACGGACCGGCGACTTCCATCTTGCCGTCATACAGCTGCTCGGCGACGGAGAGTTTGGCCAGATCCTTGGATTCCGCTTTCTCGATGCCGAACACGACGGTCTCGCCAGCCGGTCCGGCACCGATACGGGTACGGGTGTAGATCAGCTCGTCGACGTCGAGAAAGGCCAGGTAATTCTTGGCATCGGCGATCGGATAAATCCGGCCGTTTTCATGGAACACCAGAAAGTAGTGCTGGGTGGAGGCCGTGGCCGGCTGGGCCGCGGCCGGCGCCGCAGTCAGGGCAGCGGGCTGCGCGGCCATCGCCGGCGTGCTCTCGGGCGCCTTGGCCGTATTCGCCTGCGTGGCGCAGCCGCTCAGCACGCCGAGCGCGAGCACGGAAGCCAGGCCGTAAGAAAGGGTTCGTTTGATTTCCTGCATGATTTGAGTCTCCGTAGGGGTGTCGAGCCGGATACCGCTGCCTGAATCGGTGGCGCTATCCGGCTTGATGAATCGACTGGTTTACTTGATGCCCAGATCGACCAGCGCCTTGGCGGCCATGGCAGCAGGCATCGGCACGAAACCGTCCTTGATCACCACTTCCTGACCCTGCTTCGACAGCACCAGCTTGACGAACTCGCGCTCGAGCGGGGCCAGCGGCTGGTTCGGACGCTTGTTCACGTAGACGTACAGCACGCGGGCCAGCGGATAGGTGCCGTCGATGGCATGCGTTGCATCCGGTTCGACGAAGGGCTCGCCGTCCTTCTTCGACAGGGGCAGCGCACGCACGCCCGAGGTCTTGTAGCCGATGCCGGAGTAGCCGATCGCGCCGATCTGGCCGGTCACGCTCTGCACCACCGAGGCGGAACCCGGCTGCTCGGCGACGTTGCGCTTGAAGTCACCCTTGCACAGTGCCTTGGACTTGAAGTAGCCATAGGTGCCGGATACCGAGTTGCGGCCGTACAGCGCGATGGTGCGGGTTGCCCATTCGCCGGTCATGCCGACCTGGCCCCAGGTGGTGATCTCCGCCGCGCCGCCGCACTTGCGGGTGGCGGACATGATCGCATCGACCTGGGTGAGCGACAGACCCTTGATCGGGTTGTCCTTGTTGACATACACGGCCAAGGCGTCGATCGCGACCGGCACCGGGGTGGGCTTGTAGCCATACTTCTTCTCGAAGGCTTCGATTTCCTTGGCGTTCATCATGCGGCTCATCGGGCCGAAGTTGGCGGCGCCTTCGATCAGCGCGGGCGGCGCGGTCGAGGAACCGGCACCCTGGATCTGGATGTTGACGTTCGGGTAGTTGCGCTTGTAGGTCTCGGCCCACAGCGTCATCAGGTTGTTCAGCGTGTCGGAACCGACGCTGGTGAAGTTG
>Ga0180009_10001608_pt1 | contig 27410 bp, 30 predicted proteins | sample OS_PC_MetaG_FD_123537 | JGI IMG/M metagenome (GOLD analysis project Ga0180009, IMG submission 123537) | Groundwater microbial communities from the Aspo Hard Rock Laboratory (HRL) deep subsurface site, Sweden - OS_PC_MetaG | ecosystem: Environmental > Aquatic > Deep subsurface > Groundwater... | reverse complement strand
CGCCTTCCATCGCCTTGATCTTGAAGCTCAGCTGCAACTCGGTTTCGATGGAGTCGAGTCCCAGATCGGGCTGCGTAAACGTATCCTTGAACGGGGTGTTATTGGGCGCGTTGCTGTATTTGATCGGCAGAAAATAATTGGGCCGGTGAGGCCGAAACAGGAAAGCACCCTGCTTGGCCTCGTCATCCAACTCCCAATGGCGCGACAGCGCTGAAAGCAACTTGGGTTCCGCAGGTGCGGCTTGCGCCACTACGGGCTGCGTATCGGGCTTGACTGTGGCCTGGGGAACCGGCTCGGGCTGGGGTGGGCCAACCAGCCGGTCATAGCATGCCAGACGCTCCGCGTCCGCCGGAATCGCACTACACCCTTCCCAGGCTGCAACCGGGGCAGCGTGCACCTGGCCCAGCAAACCCGCGCAGAGAAAAATGAGTGAGGCTTGGCCAAATTGATGTCGATTACGTTTCATATTCAAGCTGCACTCAGTCGAGGTTCACGCTGTGGCCCGGAGGGGGTGCCATAGCATCCCAGCCAAACTGTGTTTTCAAGTCTGCGGCAAAGCCGGTTGCCACCGATTCCTCGCCATGCACCACAAACACCTGGCGCGGCTTGCTGCGAAACTGACCCAGCCAGCTCAGCAACGCGGTGCGGTCTGCGTGCGCCGACAGCCCGCCCAGGGTGTAGAGATCGGCGCGCACAGAGATGTCTTCGCCCAGCAGGCGCACGCGCTTGGCGCCATCGACCAGACGGCGGCCGAAGGTGCCGGCAGCCTGGAAGCCGGTGATCAGGATGGTCGATTCGCGGCGCCCCAGATTGGCGCGCAAGTGGAACTTGATGCGCCCTGCTTCCATCATTCCGCTGGCCGAAATAATGACCGCGCCGCCCGTGACGCGATCGAGTGCCTTCGACTCTTCAACGCTCTCGACAAAATTGAGCTTGCGAAAATGCGCGGCACCGCCATGCTTGCCCATCAGCGCATGGGTTTCCTCATCCAGCAGCGCCATGTGCTTGTAGGTGATTTCCGTCGCGGCCGTCGCCATCGGCGAATCGACAAAAACAGACAGCTTGGGAATACGCCCCTGCTGCGTCAGGTCCGCCAGCAGGTACAGCATGTCCTGCGTGCGGCCCACCGCGAAAGCCGGAATGATGACGTTGCCGCCTTTTTTCTCGATCGTGTTGTTGATCGCTTCGACCAGTTCGTCCTGCGTCGCTTCCATGCTCTTGTGTTCGCGGTTGCCGTAGGTCGACTCGACCAGCAGATAGTCGGCATCGAAAATCGGCGTTGGGTCGCGCAGCAGCGGTCGTGCAGGCTGGCCGAGATCGCCGGAAAACACGAATTTGCGGCGACGTTTGCCTTCACCGACCCAGACCTCGACGATGGCCGAGCCGAGAATGTGGCCGGCGTCGCGGAAAGTGCAGCGCACCTGCGGGTGTGGTGCGACTTCCAGATCGTAATCGACCGGATTGAGCTGTTTCAGGGATGCCTGCGCCTGCGCCACGGTATACAACGGCGCATTCTCGCGCGATGCTGATCCGGGCTTTTTTTTCCGCTCCAGGCCTTTGCGAAAACGCCGCAGATTGGCGTATTCCGCTTCCTTTTCCTGGATGTGCGCGGAATCCGGCAGCATCACCGCGAGCAGGTCGCAGGTGGCGCGAGTGGTGTGGATTGCGCCCCGGAACCCGAGCGCGACCAGCCGCGGCAGCAGGCCGGAATGGTCGATGTGGGCATGGGTGAGGAGGACGAAATCGATCGTCGCCGGATCGAACGCGAACGCCTGGTGATTTTTGGCCCGCGTTTCGCGGCCACCCTGGAACATGCCGCAATCGACCAGAAAGCGCACGCCTTCGTGTTCCACCAGATAGCTCGAGCCGGTCACTTCGCGTGCCGCACCAAGAAAAGTCAATTTCATGATGTCACACCGAGTTTCGCAATGGTCTGCAGTAGGCCAGCCCTGCGATCGCCGACCACACCAGCGAGCGCAGGCTCATGGCGATCACCGTGCACTGCTCGTAGGCGCTACTGGAAAGAATGTGCGCACCGAAGGCCACAAACGTGAGCGCTACCGCATCGCCGAACAGAATCGTGCCGCCTTCCTTAGTGATCAGCAGGCCGAACCCGACTGCAGCCAATAAAATCGCCCAGATCGAGACGCCGCGTTTTGTGTGTGAGGGCATGTTTGTTTACTCCCGGGAAGTCATCTCGCCTGAATCTTGCCAAGGTGCGCAAGATGCCAGGTAAGCATTTGATGTGATTAAAATTATTCGGCAGACAATTTATCTGCTAATTTTACACTGGAGCAACTTCAATTCTCCGCTTACTGCGGCTTCACGGTTCGCACTGATTTCACCGGTTGAGAAATCTCCTCGGGTCTGGGCCTTGCAGCTTGCCGCCGAGGATCGTCGTATTGGCCTGATTGACCGCCTGACCAAGGTCATTGCAGATTCCCGCCACATCACGCACCCCGTGCGCGATTAAATGACGCAGCGCATCTTTCAGATCGCCCCAGATGCTCAAGCGCGCTGGCGGCAACCGCTCTGACAGCGCTGCGCTACAGCGGGCCAAGCCGTCTGCAGTTGGCGCGTAGCGCTTCCTGATCGTCGTACAGGGTCACGATTTCGCCATGCCGGCCGACCCACGCGACGCCTTGATCCCTCGTGCAATCTCGCCTCCGGCGAGCAATGGGCCGGGTGGTATCGCCCGTCAACTGGCCGAAATACAAGGCGAAAAAATCGCCCTCAAGGCGAGCGGCGGCGGTAGCAGCGTCTGGTTGGCGATCTCGTTTTCAGGAGTAGAGAACTGCAGTGGTGCGCGCAGTTGCGACGGAAAAATCCGGACGTGATTCCACAACGCGGCCCCCGTTGGTGCGTCCTAAATCGTGGCCTAAATTGAGCGCACCTATATCAGATGTTTAATCCCGTTTCGCATCGCTCTCACGCGTGCTGCCGATACCGTGAAGAAAAATGGGGAAAACCAGTTTTCCCTCGGCAATCAGTGATTGCCGAGCTTCTATAATGGAAACGCGTATCACCAGACCTTGAATGATGCCGGTGAACATGACGGCGGCGCTGTGCTCATCCAGATCCGGGCGAACAAGATTCTGCGCCTTGGCCTGACTAATAAGGCCGGTAACCTTGGCTTCGTAATCCGCTAGAATGCTGCGAATCAGTTCCTTGATCTTGGGGTTTTTCTTCAGCAGTTGATCGGTAAATATCAGCTTCGGGATCGCAGGCACCTTGTCGACGAAGCCCAGGTGGGCGAAAAACATCTTCTCCAGGGAATCGAGCGGATCGTTGCCCTGGGCTGCCGCCATATCCACCACGCTCATCAGCCGCCCCCTCACCCAGTGGACAACCGCCAGCCAGATCATGTCCTTGGTGGGGAAATGGCGGAAAATTGCACCCTGCGTGATGCCCACGGCATTTGCCATGTCCTGTGTCGTCACGCCATCCACGCCCTGCTCGCCGGCAAGTTCCACGGTAGCCTTGATGATTTCTTCTTGGCGCTCTTCCGCCGATAGCCGTTGTCTGTGTTCGCTCATCTCTGCTTTCCTTTTCCCGTGTTTTACGAGATTTCAAAATTTCCAGGTGCGGATGCCATGATGGCATTGGCGGGTGTGTAATGCTTTTCGTTGTGCTCGCCGCAAGCACCTTTCCATAAGGCGGCGAGTTGTCAGTTCTGCTGCAGATCATGCAGCAGCCTTTGGTAATCGTCCGACTCCTTGATCAACCTGGATCCCAGCGCGCGCAACTGATCCACGGTATCTGCGGGCAATGTATACGAAGTCGGAATTCCGCGAAATAAATTGCGCTCGGCAGGGTCCTTGATCGCGTCGAATGTCACTTCGACCAGGTAGAAATCAAATTCTGCCTCCGCCCCATCGGACTGTTCACCCCCGGATTTCTGGCTGCGCATCTGCCTGGCCCAGTCCTCGAAGTTTGCCTTGAGGAGTTCGATGGTTTCAAATGAATAGCGGTTGATGGGGATGTCCTTGATGGCCCTGAATACCTGGGTGACCGTCGGCACCTCCTCCCTGCGATCAAGAGACAGATCCGGGGCCGTCTCGGCATTGACGATGATTAGCACCGCCTTGTGAAACCGTTCGAGTCGCATGGCGCGGGCGAGATTCAGGGGATTGTCGTGAGCGGCCACCCGGTCCAGCATCCCGCGCAGGCCGATATTGTCGGTGATTCCGCCATCCAGTAAGTGAATATACGGCCTGGCTTCAGAATCGAGATAGGAACGCACCTCGGCAGCCTTGTAAACCTGCCGGGATGACGCGCCGCGGTTTTCTTCGCTAACGTGCTGCGCAGCGGGTTCCTGGTAGCCACATTTTCCGCTGTAGTTCCTGACGGTAAGTGGGCTGAACACGATGGGTACAGCGCTGGAAGCCGCCACGGCGCGCGCCAACGGAAACGACGAAAGATCGGAGCAGAGCAGATCGAACTGATTCTGGGTGAATTCGAAACGCGTGCCCAGCGACATATCGCTGGCGTTGATCATCACAAAGGGGCGCCGCCCCTGCGTGACCAGATCGCCAAAGGTTCCGTGATGGAAGATCTCGTCGCCGAGATATTCGGCCACCAGATCTATCCTGCCGAATTTCGGCGATGAGGCGCGCGCCAAGTTGACCGGAGCGAGCATCTTGCGGGTGAGCTCTCCCTGAACATCCCGTTTCAGAAACCCGCTCTCGAAATCGCTGAAAATTCGCTCACCGTAGAGGGCGTAGTAAGCGGAAGTGAAACTGCCGCCTGACACGGAGGAAATAATGTCGACTTCGTCGAGCAGGCGCCTGGGCTTTCCCTTTCGGGTGACTTCAGTGTTGGCGAGATGCTCAAGGACGCCATAAGCCAGGGCTGCGGCGCGGGTGCCGCCGCCCGAGAATGTCACGACAACCAGCATGTCATCGGCATCATCCGGGCTGGAGAGATTCGTAAAACGGTAACCATAGGCCGGGTCATGCTGATCCAGCGGCATGTTCGGCGGGTAATGTGCGCAGCCTGCGAGCAGCAAGAAAACAGCCAGAATCCGCCATGGGGCAAAGCCGGACCGGCGTTCCACCATTCCTGAACTGGATGATGTACCGGGCATTGTTTTCGAGCCCATGCTTTCCATCCAGGAAAGGCGCGTTGCATGTCCGCTCTGCAGCATGAGCGGTGCAGCCTCTCCGCTCACAACTTCAACGGCAGCGCCGCCCAGCCGAACCAGATCATTGCCGCCACCATCGAGAGGCCGCCGACGAGGACCAGTGCCGGCGGCAGGCCGAAAGCCACCTCGGCAAGTATCCCGAGAGGCATCAACATACCGGCCAGCGTCAGCCACGAAATACCTTGCGCAGAAGTCGACCCGATGGGAAGGCGCAGCAACAAGTAGCCAACGACGATGTTAATGAAGGCGAACAGATTGCCATGCACATGCGCCAGGCGCGATTCGAAGTGCTTGCCCACTGCATAGTCGGCAATCCATGCTTCCTTGCCGGGTGCAAAGTCACGCAGATAAATCAGGATGAAGCCGTAAACCATGAAACCGGCGAGAAACAGGAAACCCGCCACGATATTTTTCTTGCCTTGCATGTTGCCCTCCTTGTCAAATGCTGATGCCGACGAAAGTCGATGAAAAGGCGCTGATGCTGGTCGTCCTCGTCGGCGACATGCAGCATCGGGGCCTCATGGGTGAAGTCGAGTGATTCCGTAGAGGCGACCAGTGCGGTACTGTCATCGAATGGCATTTCGCTTATATTCTTGGCTCGATTCCTTATCGCCTGGCCTGCGCGTGCAACAGCCCACGCCAGGCAATGGCCGCGATCGTGAGCCACACCAGCGTTCGCAGGCTCATCGCGATCACCGTGCGCGGCTCGAAGGCACCGCCGGAATAGACGTGGATGCCGAAAGCCGCGAAGGTGAACGCCGTTGCCGCGGCGATGGCAACAGCCAGCCACACGGCCCAGCGCTGCATCAGCCACAGTCCGGCACCGGCTGCGACATAGGCAAAACCCGCGAGAAAGTTGAACCAGAGTACGAACGGCACATAATTGCCGGCCGCTACGTGTGCCGCCGCGTCGCCGAACAGGATTGTGCCGCCTTCCTTGATGGTCAGCAGGCCGAATCCGACTGCGGCCAGTGAAATCGCCCAGATGCGGAATCCGCGTCTGTGTTTGGATGGAGTCATGAGAGCTTTCCTTTTGGTGAGCGTGTAACCGGGAACATTCCTTGTGCGCTGTCATTTCGATGAAACGGCCATTCCTGTCCGGAACAGGGAAAATGACTGGAATGCTTCATGCAGCAACAGCTCTCGCTGACGCAGGCTGACATTCATCCTGAGCGCCAGGCTCTGGACCATGCCGATAAAAATACCCGCCGCTGCGCGGGGGTCGATGTCAAACCTGATGCACCCCTGTTGTCTGGCCTGGGAAATGATTCGGCAAAGCCGGGATTCATAATGGCCAATGACCCGCTGGATGCGCCGGCGAATTCGGGTGTCGCTGTCTTGCGACAGCCATCCCAGAAGTCGTCTGGGTATTTCGGGATGCCGCGAGATGAACGAGACCTGCAAATGAAAGGCACGCTCCAGTTCCAGCAGCGGGTTACGATCATGTGCCGCCGTGCATTTCATCAGGCGCAACACGCTTCCGCACACCCGGGAAATATAGCGGTTCTGCGCGCCGTGGCTATCCAACCCGGGCTCAGGCATTTCTTCTGTCATGTCGGTGAGGCGCTCACGGTCGGAAAACAAGTAAGTACGCGTGATTTCCAGCCATTTTTTCAGATGCGCGTTCTTGAAACTGCTCGTATTGCCGGTCTTCATGATGTGCCTCCTGTACAGTCAGAAACTTGCTAACTTGTTGTGCGGCTGGGATTGAACCGCTTGGCAATGGCTCACTGAACGGCATCCCTCTTGCCGTAAAAGTGCGCCACGAAGGGCTTACGGAATTCGCTGTGGCAGTTGTAGCAACTGGTCTGGAGTTTCTGGAAGGCGAGGATGACGCCCGACCCGTCCCCTGCTTTGGCGGTCCTGCCGACGGCCAGCGCCTGGTCGTGGGTTTCACGGTCATGCGCCTTGAACTTGCCTACACTGGCACCGACGAAGCCCAGGATGCGCGCCTTCTCGCCGAAAGGAGGCTGCGGATGGTTGGCGATTAGCGGCGCGGTCTTTTCCACCAGCGCCCAGTCCTCACGCGAGATGCCGTCGGTGATGACCTGCATGTTGCGGCCCAGATCCTTCATGATCTTCTGCAGGACGAGCGGATCGGCGGCAGACGCGCCGCCTGCGGCGGCCAGCAGGGCGAAAGCGGCGAGGCACTTGAGGATCGGTGTACGGGTGTATTTCATGTCAGGCCATCCTTTTCTTGAAGCGAAGCGAGCTGATGAGCAAAAGTGCTGTGCCGAGCACCGCCAGGGCAGCGAACTGGGGCCACAGGATTTCCAGGCCGCTGCCCTTGAGGAAGATGTCCCGGATAATGACCAGGAAATAGCGCAGCGGGTTGAGATAGGTGAGCCATTGTGCCGGCTCCGGCATGTTCGAAATCGGGAACATGAAGCCGGATAGCAGCACCGCGGGCAGGTAGAAAAAGAACGACGACATCAGCGCCTGCTGCTGGGTCTGGGAGATGGTGGAAATGAACAGACCGATGCCGATGGTGGACATCAGGTACAACCCGGCGCCGAACAGCAGCAACCACAGGCTGCCATGGATCGGTACGTTGAACCAGTTGATGCCGATGAAGGTCACCACCAGCACGTCGATGAAACTGATCAGCACGAACGGCAGAGTCTTTCCGAGGATCAGTTCGAACGGCTGGATCGGCGTCACCATCAGCTGCTCCATGGTGCCGATCTCGCGCTCGCGCACGATCGCCATGGCGGTGAGCAGCAGTGAGATCAGCAGCACCACCACGGCAATTACGCCGGGAACGTTGTAATAACGGCTTTTCAGATCCGGATTGAACCAGGCGCGCGAGCGCAGCTCGATAGGGTCGGTCTGCGGCTGGGTCAGCTGGGTCAGCGCTATCGGCGCAGCACGCGCCCGGGAAAATTCCTGGGTGATGCGCTGGGCGTAGTCCATCGCCACCGTGCCGGTGTTCGAATCGGTGCCGTCAACGATCGTCTGGATCGCTGCCTGCCTGCCCGAGCGCAGATCGTCGGCGAAGCCGCGGTTGATCTGGATGCCAACGATCACCTTGCCGCGGTCGAGCAGTTCGCCCAGACGTTCGGGCCGGTCGGTACTGTCCACTACGGTGAAATAGCCAGAAGCCGTGAAGCGCTCGATCAGCGCGCGACTCTGTGGGCTCTTGTCGAGGTCGCACACCGCAGTCTTGATGTGGTCAACGTCGGTGGTCACGGCATAGCCAAACATGATCAGCTGGACCACCGGCATCACAAAGATCAGCGCCTTCATACGCGGATCGCGCAGCACCTGGATAAACTCCTTCACCAGCATGCGATAGATTCTTTCCCACATAATGCCTCCGTCAGGCTAACTTTTTACGGAACTTGCCAAGGGCGACGGCGAACACCACCCCCGCGAACAGTCCGAGGAAAATCAAGTCGCCCGCCACGAAAGAAGGTGGGCTGGCCTTGAGAAAAATATTCTTCAGCACCTCGACGAAATAACGCGCTTGCACCACGTGGGTGACCACCTGCAAAAAGCGCGGCATGTTGTCGATGGAATAAAGAAAACCGGAGAGTAAAAAGGCAGGCAGGAAGGTCACCACCATAGCCAGCTGACTTGCTACCAGCTGCGATTTGGCGATGGTGGAAACCATGATGCCGAGGCTCAGGCCGCCTACCAGAAACATCGCAGTGACGCCGAGCAGGAAGAGGAAGCTGCCGCGCAGCGGCACATCGAACACCCATACCCCCATCGCCACCGAGAACAGCACGTCGAGCACGCCGATCACGAAATAAGGCGCCATCTTGCCGAGGAATAGTTCGATCGGTTGTACCGGCGTAGCGATCAACTGTTCCATGGTGCCGCTCTCCCACTCGCGCGAGACGGTGAGCGAGGTGAGCAGCGCGGTGATCACCGTCATGATCACCGCGATCAAGCCGGGAATGATGAACCAGCGGCTTTTCAGCTCGGGGTTGTACCAGACACGCAGGCGGTTATCCACGGCGAGCTCGATCTTGGTTCCCAGGCGCGTGGTGCTGTAGCGGTTGGTGATGGCCTCGGCGTATCCCATGGCAATGGTTGCTGTATTGGCGTCCGAGCCATCGGCGAGCAGTTGCACCTGCGTCGTTCGTCCCTGCTCCAGATCGCGCGCGAAGTGCGGCGGGATCACCAGCGCCAGATGTGCCTTCCCCCGGTCGATCAGCGCGCGAGCGCCGTCGTAACTTTCTACCGCCGACACCACGCTGAAATAGCTGGAGGCCGGGAAACCTTCCAGGTAATTGCGGCTGGCGGCGCTCTTGTCCTGATCGTATACAACGAGGTTGAGCGTCTTGATGTCCATAGTGATGGCATAGCCGAACAGGATCAGCAGGATCAGCGGCATCAGGAACGCCATCGCCAGGGAACGCGGATCGCGGATGATGTGGATGAACTCCTTTTTCACCAGCGCCCACAGGCGTATCCACGAAAAACTAGGCTGCGTCATCCCTTCTCTCCCTGCGTGCGCTGCCGGTCGTCGAGTTCAACCAGGGAAACGAACACGTCCTCCATCGAGGGGGTAACCTGCTTGATGGACTGCACGGCGAAGCCTTGCTGCATCAGGAAGTCGTTCAGCGCTACGCTTGCCGTGGCCGCATCGCTGACCACTGCGTGCAGGGCGTCACCGAACAGTGCGACTTCCTGTGTCAGCTTCGAAACTTCCAGCCGTTCCAGCGCATCGAATGGATGTTCGACGTGAATTTCAAGAATGTCCTCGGGTATGAGGGTCTTGAGTTCGGCAGGTTTGCCTTTGGCGATCATCTTGCCGTGGTAAATCAGCGCCAGCTCGTCGCAGTATTCAGCCTCCTCCATGTAGTGGGTGGTGACGAAAACAGTGGTGCCGCCGTGCGACATCTGGGCAATCAGGTCCCAGAACTGGCGTCGAGATAGCGGGTCCACGCCCGAGGTCGGCTCGTCGAGAAACAGGAGCTGCGGTTCGTGCAGCACCGCGCAGCCCAAGGCCAGGCGCTGTTTCCAGCCGCCAGCCAGCGAGCCGGTCAGGTTGCTTCGCTTGTCGGTGAGGCCCGCCATCTCCAGCACCCAGTCTTTGCGCGCCTTGCGTTTGGCCCTGGGCACGTTGTAGATGCCGGTATAGAAGTCGATGTTTTCTTCCACGCTGAGGTCATCGTAGAGGGAGAATTTCTGCGACATGTAGCCGATGTGGCGCTTGATGGTTTCGGACTCGGTCATAACATCGAAGCCCGCCACCCGGCCTTCGCCGGAACTGGGCAAAAGCAGGCCACACAGCATACGGATAGTGGTGGATTTGCCCGCACCGTTGGGGCCAAGAAAGCCGAACACCTGGCCCTTTTCCACAGTGAGAGAGATACGGTCGACGGCGACAAAATCGCCGAACACCCGAGTCAGGTCGCGCACCTCCACGGCTAATTCCTCGCTCATGCCGTCGTCTCCTCTTTGTTTCGCGTAAGCTGATAAATGAATACGTCCTCCAGCGACGGGGTGATGGTGTTTTCGCCCAATATTGAGATGTCGGCCTCGCGCAACACAGTGCGGGCCTGCTCCGCCTCCCTCTCGTCTGCAGCGTAGAGGTGCAGCTTGCCGCCGAACAGACTCACGCGATTGGAACCCAGCCGGGTGGCGAGCGCCTCCCGTGCAACGCGTGGATGCGCGGTTTCCAGTTCCAGCAGCAGGCCGGGAATACCTTCCTTGAGTTTCTGCGGCGTATCGCACTGGATCAGACGACCCTGGTGCATCAGGCCGACGCGGGTGCAGCGCTCCGCTTCATCGAGGTAGGCGGTGGAGACGAAGATCGTCACCCCCTCTTTGAGCATGGCGTAGAGAATGCGCCAGAAATCACGCCGCGACACCGGATCGACGCCGTTGGTGGGCTCGTCGAGAAACAGGATTTCCGGCTTGTGGATCAGGGCGCAGGCCAGGCCGAGTTTCTGTTTCATGCCACCCGAGAGATCACGCGCAAGGCGCTTTCTGAACGGGGTGAGGTTGGAAAAGCCGAGCAGGCGCTCTTCCAACGGCTCGCGTTCGCGCCGCGACACTTCGTACAGGTCGGCATAAAAGCGCAGGTTTTCCTCCACCGTGAGGTCGCCGTACAGGCCGAAGCGTTGCGACATGTAGCTGATGCGGGACTTGATTTCCTCTTCGTCGCCCTGGATGGAAAATCCCGCCACGGTCGCACTGCCTTCGCTAGCGGCGAGAATGCCGGTCAAAAGGCGCATGGTGGTGGTCTTTCCGGCCCCATCCGGCCCCACCAGACCGAAGATTTCTCCGCGCCGCACTTCTAGGTCGAGTCCGCGCACCGCCCACATTTCGCCGAAAGCACGGCCTACGCCGCTGGCCTGAATGGCGATGTCGCTCATTGCACGTCTCCTTGTGCCGCGAAAAGGGCTTCACGTACTGGGCTCTGCCTGATCAACGCCACGATTTCCGGATCGAAGTGGCTGCCCGCGGCCTTGGCGATTTCGCCCAGCGCCAGGCTGGCCTTGCGCCCGCTGTGATAGCTGCGTTGGCTAGTCAGTGCGTCGAATGCGTCCGCCACGGCGATGATGCGTGCCGCGAGGGGAATTCTGGTGCCGCGCAGGCCGTCCGGGTAGCCGCTACCGTCGAAATGTTCATGATGATGGCGCACTGCCATGGCGTGGCGGCGCAAGGGCGGAATTGAATGGAGAATGTCCGCTCCGGCAACAGGATGTTTCTGTACTTCGACAAATTCTTCGGTCGTGAGCTGGCTTGGTTTCGTCAGGATGTGGTCAGGAATGCCGATCTTGCCCAGGTCGTGCAGCAGTGCTGCCTCGCCTACCGCGTCCACTTCGGCTGTAGACAGATTCATGGCACCGGCAATCAAACGGGCATAGCGTGCAACCCTGTGTCCGTGGCCACCGGTATAGACATCCTTGAGTACGAGCGCGCTGTCGTAAGCGAGCAGCACGGATTCATAGCTCCGGCGGTTTTCCTGCATCAGGCCAATCACCATGCGCCGGTTGGATCGCAGCAAGGCTGCCCACAGCAGCATGGCCAGCATCAGGTATACGATACCGCGCAGCAGTATGGGCATGAACCCGTAGCGCTCGGCCATTCCCAGATATAAGGCGCCCGCCTCGCCCATCACCACAATCGCCACACCTGAAATCAGGTAGAGAAGCAGTGCGATGTGATCGCGCCGCTCCAGATGCTGCAGCATATGCCCGTCATGACTGAAGAGACCGAATGCAGGGATCACTGTTCAGCCCCACCCTCAGCCGCGATAGTGACGTCGGCCGGCATGCCGGGCTTCAACGCGCCGTCGCGGTTATCCAGAGTCACGTTCACCGCGAACACCAACTTCACCCGCTCCTCCTGGGTCTGCACGTTCTTGGGCGTGAACTCTGCCTGGGATGATACATAGCTCACGCGGCCATCGAATTCCCGGTCGGGGAAGGTATCAACCTTGATTTTTGCGGTAGCGCCCAGATGCACCTTGCCGATCTGGTTTTCCGGAATGTAGACCCGTACCCAGGGCCTGGAAATATCAGTGACGGTCACCACCGGACGTCCGGCGCCGAGGGTTTCGCCCACTTCGGCATGCTTGCGGGTAACCACGCCCTCCACCGGACTGGTTACCTGCAAATCTTCCAGGGCAACACGAGCGGCGGCAACCGCGGCCTGCGCTTCCTCGAATTGCGCACGCGCGGCGTTGAGGGTCTCGGGACGGTAACCGCTTTGCAGCAATTTGAGCCGTTCCTGCGTGGCGTTCAGCTGCTGGTCCGCCACGGTGGCGGCGGTGCGGTCCTTGTCGCGCCGCTGCTGGCTGGTGGCTCCACCGCTGAAGAGCGCTTCGGAACGCCGGGCTTCTTCTTCAAGGTTGGCCGCGTTGGCGCGTGCCTGCTCGACCTGGGCGCGCGCTTCGGCGATTTCCTGCGGGCGGTAACCCTGCTCCAGGTCTTTCAGGCGTGCCTTGGCGGCCTGTTGTGCGGCTTCAGCCTGATCCAGCCGGGCGACGGTCTCGCGCTCGTCAAGCGCAGCCAACAGTTCGCCTGCCTTGACGCGGCTCCCTTCATCCACCGGCCGCTTGATCAGCATGCCAGGCACACGGAACGAGGCGGCAATTTCAGTCGCATCCACCGTGCCCGAGGCGAATACCGTGCTTTCGTCCGGCTGCACTGCCCAGGGTGCGAATTTCCACAGCACGGCGGCGCCGATGACTGTGGCGAGGATGCCGACGATTACGATCTTCTTGTTCATAGTCTTGTTCCTTGCTGAATGGATTGCCCCGGAAGGCCCGTTACGGTGAGCTGTTGATGGGATGAAATTTCGATATTTTCTTTTCGGGCGGCCGACTCACCACTGCAAACCGTTTCGCTGCGGTGCCATGCCAGGTATTGCGGAAGCGTGCGCAGGTCGATCCCGGATGAGGAATGCTGCACCCCGGATTTTTTGTCGGCATCTACGGGCCGAAAGCTGTCCACCGCAAGCTCGCCAATGACGCGAAGCAGCCGCGCCTGGCTCACGGTGATGTCGTACCCTGCCTGGAGGCGGCTCGCGGTAGCCGCCCATAGAGCCGATTCGGCGCCGAGCAGGTCGGTGATGGTGTTCTCGCCACTGTGGTAGCGCAGGGTTTCGATGCGCAGCGCTTCTCCGGCCTCGATTTCACCCTGGGTGGCCGCTTCCAGCCGGGCACGCGATTCGGACAGGGCGCCAAATGCCTGTTCGACCTCGCTGGCGAGCCGGTTGCGGGCGTCTTCCTGCTGCAAGGCGTTTTGCCGCTGCTCGAGACCGGCCTGTTCCACCCGACGCCTGCGGATAGCGCCGTCGAACACGGGCAGGGAAAGCTGCACGCCGATCTGCGAGTCATCGTAGCCTTTCCAGTCGCCCCCGGCGGTCTCCTGTGCCCTAGCCACCAGATCGATTTGCGGAAGCCGATTGCCACGGGCGATGGCGGTTTTCTGCTGCGCCGCGCGGCCCATGGCATCGAGCCTCAGAATATCGGGGTGCTGCTGCAAGGCGCGGCTCAACGCTGCTTCGGACGAAAGCGGCAGGGCCGGGGCGGTCGTGCCCAGATCGGAGAGAATCGGTGCCGGACCGCTCTCGCCCATCAAGGCGGCCAGCAGCGACAGGGCATCCTTTTCGCCCTGCACGACGGACACCATGTCATAGCGTGCCTGGGACAGCTGGGTCTGGAGCCGGATGAGTTCGAGCCGAGCGGCACGCCCTTCCCGGATACGCAAGCCGATGTCCTTTTCCTCCTGCTGCAACGCCTTGATGCGGGCATCGAGCACTTTTACCAGTTGATGAAAATGCTGCGCCTTGGTGTAGGTGGCGGCAATATTGAACAGCAGATCCTGCCCGCCGGCGCGCAGCGCCTGGACGGAAGCCTCCCGGTTGTGCGCGGCCAGCGCCTCGCCGGCCACCAGCTTGCCGCCGCTGTAAAGTGGCAGGTTCAGTGCCAGGCCGATATTGGCGATATCCCGGTCCATCGGCGGGAAAACGCCTGCCTCGCGTATAGGGGTAACGAAGGTGGGGTAGGCATAGCGGGTGTAAGCCGCGCTCAGATCGACCTTGGGCAAATGCTGGCTGCGAGCGATATCCTGCTCCAGGGTTTGCCTGTCGACCTCGACCTGCTGGCTTTTGATTGCCGGATTGGATTGCGCGGCCCGCTCCATCGCCTCCCACAGGAACAGTGAATCCGCGGCAAAAGCCGCCTTCCCGATGGAAAGAAGGAAGGTGAATAGCAGCAACCGTGACAAGGGTTTCATAATCGTATCCATCCTGAGTTTTGCTTTTCGCTCAAGTTAAGTAAGTGACTAGTCACTAACTCTATGTCTACAAATTGAATTTGTCAAGCTTAAAATTCAGCCATTAACCCAATATAAAACGTGCAATCTGAAAAAAATAAATAAGCGTTTAATAACTCACTAATTTATTTTCTTGCTGGCCTCAGCTGGTAAAACGTGGGTATCGTCAATGCGACGGAAGGAAATGGAAGCCTGCCACGGTCAGCCCTGCGCTCGTGGCGTGGGCTCGTAAACGACTGCAAGTCTTGCCGAGGTGCCGCCATCGGAGCGCGTTCCTGCGAGCCGGCTTACGACACCGAGGGACGGTTTCATGGTTAGCGGTTTTTAAGAATCAAGTGCGGCGCTCACGGAACCTCCTGCCCCTCGCCCGCTTCTTCGTAGGTCTTGCCGTCGCGGATATGGTAGATGCGCTTGAAGGTTGGGATGATCTTTTCGTCGTGGGTGACGACGATGATGGCGATGCGAAACTCCTGCGCTAACTGGTTGAGTATCTTCACCACGGTAAGCGCGCGCACGCTGTCGAGCGCGGCGGTCGGTTCGTCGGCAAGGATGATCGGCGGCTTGTTGGCGAGCGCGCGCGCAATCGCCACGCGCTGCTGTTCGCCGCCGGAGAGTTCGGGAATGCGTGCCTGCGCGCGATGCTGCACATCAAGCGCGGTGAGCATGTCCAGCGCAATCTCGCGCGCACGGACATTGGGCACGCCCGCCAGCATCGGCAGCAGCGCGACGTTGTCGGTGGTGTCGAGAAAAGGAATCAGATACGCAGCCTGGAACACGAAACCGATGCGATCGCGCCGCAGCGCGCGCAGGTCGTTGGTCTTCCAGCCGTTGTCGTAAATCACCTCGCCGCCAAGCGTGAATTTTCCAGCGGTGGGTTCGATCACTGCACCCAGACATTTCAGCAATGTGGTCTTGCCGGAGCCGGACGGCCCGATCAGTCCCACCACCTCGCCGGGGTAGACCGTCATATCGACGCCCTTCAGCGCATCGACCGCCGCGCTGCCGCTGCCGTAGCGCTTGGTGATGCCTTCGATGAGGATCGCAGGTTGGTCTTGCTCAGCCACCGATCGCCTCCGCCGGGTCGATTTTGAGCGCGGCGCGAATCGCCAGCACTGAAGCGAGCGCGCACACCACCAGCGTCAGCACGAAGGCACGCAGCGCGTCGCCGGTTTCCAGCAACACGTATTTGGGAAAGGCCGGCGCCCACAGCGTGGCGGCAAATTTGCCGACAAAGAAACCAATGACGCCAAGGCCCAAGGCCTCCTGCATGATCATCGCGGCGATGCTGCGGTCACGCGCACCGATCAGCTTCAGCACCGCGATTTCCTTGATCTTGCCAAGCGTCATCGTGTAGATGATGAAGGCGACGATGGCCGCGCTCACCACCGCCAGGATCACCAAAAACAGGCCGATTTGTTTGGCCGCGGTGGCGATCAACTTGGCCACCAGGATCTCTTCCATGTCGTCGCGCGTATAGGCCGTATAGCGCTGCCAGCGCGCGATGGTGTCGGCCACGGCACGCGCGTCGAAACCGGGCTCAAGCCGCAGCAGCACGGCGTTGACCTTGTGGCTGGAGGCCTGGATCGCTTGCACCGCTTCAAGAAAGCCGGGCTGGCCGGGGCGGTTGATCGCCGGATTGGCTTCGAGCCGCTTGCGGTCCTCGACGATGGCGTCGTTGTCTTTCAGGAACTGGGCTTCCTGTGCGTCTTTCAAGGGGATGAACAGCATCGGGTCGCCGCCCGACGACACCATGCGCCGGGTCAGGCCGACCACGGTGTAGTCGTTGCGGCGGATACGCACCACGTCGCCGACTGCAAAGCCGGTCTTGACGTCGGCCACCGCCTCGTAGTGTGCGCGGGCGATGGGACGCCCCGCCACCAGGAAGGCCGGTCCGCCCGGTTTGCCTGACTCGAAACCGGCCACCATCACGCGCTGCGATTTCCCCCGATGCGACACCTGCATGGTGAGGTAGGCGACGTTGCCGGCCTGCGCCACGCCTTCCAGTCCGAGCAGCGCGCGATAAAGGTCGTCCGGCACGGAGGACGGTTCGGCGAACGGCCCCAGGGTGTTCTGCTGCACGACCCATACTTCGGCGTCGACGGCATGCAACAGCACCTTGGCGTCGTCGACCATGCCACGGTACACGCCGGCCATGGTCAGCGTCACCCCGACCAGCAGGCCCAGCCCGAGGCCAGTGAGCAGATAGCTTTTCAGGTGATGGGCAATATCGCGCCCGGCAAGGTTAATCATTCTGAGTTCTTCACCAAAGAGGCGCAGGGGGCAGAGGGTAAAACAAGTTGTTGTGGCACAAAGGGTTAACGGGTTTCACCGTGCCTCTATGCCTCCGTGGAAAATGCATTGTATTTTTCAGGGCTATCGCGGCGTCAGCCGCTGTTCACGCACCCGCATGCCGTCTTCGAGTTGTTTCGCGCTGTAAACGACAAGGCGGTCGCCGGCGTTGAGGCCAGATACGATCTGCACCCGTTCGGTGCTCTGCACGCCCGACTGCACCGACTGGAAACGCGCGCGGCCGTCAACAATCTGCCACACGCCGGTCTGCCCCCCGAGCTGCGACAGCGCAGCGCGCGGCACGCTCAGCACATCATGCGCGCCAGGTAGCTGGATCGTCACTTCCGCCAGTTCGGCCAGATACAACTGCGCAGGGGGCTGATCGAACGCCACGTTGACGATCCGTTCCTCGGTCACCGCATCGCTTTGCAGCTCGATGCGCGCCACCTTGCCCAGCATGACGGTGCCTGGCGCAGAGCGCAGCACGATGTCCGCCGCCTGACCGACGGCAACGCCCTGCGCGCGCGCCTGATCGACGCGGGCACGGATCCATAACTGGCCCGGATCGACCAGCCGCAGCACCGCCTGCCCGGCTACCACGGTGGTGCCCGGCTCGGCTTCGCGCACGGTCACCACGCCGTCAACCGGGCTCAGTATGCGGAGGTTGTTGCGCAGCTGACCGATACCCTGCAATTCGGCTTCCGCACGACTGATGTCGCGCTGTGCGCCGATCGCGTTGGCGCGCGCGGCGGCGAGTGCGGCCTCGGCGGTGGCGGCTTCGTTGCGGCGACTGTCGGCCATTTCCTGGGCGACAAATTTCTGTTTCACCAGCGCCTGATAACGCGCATGGTTGGCCTGCGCCAACCGGGCGCGGCTCTCGGCTTCGGCCACTTGCGCCTGCGCCGCCTGTGCGGTTTGACGCGCGCGCGCCACCGAACTGGCTGCCGCTTCGCCGCGCTGGCGCAAATCCACTGGATCGATTTCGGCCAGCAACTGGCCGATGCGCACTCGATCGCCCTGATCCACCCACACCCGCGACACCCGCCCCGCCTGGGTCGGCCCGACCGCGTAGGCGCGCCGCGCTTCCACGGTGCCGATGCCGTATACATCCGAGCTGAGGTCGCCCCGGGTCACACCGGCGATCTCCACCCCGACAGGTGCGAGCGGCCCGCGTGCGGTCAACAGCCAGACAAAGGCGGCGAGGAAAGCCACCGCGCCAGCAATCAGAAGCAGGGAGCGTTTACTGAATTTCAAGGGTGTGCCAAGCTTCATGACAGGTCAGTGCTTGACGTTGCGCGCAGGCGCTGCCGTTTTGTCCAAGCTCGGCTCGAAGGTGGGTAGAACGTGGCGTGTTTTCATGGGGGGCTTCCTTGTGTTGGGTGTGTGCGCACAGCCAGCATAAAAACCGGGAACGTGCGCGCGGCTTCCACTGTAAGGGTACGCGCCGTGAGGGTACGCTGGCCGCGCAGGATGGAGGTTTGCAGAACCAGCCCCTGGATCATGCCGATATATAACGTGGCGGCAGCATGGATGTCGAGGTCGGCGCGCGCCAGCCCTTGGGCTTGGGCGTCGGCCAGCAGACCAGCGATTTTCGTCTCATAGCCCAGCATGATTTCCGTCACCAGCCGCCGCAATGCGGCGTTGCGGCCATGCAGGTGGTTGGACATCAACAGGCGCGGAATCGCGGGGTGACCGGCTATGAAGTTGACTTGCGCAAAAAACATGCGTTGCAGTGAGTCCAGCGGATCACACCCCTGTTCGGCGGCTCGTCCAAGCACACTCATCAGGCGATCCTGCACCCACTGCATAACCGCCAGCCAGATCGCGTCCTTGCTGAGAAAATGGCGGAACACCGCGCCCTGTGTCACGCCCATCGCCTGCGCCATGTCCTGCGTGGTGACGTTGTCGACGCCCTGTTTGGCGGCGAGCTCCAGTGTCACGCGGACGATTTCCTCGCGGCGTTCGTCGGCGCCTAGACGTTTGCGTGCAGGCTCAGCGGCCACGATTCCCCTCCCCGTTAGATAGTGATCAGTTACTATCTTATGTTAATCATAAATACACGTCAACCTCAAACCATCCCGCTTGGATAATCCATGGCGCAACAGAGGATTGTCTTGATACTTCTGCCGCCTTTAAGCCGAAAACCGAACGGCTTGAAACACCCTGAGGCCTTAACGCCCTCTTCCTCTACGCTCTCCGCGTTCGGGGCGGTCCATGCGATCGCCGCGCTGATCTCGAGCCCCCGCATCGGCCCCATGACGGGCTTCATAGCCGATTCCGTAACGGCTGTCGCTGCGCGACTTACCCTTCACGTCGGCATTTCCGTCCCGTAGCGAATCCAGACCGGAGGAATAGGGTCGCGGCCTGGCCGTTGATGTGGTCTGGTCATCTTCCGGTATGGGCAAGCCCGCTGCCGCAGCCTGAACGACCGCGATGGACAGCATGGAGGCCAATAATATAATCCGTCCAAACATGTAATTCATAGCATATCGATTCAGATGGGTAGCGCGAAGTATCCCGCGCAAGAATTTCATGATGTTTTCACAGCAGCTACAACTTGTTACAGGTTGTTTCGTGGCAAAGGAGTGTGGCATCGGGCGGTCGGCGATGGGTGATCTTGCCGCGCCACTTACATCCAGTCCGTCAGGCTCACGCCAATGCCGAGCGTTTGCTGGCGATGGTTGTAATCGATGAGCGTTTCGCCGTAGCCATTGAAGTACTGGACATAGCCCCGCAGCCGTCCATTGAGTGGGAAGCTCCAGTCCACCTGCACCGCGCCCCGGTTGGATGCGCTTTTCAGGTTGTTGCGCAGCAGGATCGAATAGGCGTTCCCGCCATTCCGGTAGGTCGCCAGCAGATCGCCGTTACCCAGGTAGTCCTCGATATCAGGGTTATCGTCGTCCGCCGCATTCTCCGGAATCCGCGCCCACGGCCTGACCAGCAATGCGAAATTTCCGCGTTCGAAGCCAAACTGCGCATATACCCGGTTCCAACTGCGCGACAAGCCTTCCGGCCGGCCATTGGATTGATGCACCAGACCCAGGTTGATAAAACGACCTCTTAAGCCAGCAAGGTTGTAGTCGGTGCGAAACACCAGCATCGCCTCTGGTTCATAATTTGTCTCGCGAAAAGACGCGGAAATGCTGCTGTTGTACGCCTGCCAGTAGGACGTCCCGGTGAAGCCCACCCACAAATCGGCGCGCTCATCGAACACCCCTTCAATGGCTTTGACCTTGAAACTCAATTGCAGCTTGGCCTCAACCGGGTCCAGGCCTTGATCGGGTTGCAGCAAGCTCCCCTGCAACGGGGTATTGTTGGGCGAGTCGCTGTACTTGACTGGGAGCATGTAATTCGACCCGTGCGACTTGAGCTGGAAGGTGCCCTGTTTAATTTCGTTATCCAACTCCCAATGGCGTGACAGTGCCGAAATCACGGTCGGTTCTGCGTCTGAATTCTGCTGCTTAGACATTACCTGTGGCGGGGATTCAGACTGTTCTGCCAGCAGGTCGTAACAAGCCAGTCGCTGGGCATCCTGCTTGATGGCTGAACAGGTTTCGAATTGGGCCGCCTGGGCGCCGACTGCCAGCAAGGCGCTCCACATCATGATGACTGCACTGCAGCCTAAGCGACGTTGGGCCTTTTTCATTCGCGGCTCCCGGCATCCGACACAGGCTGCAGGCGGTCGTAAACAAGCCGATACGAAACCGCTTGCAGGTCGGGCAGGTCGACCGCCGCAGAAACGATGAGCCGACCTGTACTGGCGTCGATCTGGTAATTCTGAATCAGCTTTGAGCCATTGTTCATCGATGTCTCGACCACCAGCGCGGTGCCTTCCCAGCCCGCAACGGCCACCCGCTGCTGCGCACCGCCGCTGACGGAAACACTGGCGCCGCGAAAATCGGTGAAAAGGCGCTGACGCTGATCGTTTTCGTCGATAACAAGCAGCATCGGATCTACATGGAAAATATCGAGCTTTTCCGCCGTGGCGATCAGCGCGGATATCTCGCGGGATGGCATCTCGCTGCGCCCACCCATTCGCACTAATGAACCACCGCCCATGCCGCCACTGCGTCCCCGTCCACCGGAACCGCCCCCCATTCCGCGTCCGCTGCCCCTGGCCTGCTTGATCGCTTGCCTGGCTGCCTGTGCCTTGTCCGACGGGTCATCGCTGGCTTTGGCGTTGAGGAACCAGAGGCCGGAGAAGTCCGGCCTGGATGGCGAACCAGGCACACGCCGATCTGCGAGACGCTGATACAGTGCCCAATGATCAGAAAAGTCCGGGACGGATTGCGACTCCATATCAAGGACCACCTGAGCTGCAGGCACGTCCGCCTTCCCGGCGACGGCGACCATCGTTCTGTTGCCTTGTGCCGGATCAGTGGGCGAAGCCAGCGACAGCGTGGCACTGGCGACCATTGCCAGGCCGATCCAGAACAGGATGGCGAAGCGCGTATTTGAATTCATTGCATGGCGCCTTTTGAACTGGCCGGCTTCACGCGCACCAGCCCGCACCAGGCAATGACCGCAATCGTCACCCACACCAGCGTTCGCATACTCATGGCGATCACCGTGCGCTGTTCAAAAGCCCCGCCAGAATAGACATGCACGCCGAACCCGGCTGCAACCAGGGAAATTGCGCCAATCTGGAATCCGCGTTGTCGGTTGAGCGTAGCCATGATGAGTTGCCTTCTTCCCTTGGTGTTTTGACAGAAAAATTGCTTTAACCCATGTCACTTCGACGGTAATGCCATCCCCGCCTGGTATAGGGCAAAAGCCTCGAATGCTTCGCGCAATAACAGCTCACGCTGGCGCAGGTTGGCATTCACTCTGAGCGCAAGACGCTGGATCATGACGATGAAAATGCGTGCGGTTGTTCGTGGGTCAATGTTGGCTCTGATAAGTCCCTGGTGTTTACCCCGTTCGATCGTGCTGGCAAGGCGTGATTCGTAGTGGCCAATGACCCTCTGGATACGCCGGCGGATACGGCTATCACCGTCCTGCGACAACCATCCCAGAAGTCGTTTTGGAATATCGGGATGCTGCGTGACGAACATCGCCTGAAAATAGAAGACGTGTTCCAGTTCCTGCAACGGACTCCGATCTTGCCGCGCGGTATTTTTCACTAATCGCAGCAGCGTGCCGCGCGCCCGGGAAATGAACCGGTCCTGTGCACCGTGACTATCCAGCTGCAACTGAGGCAGCGCTTTCTCTGCCGGGTCGGCACCGAGCTCCACCAGATTTTTCCCATCGGGAAAAAGGTAATGACGGCTGGTTTCCAGCCATTGCGCCAGATGCGCTTGCTCAAACTTTCTCGTATCACCCGTATTCATGATCGCCCTCCAGTTTCGTCAGCGTCCGATTGAGACGGCCAGGTTATGTTTGAACCCACGCAGGACACCGCGCGCTATCTTGCCTCGTCCAGCCTGTAGCGCCGTCTCAATAGCGCGCAGTTTTTAATGCTTATTGATTCGGCACACCTCGCTCCGACATCGGGATGGGACGCATCGATCGAAGCCACCCATTCAAACTTCAATGTGCCGAATCAATAATCCTGGTCGAATCAGCGTGCCCCGTAAAAATGCTCGACAAACGGCTTGCGAAACTCGCTGTGACAGTTGTAGCAGCTGGTTTGGAGCTTCTGGAAGGCAAGAATGACGCCTTGGCCGTCTTTGATCTTGGCGGCTCTAGCCACCGCCTCCGCCTGGTCGTGAGTTTCGCCGTCAAAGGCTTTGAACTTGCCCATATTGGTGCCGACAAAGCTGACGATGCGCATTTTTTCGGCAAGAGGCGGCTGAGGATGGTCGGCAACAAGGGACGCGGTTTTTTCCACCAGTTCCCAGTCTCCACGGGAAATACCGTCGGTAATCACCTGCATGTTGATGCCCAGGTCTTTCATGACTTTTTGCAGGGCGAGCGGCTCGGCCGCTTGCACGCCCGCAGAGGCAAGCATCAGGCAGGCCGTGATGACAAACTTGAGAATGGGGTTACGGTTATGCGTGTTTTTCATGTCAGCGCAGTCTTTTCGGGTGACGCAACAGGTTGAGGCAGATAAGTTCATCTGGGTAAGCCGCTCGCCGTGGCGGGCGGGCACCCCGCTTGCCACGGTGGACTGCCTGGCTTATTGCGCAGTGGCCACCCCGTCTGCGGGCGCCGCCTGCTGAGTCTGGCGATTTTCCTGCCGCATTGTGCGGCGTTGCGCCATGTCCTGCTGCATGTCCGGGGTACCGCTCTGCGACATCTCGCGCGTCCGAGTGCGCTCGCGCGTCATGTCACCGTTGCCTTGGGCGTTCTGCTGCTGACCCGTGCCCTGGCCGCTGTGCTGACCTTTGCCTTGACCGCCCATCTGGCCCGAGCCTTGGCCACTCATTTGGCCCGAGCCTTGTCCGCCGCCCATGCCTCCACCCTGACCACGGGCATGGGCATCGAGCGTTGCGCCCAGGGCGATAAGGGCTGCGAAGATTGCAAGGGTTGATTTCGATTGGGTCATGATGTTGTTCCTCTGCGGTGTGAATGGATAAATGACGATGACCACCAAGGTTTCGATTCCGCTGGCAGTGAACGAAGTATCCCGGCCAGAGGTTTCCTGGTTCTTTCACAGCGGCTACAGGTTGTTACAGGTTGTTTCATGCTTGCCACCCATGGCATGCCTGCCGGTAAGATAGCGGCCATGTTCCCCTATTCCGGTTGGGGCGGAGTCAAGTTAAATGGACGAAGATGCAACGCAACGCATCCTGGTCGTCGACGACGACACGGCACTGCGCGAACTGGTCACGTCTTATCTCATCGCCAGTGGATATCAGGTGGAAGGAGTGGGCGACGGCGCCGCATTCCGCGCCAGCATGGCGCGGAATGGTGCCGATCTGGTGGTGCTCGACCTGATGCTGCCGGGCGAGGATGGCTTGAGTCTGCTTAAATGGCTGCGCGCCGATGGCGGCCCACCCGTCATCATCGTCTCGGCAAGGGGCGAGGAAGTGGACCGGGTGGTGGGCCTGGAGGTCGGTGCCGACGACTATCTGGCCAAGCCATTCGGCCCACGCGAACTGCTCGCCCGCGTGCGCGCGGTGCTGCGACGTGGCGGCGGCAATATGCCCGCACCCAAAGAGGCCGGCGCATTGGTTTTTGGCCCGTTCCGTCTGGATGTCGCCACCCATGTTCTGATGCATGAAGGCAGTGAAATCTCCCTGACGTCGGGTGAATTCACCCTGTTGCGCATTTTTCTCGAACACCCCAATCAGGTGCTGACGCGCGACCACCTCATCACCCTGGTCAAGGGCTATGAACGCGCGCCCTTCGACCGCAGCGTTGATGTGCGGGTGACCCGCCTGCGCCGCAAGATCGAGCCCAATCCCGAAGCACCGATCTACCTGCGCACCATCTGGGGCGAAGGCTATCTGTTCTCGCCGCGCGGCGAGTCCGCAGCGTGAATTTGCCCTCAGCGAAGCCGCCCTCGATGAAATTACCCACGGTGAAATCACATAGCTCGTTGTTTCGCCGCACGGCGCTCACCGTTGCAGCAGGCTTGCTCGTTTTCCAGCTCGCTTCGGGCGCGGCGGTCTTTTTCAACCTCATGCGGCCGCTCGCCCAGCGCTCGGCCGACGACCTCGCCGCCATGCTGGTATTGTCCGCGCGCACCTGGGTGGAGCTGCCAGCCGCTACACGCCCCGCTTTTGAAAAGGAGTTGAAATTCAGTCACGGCCTGGTGTTGACTGAAACAAATACGCCTGTAGGCGACGAAGTCGCGCACCACCCCTATCTCAACTTTCTGCGCGCGGCGCTCACGACCCGCCTCGATCTGAATACCAATTTACCTGGCACCGCGTTACGCCTGACAGAAACAGCGGATGGACGTTTTCATGCGGATATTCCCATGGCCCACCACGTGCTGCGCTTCAGCTTCACCAAGGATCTGATAGGGCCACGCCCGTCGCATGCCCTGGCCTGGAGCGTCGCAGCCGGCCTTCTGGTCACCCTGGTCACCGCTTGGCTACTCGCGCGCCGGATTACCGCGCCGGTGGCACGTCTGGCGGAGGCTGCACGTCTGATCGGCAGCGGCGAACGCCCGCCCCAACTGCCGGAATCGGGCGAGCACGAACTGGCCGAGCTGGCACACATATTCAATCAGACAGCAGCCCAGCTCGCCGCGCGGCGCGCGAACCAGAGCACCCTGCTGGCCGGCGTCTCGCACGATTTGAGGAGTCCCCTTGCCCGCATGAAAATGGCGCTGGGCATGCTCGCCGAGGAACGCGCCTCGCCCCTGCTCGCGCGCATGGAACGCGATGTCGCCGAGATGGAAACGCTCATTGGCGCGCAACTGGAACTCGCCCGTTCCGAGGAACGCGAGACCGCAGCAGCAACGGACATTGACGCCCTGCTGGTCGAACTGATCGAGGCCGCAGAGGCCCAATCGCCCGGCCAAACGCACCTGCGCACAGATGGGCCGCCTTGCCATGCGGCCATCGCGCCGCTTGCGTTCAGGCGCATTCTCGGCAACTTCGTGGACAACGCGCTGCGTTACGGTGGGCCGGGGCGCCTGGAGCTGGTGCGGCGGCGTTGCGCCGACGGCATTCTGATTGGGGTGCGCGACCGCGGTCCGGGCATTCCCGCCGATCTGCGCGAGGCGGTGTTCCGCCCTTTCTTCCGCCTTGATCCCTCGCGCAATCGCGCCTCCGGTGGCAGCGGCCTGGGCCTGGCCATCGCCCGACAGCTGGCCGAGACGCAAGGCTGGACTGTCGCTATCAAACCGCGCGTCGGCGGTGGCGTCAGCGCCTGGCTGGCGATCCCCTTACTCGGTCCGGTGCCTTCAGCTTGAGTGTTGTTTGTCCCTTCCCGACGAAAACAGGAAGTCACACAGCGATTGCCTGGCCCAAAATCAGCAGCACACACTTGCTCAGCTTTGCCATCTCGTCTTCCTCAACCACGTACGGCGGCATGACATAAACCGTGCTGCCGATGGGGCGAATAAATATCCCCTGCGCCAACGCTGCCTGATGAAAGTGGGAAGCGAAACCCGACGCGGCATCCGTCACTTCGAACGCCCAGATCATGCCGCGCTGGCGGAAATGACGGACGCGTGGGTGAGCGGCCACTTCGCCCAGGATCTTCGTGAATTGGGCCGATTTATCGCGATTGGCCGCGATGACTCCGTCCGACTCGAAGATATCCAACACTGCCAGCGCCGCCCGGCAGGCGAGCGGGTTGCCGGTGTAGGAATGCGAATGCAGAAAGCCTTGCGCTGTGGCGTCGCCATAAAACGCAGCGTATACCTCGTCCGTTGTCAGCACCGCTGACAACGGCAGGTAGCCGCCGGTGATGCCTTTCGAAAGGCAAATGAAGTCAGGCCGGATGGCCGCCTGCTCGCACGCAAACATGGTCCCGGTGCGGCCGAAGCCGACGGCGATTTCGTCGGCGATCAGATGCACGCCGTACTGGTCGCACAGTTCGCGTGCCCGGGTGAGGTAAGCCGGGTGATACATCGCCATGCCGGCCGCGCCCTGCACCAGCGGCTCGACGATGAACGCAGCGGTGGTAGCGGCATGCTCGGCCAGATGGGCTTCCAGTGCGTCGGCGCAGCGCAACGCGTAGGCCTCCGCCGACTCCCCTGCCTCGGCCAGCCGCGCATCCGGGGTAGGCACCTGCACCGAATGGCGCAGCAAGGGTTCGTAAGTGCGCTTGAACAGCGGGATATCAGTCACCGACAGCGCGCCGACGGTTTCGCCGTGGTAGCCGTTCTTCAGGCTGATAAAGCCGTTCTTCCCTGCCTGGCCTAAGTTACGCCAGTAGTGAGCACTCATTTTCAGTGCGATTTCGGTGGCCGAAGACCCATCCGACCCATAAAACGCATGGCCCAGCCCGGTCAGCGCTGCCAGCCGCTCCGACAGCTCGACCACCGGCGCATGGGTGGCGCCGGCCAGCATCACATGCTCGATTTTACCGAGCTGGTCGGTGATGGCGGCGTTGATGCGCGGGTTGCAGTGACCGAACAGGTTGACCCACCAGCTGGAAATCGCGTCCAGGTAACGGCGACCGTCGGTATCGACCAGCCAGGCCCCCTCGCCGCGCGCAATCGCCAGCGGCGGCGTGGCTTCCAGCTGTTTCATCTGGGTGCAGGGGTGCCAGACGGCAGCGCGGGTTCGGTTTAATAAATCGTCCATGGACTTGAAATTGACACACTCCGCCCCTACTATTAGCACTCGATGGCGGCGAGTGCTAATTGCATCTGCGCCGCCTCCTCATTT
>Ga0180009_10001607_pt1 | contig 27411 bp, 28 predicted proteins | sample OS_PC_MetaG_FD_123537 | JGI IMG/M metagenome (GOLD analysis project Ga0180009, IMG submission 123537) | Groundwater microbial communities from the Aspo Hard Rock Laboratory (HRL) deep subsurface site, Sweden - OS_PC_MetaG | ecosystem: Environmental > Aquatic > Deep subsurface > Groundwater... | reverse complement strand
TCCAGTATGGCAGCGCAATTATTATGAGCACATTATCCGCGATAATGACGAATTGCAGAAAATCATGGGATATATTTGCTGTAATCCGGAAAATTGGCAATCCGACGAAGAAAATCCCCTAACTCGCGAAATGATTTTAGGTTATGAACACGATCTCGGGGGCACGGCACGCCGTGCCCCTACGACGTGTGTATAAAATTATCATGGAAATAATTGGGATTGTGGATCAAGGGGGATCCATCGGTAGGTTGGAATAGCCCGTAGGGGAGTCGAACCCCTCTTATAAGATTGAAAATCTTATGTCCTAACCGATAGACGAACGGGCCATAAAATGAGCCGTGTTGGATTCGAACCAACGGCACCCGCCTTAAAAGGGCGGTGCTCTGCCAGCTGAGCTAACGGCCCAACTAAAGTCAGGCATATTTGTAACATAATTATCCGTTCCTGTCAATCTCTGGCGCTTAGAAAATGGCAGGCGGCAGGCCGATTGGCGAACCGGTTTTAACCGGCAATTGCAGCAAATATTTGTGAGAAATGCGGGTTAATATTTATAACTGATGAAATTTCGTGATCTGGCCGCGGTAAGAACATCTTCCATCAGTACGTCGAAATAATATTTCCCTTTTTTGCTTAATCGGTAAGGCAGGGAGAATTCGAGCATTTTTTCGGTTGGAATCTGGTCTTTGGGGTAGCTGAGCTGCTTGGCAAATATTGGAGAGTCAATTTTGCGGAATTCGTGATATACATAGACAGATATTTTGTAATCAGCTTGGATGGTGTTTTCGACTTCCCTAAAGCGGATTTTTTTTAAGGGAATGGCAATGACGATCTGTCCATCGCGGTATTTGACTTCAAAGCTGAAGGCATTTTTCATGGTTTCCCGGTCGGCCAGGTTCAGGGTGAATTTTGCCATATCGATAGCGGTCAGCAATTCCGGCGGCCAATTTTTCAGTTTGTATTCACCGAAACCATCACTGTCGATAAAAATCAGTTCCATTTGGTAGTAATAATAGATCCAGCGTTCGTAACCCTTGATGGACGGATTATTGATCATGTCGCTCAATAACCGGTTGTCCGGCTCGCCCAACTGGATCAATATCCGTCCTCGCGGTGTCTCCCAGCCCCGCCCCATAGACCGGTTCTCCTTGAACCAGCGGTTGGCGTAGGCAATGCGTCTCTCAAATTCGATTTTGTTTTCATTTTCAGGCGTTTCCGGGAAAGGATCCCTTTTTTTCCAGAATTCGTCGATGAATTCGTTCTTGGCCTGGGTATCGGGAAGATGCTTGTAAATTTGGATCTCCTCTTTAGTCATGATCAGCCGCGCTTTTTCATAGAAAGATTCGAAATAGGGATCACGTTCAATTCTTGTGCTGCGCGCGGCGCAGGCATTCATCAACACTAGTACCGCTAAAATTGTTAGAAGAGATCGTTTCATGATTGCCTCATCTGAAGTAAATGTTGACACTTAAATTAGCTGTGAATCCACCCAGATCCAGAAGGTCAAAATCCTCGAAGTAGCCGGAAAGGCGTCCCTTCAGGTATTGATATTTACCTTCCAGGGCCAGCGCCACCCGCGGGTGGAAACGGAAAACAAGACCGAAACGGCTATTGAACCCGATGCTGAAGGTTTTGGTTTCGGCAAAGCCTTCGCTGATGCTGTCGTCTTCAAAGTTGATGAAATCTCCCCATTGCTGGTATGTCCAGGCAAACACGCCGGCGCCGACTCCGAAAAACGGGAAGACTAGGTAACGATGACCCAGGGGATACACTTTGAAATTCGCCTCTATGGGGGTCAGGCGCAATGAGATATTCTGAAAAATCGGACTGCCGTTCTGATAGGTGTAGTCACGGTATTGGCTGTAAATAGTCCGGTTGTAACTGCCGATTTCAAGGGAAAAGGAGCTGTAGCGGTTGAGATATGCTTCGTATTCAACTCCATAATAGGCGTTCATCATGTCGGATTTGCCAAAAGCAAGATTGTCCATGTTGATCTGCCACAGATCCGATCGCATTTGGGGAACAAACAATCCTATCTTGAAGTTCATGCTCTGGGAAATGAGAATTCCTGATCCCAAGCCAAAAACAGCCATTAAAATTAACATACGTTTCATTTTAAACCTCCGCTAGCATGAATGCATTTCAAATGCCAATTCATAATTGCTACCATGGCGCCGAACTGTCCCATTTTCAGGACAAGAGGCGTTTGATTGTATCGGTTTTGGGCAGAGAATTGAAGCGACCGATTTCCACTCCCCCTTTAAACAAGATTAAAGTGGGGACTCCCAAAACGAAAAATCTGGCGGCGATCGACGCCTCGCGGCTGATATCCACTTCATAGGCCGCGATGGCCGCAGGTTGCAATTCAGTAAGCAGCGCCGGCAAGCCCTGGGCGATCTTTTGGCAGGGGGCGCAGCCGGGAGAAGAGAAATCCAGAATGACAAAGGTGGATGAAAGCAGTTTTCGGTCCAAGTCCGCCAAGCTGATCTTTTCCATTATTTAACCGCTAGCAGAGAAGCGATCATGTCCTGGATCTGCTTGCTGGTACCGGACCCGGTTTTGATGAAAGCGACTTTGCCCAGGCGGTCAATAAAAACCATGGTTGGAATGGCTGTCACGCCATAGGTATCAAAGCCTGAACCTTCGCTGGAAACGGCCATGGGGTAGAAAATATTATTTCTGGCCAGATATTTTTTTATCAGGGCCAATTCCTCGCTGGCGCTGACCTTGTCCTTTTTTTCCAGGTCATCGCTGTATCTGCCGTACAGTCTGGTATAACCGATGACCAGCAAACCCTTGTCCTTGTTTTTTTCGTATTGCTCGAGCAAGCTTGGCATCACTTGGCGGCAGGGATTGCACCAGGGGGCCCAGAAATCGATGACAACTACCTTGCCCTTGAGTTCGGCCAATGTCAGCGGTTGGGAATGGAGCCAGGTTTCGGCCACTAGGGGCGGGGGCGGCTGGTCCAAAAGGGAGAGTTGGCTCAATTCATTTTGCCAGTTCAATTTCATGTCCGCTTCGCTTTCAAAAGCCAGGGCTTTTTGCAGGTAGTTTTTGGCATTTTCGGCCTGGCGTTTTTCCTTGGCCAGCATGGCCAAATTGGCGTAGACCCTGGCCGTCATATGCTTGACCTTCGCTGGCAGGTCGGGGGTTTGGATCAATTTGAGCGAATATTCTTCCCGGACCGCAGCATCGGGATTGGAAAAAGCCAATGCCAGGCAAATGTTGTAAAATTGTATGTCTTTTTTGATTCCGGGCTCAAGTTCCCTGAACAGCTCGACCGCCAGCACGTGCCGGCGCCTAATCAGGTGGAGAATGACCTTTTGCAGTTTTGCTTCTGTGGCAAGATACGCCGTGCTCCCGCTCAAGCGGTCGATAATCTTTTCGGCGTCATCAAAACGGCCTATCTCGATCAATATCTTACTGCGCAGCAGATCCAGATCGTCGCTGGCGGCGCTGTTTTCGTTTTTATTAAGCAGAGCTTCCAGTTCCTGTCTTTTCTCGGTCATGATGCGGTTGTATTCACTGACGAATTGGTCAGGCAAGCGGTTGCTGCCGGTGTTTTTCAATTTGCTGTTCAAGCGGTCATTGAGGCGGTCGTATTTGCTTGTCAGTTCGTCATAAGCGCCCGCCATTTTTTTCGCTTGTTCCACGGCAGATTTTCCATTGCAGGCGCAGAGGGTTGTCAGCAAAAAGATACCCAGCCAGATTCTTTTCCCCATGGTGCCTCCTTGGACATTTTGAAAGGTTGCCTGGATTAAAAATTCTATCATAGACCCGCCCCCTTTTCAAATTCAGTCCGCAGCCCATAAAAATCATAAAATCGATTCAGCCTATTGAATTTTTTTGTTTTATTTTATATATTGCATTTTTAATAACAAAGCGAGGCAAAAATGAAAGAATACAAAATGATGAACGATTATCTGTATTACCGGGATTTGTTTTCCGACACCATGGGCAGCAATTACCGCGTAGCCCCGATCCAGAACCGCAAGCCTGTTGGCCATAAGCTGCTTTGCGAGGTGAGCCCTTCCATTTCCAGCAATGCCGACATGTGGAAAAGGGTTAAAATTCTCCTGGAAGGGATAAAAAAATCGAACATTCCCTTTTTGTATTCGCCGGAAAAGGTCATTGTCAATGAAAAGCAGAACCAGCTGGTGTTTGACTACTTTAAAGGGAAAAATTTCGAACAGATCCTGGTCGACACGGAAAAGAAAGGCATGTCCTTCAATTTTGATCTGGCCATGTCGACCTGCATCGCCATCGCCGATATCATCGAAGTCGGATCCTCTATCATTGTCAGCGGCGAGAAATCTTTCCATGGTTTTCTTACTCCCGACAACATTCTGGTCCATTATGACGGCAAGATATTCTTGAAGAACTACGGTATTTTCCCATACTTGGAAAAGGATGAGCAGTTCTATTTGGAAATGGAAAAGCGTTACGGCTCCTGGCTGACACCGGAATTCATCAGAAAGGAAAAAATTGTTACCCAATCAGACGTCTACCACCTTGGATATCTGATGTACCGGATACTGACGGGAAAATATTTCTCCTATGCCGCCGGCGAAGATTTTGATGCCAAGTTCGCCAACCTAACTTTCAAACAATACATGCCATCTACGGACAAGAGTTTTCTGACCAATGTTATCACATTTTTCAAAAAAACCCTGAATCCTGATCCGTTGAAACGATTCCTGTCCATCAAGGATTTCAAGGATTTTATCGCCAATTACTTTCATATCGAAGAGTTGTCTTCCATCACCTTCAACCTGGCTTATTTCATGAATTCGCTTTATGGTGAAAGTATCGAGGAGGAAGACAAGATTCTCAAGCAGGAACTGGAGTACGTGGTGCCCGAACCCAAAAGAGAACCGGCCCAAATCAGGCAGGCAAAAGATGACTTGGTCAGCGGTATACTGGATGGGTTGGATGAGCGCAAGAAATTGCCGGGGTGGCTTTGGCCGGTGCTGGGCGTGGTTTTGCTCGCCGGCGCCATAGGGATTTTCCTGACCCTCAGTTCCGGTAAAAAAGCCACGGAACTTTCCCTCCAAGAAAAGGTCAAGGAGGAACAGCGGATTAAAATGCAGCAAGAGCAGACCGAGCAGATCAAGGCCATGGCCGACCAGATCAAGGAGTTGGAGTTATCGAAAGCCACGGCCGATGAATCTCAAAAAAAGGTCATCGAACTCGAAAAACAGCGCCTGGAAGAACAGAAGAGGAAGAAGGAAGAAGAACAGGTCCGGATGAAGGCCGAGGATGAAAAACGGAAACAGCAGGAAGAAACCGACCGGGTGAAAAAGGAAGAAACAGAAAAACAAACTCAGGATGAATTGGAAAAGAATAAGAAAGAAGAGGAAAAACTGAAGCAGCAAGAAGCTGAAAAGAAACGCATCGAGGCGGCCAGGGTTAAGGAAGGGGATCAGGTCTCTCTGAACGAAGTCACAGCCAAACCAGAAAAAATATCCGGTAACCCGCCCTCAATCACCGCTTCCTTGAAGAGTAAATACCGTGGCAAGGTTATCAGCGTCCCGACCATGATCCTTGTCGATGAAAACGGCAATGTCACGAAAATAAAGTTATTAACGGGTAATGTGCCAGCCGATATTAAATCGGAGTTGGAAGATACTCTTTACAAATGGAAATATACGCCGGCCTTGAAGGACGGTGTCAAGGTCAAGGTCTGGCTCACCGTTTCGATCCAGTTCCGTTTCTAAAGGGATCCGCCAATCGCATAGAAGACCGGGAAAACCACCAGGCGCTCCCGGCGGCGGCTGGCGTCTATTTCCAGGCGGCGGATTTTTTTCAGGGTCAGATCGTTCAGGCCGGCAAGTTGCTGCCAGAACCGCCACTCTCGGTCCCAGACGTCCAACTGGTAGCTTTCGGGGTAATTCAAGCAGCTGGCCAGGCCGACATCGGATCGGAATCCCGATTTTTGCAGCAGGGATTTGAGTTTCCGGCCCAGATACGGATCGCCTCCCGATTGCAGGATATGACGGCTGAAGATCTCTTTTAAAAAATCGAGCTTGGGCGGGTAATCGATCCTGCCGCCGTAATCTGGTTCGGCCAGGATCAGAAGCGTTCCTCCGGGGTCGAGCAGTTTTTTCATTTTCTCAAGAAAGTGGAGCGGCCGGCGCTGCCACATCAGTACGAAGGAAAGCACGATCAGGTCGAAGCGTTGCTTTTCCTTCAGCAAGTCGTTTTCGTTTCCGATGCGGTACTTGTTTTTGGGGAATTTGTCGCGGGCGAATTCCAGTATTTCCCGGTCTTTGTCGACGGCCGCGACCGACCGGCCGCAGATTTGCCGGATCTCTTCCGTGATCACGCCGCTGCCGCAGCCGAAGTCAAGGATGCGTTCATGGCCGGCCAGGCCGATCTTGCGGTAGAGCCAGTGCCGGCCCGGGGCCAGCCATTCGGCTTGCAGGAGGTAATGATCGTGGAATTTTTCGGCATCCATGTCTGAACTATAGATACGGCAGCACAAAAAGTCAAACCTGCCACGTGTTTCATTGTTGTCGCTCGAACTTGAAAAAATTGTGAAAAAAAAAGAAAAGTGATATGATTTATTTTAACTAAAAATTTCGATGCGCCCATCGTTATGAGGCGAAGGCAGTGAAAAAATGATCAGATTATTTCGCCAGGACGGACTTGAATTCATGTTGAATGTTGACTTGATAAAAGACATTGCGGCTGATCCCGACACGATCATCACCCTGCTCAGCGGCGAAAAAATCCAGGTCAAGAACACGCTGACCGATGTGCTGACCAAGATCAAGGCCTACCGGATAGGCATGGATGAAGAAAACCGGAATGTTGATAACCAGGAGTCCAACGAAAGGGATAAAAAAAATCGGCCGGTATGAGTCCAGCTTCATTGCCGGCTTGACCATGCGCCTACTTGAAAAAAGGAGTTTTCATGACAGCAAATTCTGACCAAAGTGCATTGAAACCCTATTTCCGCTGGCTGGTTCTGGCCATTATGAGCCTTATCTGTTTCGCCCAATACTTCATTTATGATTCGGTGACGCCGCTGGGCAGCTTGATCAAAGCGCCGCCAGCTCAGGGAGGCCTGGGTTTTTCCGGGTCACAGTATGGACTGCTCTTCTCGGCCTATGCCGTGGCCAACGTCTTTTTACTCATGCTGCTGGTCGCCGGAGTACTGGTCGACAAAATTGGTCTGAAAAAGTCGGGCATCATTTACGGTTTCCTGTGTTTCCTGGGCGCGGCAATAACAGCGCTGGGCGCCATGGAGGGATTGCCGCGTCTCCTGGGGCCTGCCTATGAATGGCTGCGCACCGCTTTTATCCCAGAATGGAGCCCGGAGCTGAAAGTTATGCTGCTGGGGCGAGCTATCTACGGAGTGGGCGCCGAGGCCATTTTGGTGGTGAATAACAAGGTGCTGGCCCGCTGGTTCAAGGGCAAGGAACTGGCCTTCGCCTACGGTTTGAACCTGACCATCATGCGTCTGGGAACTTTCCTGGCTCTTAATATCCAGGCCCCGGTGGCTAAGCATTGGGGATTGCGCAATGCTTTGTGGTTCGCTGCCTTTCTAATGCTTATTGGTTTTTCGACCTATTTCATGTATCTTTGGCTGGAACGGAAGGCGCGCGGCCGCCAAGGCGCCCCGAGCGCCGAAGGCGGTTTGGCAGCCGCTGGGGCCGCGAACCAGCCTGAAGAAAAGTTCCGCCTGAAAGAAATTTTCTCCTTTAGCCCTTCCTTTTGGTTCATTTCCTTTTTGTGCGTCACCTTTTATTCAGCCGTGTTTCCTTTCCAGGCCTACGCGCCTGATATTCTGGTGCAGAAATTCAAATACAGTGAGATCCTGGCCGGTACCATCGCCTCGGCCCTGATCTTCGGCACCATGATCTTCACGCCGATCTTCGGCTGGCTGGTGGACCGCTTCGGCAAGCGGGCTAAATTGATGATGCTCGGATCGTTGCTGCTCATTCCCTGCCATTTACTGCTCGGCTACACCCATATCCCGCCCATCATCCCGATCTTTGTCGTGGGCATTGCCCTGTCGCTGGTTCCTGCCGCCCTGTGGGCCGCCATCCCGATGATGGTTCCGGAAAAAAGACTGGGCACGGCCTTCGGCGTAATCGGCTACATCCAGAATGTCGGGTTGATGCTTTTTCCCTATATCGCCGGCCGTATTTCCGATGCCCATACTACGCTGAAGGTGATCAACGGCCAAAGCGTCGCCATGGTCGATTACACCTCGACCATGCTCATGTTCGCCTTGCTGGGCGTAGTGGGCTTTGTTTTCGCCATACTGCTCAAGCGGGCCGATTCCCGCCGCCAGGAAGGTCAGAGCATCGACTCGGTGATGCGGGGTTAGGAGAAGTGAAAAAGTAAAAAGGCAAAAGGCAAAAGGCGAAAGGCAAAAGTAAGAAAAATCGGTAACATTTAAATCCCTCCTGCAACCCATCTTAAGTGAGGGGACATTAAGAACAGGAAATCTATCTTGGAATTCATGTTTTTCTGACTGACAGTTTTAGGTTAAAAACCCCCTTTACTAAGGGGGGTGGCGCTAGCCGGGGGGATCGAGAGTTCGGTTCGCTTAGGGCACGGCACGCCGTGCCCCTACGTGCGTTTCATAAACAATCAGCGGTTCAGAAAATATATTGAGATGTTCAGGGCCGAAGCCAAACTGACCCAGAGGAGATAGAGGGCCAGAAGCCAGGCCGCAGGCGGAAATATTTTCGCGAAAGCGAAGGTAGTAACCACGCTGGCCAGCAATTTGGGCTGATTCATTTTGGCGCTGCTGCCGCCGCCTTTTCAATGGCGAGCAGTTCCACATCGAAGATCAGAGTGGCGTTGGGGCCGATGAGCTGGCCGGCGCCCTGTTCGCCGTAAGCCAGATTGCTGGGCAGGAAAATCTGATATTTGGAACCCACTTTCATCAGCTGCAGGGCTTCGGTCCAACCCTTGATCACGCCTTTAAGCGGGAAAACTGCCGGTTCGTTGCGTTTGTAGGAACTGTCAAATTCGGTGCCGTCCAGCAGGGTGCCGCGGTAGTGGACCTTCACCGTATCGCTCTCCTTGGGCAGAGGGCCGCTCCCTGCCGTGATCACTTTATACTGCAGACCGCTGGCCGTGATTTTGATCCCGGGTTTCTGGGCGTTTTCCTTGAGGAAGGAATCTTCATTGGTTTTATTGCCCTGGCCCTGGGCCGTGCGCTTTTCCTGCTCGGATTTCATCATGTCCTGCTGGAATTGGGTCATGACCTTTTGGATCTCTTCGCTGCTGAGCAGGGGCTTTTCCGTTTTTTGCGAGTCACGCAGTCCCTGAAACAATATATCCATGTCAATATCCATGGCCCTGGTCTTGAAATTCTGGCCGATATCCAGGCCGATAGCGTAACTGACTTTCTTTTTCTGGTTGTCCAGATCCTCAGTTTTCAGGGGTTTGGCGGTGGCTTCATTGCCGGCTTTTTGACAGGCCCCCAGGCCGGCCAGAAGCAGGATCAGTGCCAATACGTAGAATTTTTTCATATGCGACTCCTTGGTTTTCATTTGCGGCCAATATACCAGAATAACAGCCGAAAAACAACCGGGATTTCAGCTGGGGCTCCTAATATTTTAGTTTTTGCAGCAGGTATTCCAAATAGCGTGACTTCATCTGCCGGCTGGCCATGGCCCGGTGGTTCCAATGGGCCTGGATGAACCTTGACACTCAAAAAAAAGTGTGTTAATATGATTCATCTTTAATTTGCGAGGAACAAGCAACAATGTTAAAAGGAAAAGTGAAATGGTTTGATGCCAAGAAAGGCTACGGTTTCATCCACGGGGAAGACGGCAAGGACATCTTTGTCCATCATACGGCCATCGTCTCCCAGGAAGGATTCAAGACCCTGGAAGAGGGTCAGGATGTTACTTTTGAAGTCATCCAGGAAGACAAAGGTCCCAAAGCCGCCGATGTGAAAGTGGCGGAATAAGTAAAAAAGCAGAAATTTAACTGATTTTTTAAATATTGGACCGCAAGCGATATAAAAGTAACTGAAAATCCAAAAAACCAATTCAGCAGAATTGTTTTAACGAATCTTATTCAGGCCGGCGGCCAGTTCGCGCAGTTTTTTCTGAATGCGCGCCGTGTTGCCAGGGCCCATGCGCAGCAACTGTTTCTGAGCCGGATTGAGATTTTCCAGGTTGACATCAGCGAAAGCGAAACTCAGGATCTTTTTCTCCAATTTAATATCTTTATTAATAGATGGCACTTGGAGCAATTGCTCAATGGCTTGCTGCAATCTTTGTGAAAAAGTAATGCCGGGATAACCCAGCTCTTTGAATGCCTTCTCCAGGGTGGGGCGCAGTGTTTTATACCAGGTGATCCAGATCTTGACCGAGACGGACACAAAAGCGTTTGACATATGGTCGTAACGCCGGAAACTGCGGGGGTCCAGAATGAAGGTACCGTTTTTTTCAATGGCTGAAAATTTGTCCACCGGGGCCAGGAACGGCAGCTGCGCAGCCGGACTGAGACCATTGGCGATATTGTCCACTGCCGTCACCGCCATGCGAACCAGGTCTTTCTGCTGGCTCCATTGGCGCCAGGCGTCAGGAACATCAGCGGCAGCGACCAGTTCCCTGACCGATCCGTCGCTTTGCTCCAAATCCAGATCCAGGGGGGTGATGTTGGGGTCATCCGCTTCCTCAACGGCCGGAGCAGCGGCTTCCTGCGCTTTGAGCAATGCGGACGGTTCCGGCAGGACCGGCGTTTTCTGCGGGGATTGCGGAGCCAAAAACATAAAATAACCCAAGGCAAGAATGGCAATCACGGTCACGCCCAAGCCGATCCAAATGATTTTTTGATATGCAGGCATTTTTTACCTCTTTTCGGGAAATCTCTCCCATAATTTTAAAACAATAACCGCTGCTTGTCAAAAAATGTCTGGAGCCAGAGCCGCAAAGATCAATTCGCTATTGGCAAGGTCACGGCGGACACAGCATAGCGCCTGGCGGATCAAAGGATGCCGGCGTCTGATATGCAGCACTCGGCCCGGGCCTGCATGCAGCCAAAATGCAGGAGCCAGGCCGCGGCCGCCTACCATGACCACGGTCAGGGGGAGCGGCGGGCGACCCGGCGTAAGGTGAAGCTGCTGGCGTTGCCAATGGCTCACTAGTTCACGGCATAAAGATTTTTCTTCACTAGCCATCTGGTCGGGTGGCAGAATTTTAACCAGGCGGCGTGGGAGTGCGGCAGTGAGCCGGATTATTTTTCGTAAGCAGAAGGAAAATCTCACCTTCAGCTTGCCGGCCGTTTCCATATGGATGGCCGGTGTGACCAAAGGCAGGTGCAAGTGGTTCAGCAGAAAGTCCTTTTGCAGGGGGGTCAGCAGCAAAGCTTGCTCATGGCGGCCGAGAACAGTTCCGGGATCACTGCCAAGGGGCAGAGCGTATAGGACCTCATTTTCCGCTTTGCGGCGCAACTCCTCAAGGTTCAGTCGACGCTTGGAACGCCATAGACGAAAAGGGGTGAAGGCTGAGAGCAGTTGGAGGTCGCTATAGAGGCGCTCTTTTTTGAAAATGAGTTCTTCGATGCGGACCTGATATTTTTCAGGAAAGGACATGTAGTTTGTGGCCAGCCATTGATAAAGCTGGCCGGCGGCTTTGACCAGCATGCCAAAACATGATGCGGATGGCGGTGAACCGCTTTCCAGGGCTGCTTCAAAGACCAGGCCGTGATAGGAAGGGCTGGTGAACGCCTGCCAGGGGATGCCCTGGTCCAGCAGCCATATCCTGCAAACATCGCCTCGGGCCGGGATGGCTACGGAGGCATGGTTGTAGTCGTGGCCGGGAGCGATTACCCGTTGGGCCAGGGTCTTCCTCAGTAAAGACTTTTTTTCCAGTTTATGGCCGTCGAGTACAATATCCTGGGGAACGGCGGCGCACAATTCACGGATCAATTTTTTTTCTGCCTCGGATCGGCCCTGGCTGCGGGTGATCGAGATGCGGGTACCCAAGGCCCAAGCGGAAGAATCCAATTGCCGCACATGTCCGGCTTTGATATCCATGGTCCTTTTGCCATCGTTGCCTGCGCTTTCGATTTTGATGCTCAGGTTTCCCGGGATCGAAACAGCTAGCAGACCAATTCCTGGGCTGGCGGTACTTTGCAGGGCGGCGATGGCTTTTTCCCTGTCCGCGGCATTACGTCCGGAGTCAAAGGCGCAGGCCAGGGAAATCCACTGGCTGCCGTTGATCCCGTCCCCGTTGTCACAGATGGTCAGATGCCGTTTCCGCACCTGAACGTCTACTGTGGTTGCCCCTCTTTTCAGGGCGGCACGTACCAGCTCAACGGGAAGCTGGGCGGCAGAGGGGAATATGCAGGCCGCCAGCTTCTGCAGGTGGGCGTCGGCGTCCACGGACAGCAGATCGGCAAAAGAGCTGCCGGCGCTAATGCTGTCAGCTGCAAGGAGGAAATTGTTCATGAACATGTCCTCAACAAGCGGCGTGCCGCTTTTTTCAATAGAGCCGGGTTAGCGGCTGCGTCCAGAAGCCGGTCGGCGTTCAAATGACTCAAGAATTTGAAAACGGCCAGGGGTTGGTTGCGGTTGTACAAAGAGGACAAATGCCGGAAAGTCACCCCGGCCGGATTCACAGCTACAAAGCGCTGCGGGAAATAAAACGGGCCATGGCGGAGTGGAACCGGCAGGGCGATTTTCAACAGGTCGGTACTGTTCAGGCCGGGGGCGATCAGGCAGGGAACAGGCCTGGGCAACGCTTTCTTTAAAATATCATTGACCGCGCCGAGCAGATCGTATTCAAGGCCGGGGGCTGGGAGCGGCGGCAGCGGCCGCAATTGGCATAGCATGTCGGTGTCGATGGCCGCGGCGAACAAGGCGCGCAGGGGAGCATATAGCGGTTGGCTTAGATCAAGAACCGCTATACCGCTGCCGGTCATGGCCAGAGCCAGGGGGTTGCAGTTGGCGGTAATGAACAGTTTTTTTCTGTTGAGAAGGCGCAAGGCCTGGCGGACGGACATGGATTTTCCATCGGCAGTGGGCAAAATGCGATGGCTCCACAGCGGATTGTCCCGGCCCCATATTTCCGGCTGAAGCAAGGCCTGCTGGACGAGCTGCATAAGTTGATTCTTCATTTGCGCTTCGGGCGGGAGAGAAGCTTCGGCGCTGCTCTTATTCCTAATAACAAACAACAGACCGGCTGCTGCGGCCATGACCAGCAACATCAAGGCCGGCCCGAGCAAATGATTCAATACCCGAGAATCCTCTGGCCGGGCATCATCCGCAGGCAAGGCAAGGCTGCTGCCGCGGCTGGGATTGGGGGCAGCGGCCATGATGGAATGGTCAGCCGGCCTGCCGGCGCTGGTATCAGTGACCATCCAACCCTGATCGAAATACTCGCTCCAGGCATGGAGTAGGGGACGGGCTCTGCCACGCTCGCCGATCATGCCGATGACCAGCCGCGAAGGAATCCCCATCTTTCTTAAAAGCAGGACATGCAGACCGTTAATGATATCGCAATCCCCCTTAGCGATGCGCAACACTTTTTCCAGCCAAGGTTGGTCGCCAGCCAGGCGCAAGTACTGATTGGCGGTGGGCGCTGACGTGTCATAAACGACCATATCACCGACCAGCATCCGGGCCAGGGATACTCGTTCAGCGATCGGATAGGCACGGGATTCCCGCACGGTTTTTTCCAGGTTTGGGGATAGAGCGAGTCCCGGCGGCAGGACAGTCAGATGCAAAATCTCCGCGGCTGTCAGCACACGACGTTGTCCCCCGGGGCAGGAGCGGTATTCGACCAAGCCGCCGTTGCCGGCAATGGTGGCAATGGCTTCGCCCTGGACGCTGCGGAAGACGGAATTGATCCTGCGGCCATCAAGTCGCACCGATCCCGCTTGCAGGGTATGCCCTGGCGGCATAGGCAGAAATATCTCTCCGCCTGCCTCCGCCTGTAAGCGCATGCTCCAAACCTGTTCCGGCCGGCAATACTGTGTATAATGGGCCGGCAAGCGGCTAGGTTCGGCCCGGCGGACAAAACCGGCCTGGATATCATAGGCATCGGCAGCGAACAGCCTGAACCAGGCAGGAATTTTTGGCTGGTAGGAAAACGGCGATCCCTGCGGGGAAACAGACAGGCTGACCGTAGCTCCGCCATAGGATAAAGTGGTGGATTGCAGGCTGAACGGAGAAGTCCGGACCGCGGTGACGGCAGGGAACCAGTGGCGCAAGATGGTGATTTCCAGGGGTATAATAATGAGCAGGAACAGCAGCAACCAATGCCAGCCCGGTCGCAAGATACGCTTCAAAGCCGATAGCGAGCGGTCGCAACTGCGCTGCCGCCAGGTTCTGGGAAAAGTTCGATCCAAAGACAACTCCAGGAGGCGGCGCAGCGCTGCCTCGGCCTTTTTGCGCACGGTTTCCAGAGCCCTGTTTTCCAAAGCCAAATTGCGGGAAAAAGTAACGTCCAGGTGGTTGCCGTTGAGTAGGAATACCGGCGCCAGGTTGCGGCCGATCTCCGCATAGCCATCCTCGTCCATTTGCAGGTGTGTCATCTGCTTCAGTACCGCTCCCTGCCAAACCGGCAGACCGCGGGCATAAAGCCGGACATGGGGCTTTGCCGCGAGTCCCACCGCTCCTTCCACCGCGCCGCTGCGAAACCGGTAGCTAAGCGGCCCCGGCAAGGTCATGGGGCGGGTAAGATTTTTTCCTGCGAACCACACCGGCAGCATGTCCGCCTGGCAATTGTTGCGCCGGAGATACTGGCAGTATTCCCGCAATTCACTTTGCAGACGCGATTTGAATTCCGCAGGTTGGGGAAAAGCGGCTGGGCGGCTCATTGAAACGGTCGTACCGGAGCGAGTTAAAAGGCAAACTGCCGGCCGGACATTCAATTCGCCATCCAACTCTACGGCCCAGGAATTTTTACCTTGGCGGGACTGCAAATGGATCAGGGTTGGCTGAAAACCGAGGATGGTCCAGAAACCAATACCGTATTTTCCGGCTGCTTTGTGGTCCGCGGTTTTGTCCGAGGCATAGAGACGAAAAAGAAAACGTCGGGCGTAGGCCAGAGTCATACCGCGGCCGTCGTCGGCGAAGTTGAGCGTTTCCATTCCCTGCTGAGTTACAAGGGCTTCGACCCAGATGTTGCGCGCCCCGGCGTCGCGACTGTTTTGGGCCAATTCCCTCAAGAAAAACCAGGGGTTGTTGCCGTAGGTACGGGTGACGGTTTCAGCCAAACCGCGGAATTCTTTGCCCAGCATCCAGTCGAAACTCGGTCAGTTCAATTTGCGGATGCGCACTTCAATGGCAGGATCATCCTTCAGCAAAGACACAAGTTTTTGCGGATCGGTGTCTGAAAAATGGTAGGGATAGAGCAGGCGCGGTTTTATTGCTTGGGCCGCTTTGGCGGTCATTTCCGGGGTCATGGTATAGGGGAGGTTCATGGGCAGAAATGCCACGGTGATATCCCGCAAATCATTCATTTCCGGGATGTTTTCTGTGTCGCCGGCCACGTAGACGCGCAAGCCGGCAAAAGTGAGTACATAGCCATTGCCTTCGCCACGCGGATGAAAGGGCAGGCCGTTGGCGCGCTGGTGGAGAATGTTGTAGGCCGGGACGGCGGCAATGGCCACCCCTTTGGCTTGGATGGAGTCGCCGTTTTTAAGAATATGCGCCGCTGCCGGCAGCGGCTGGCAGGCGGGGCTGAGGAAAAGTTGAGTTGAATCCTGACTCAGCGTCTTGATCGCCGCCGGATCAAAATGGTCCCCATGCTGGTGGGTGATCAGGATCAGGTCGGCTTTGGGAAAAAGATTGAAATCGGCCAGCCGGCCGTCGGGATCGATGTAAATATGCAGATTGCCAAAATTGAACAGTAAGGAGCCGTGACCGATGAAGGTGACGCGCAGATCGGCCGCAGTGGTTTTAAAAACATCGGATTCGAAGCCCGCTTGGCCCGTCAATGCTATCCCCACGGCGATGAAGAAAATAAAAAAGAAATTTTTGCGCATGACATCCTCCTTGCCATCATCAGCAATGGTTCATTTACCGGCAATTTGATCTCCTGATATCCGTATTACCGTGCTGAGATTAAATTATTTATTTTTGCTGCGGTACTGGTTCAATTTGTCCCTGTGCCTCTGGTTTTCGGCAAGGAACTTCTGATACAGGGCCTTGGCTTCAGGGTTGTCGTCCTTGATGATCTCGTAGAATTTTTTCTTGGCCAGGGAATCCTCGATACCTGCGGCATTGGCCAGGGCGGTCCGTATGGAAACCGGCTGGTCCAGCGCCTCCTTGATCTGGGTTTTGATGAAGTTCATGGAGGTCCGGATGGCTTCGATATTGAAACGGTCGCGGTTGTAGTCGATCTTGCCGCTTTTGATCTGCTCGATGGTCGAACGGACCCATTCCGTGTTTTTCCTTTCATCGTCGGCCATGTCGATCCAGAATGTCCTGTGTTCGGGAAATTTTTCGCTGTACACCCAGTAAAGCTCCATGACCGCCATCTCGTATTCGGCGATCAGTTCGATCTTGGTGATTTGAAAGGCGGACAATTCCATGACGCACCTCCGCTAGCACATTGCATGTGCTAACCGCAATCCCGTTTATTTCTAACACAATCGAAAAAAAGTGTCAATTTGTATTTGTTAAACCGTTCCTGGTTCCCGGCGTTCGCTAACAGAGGTTTTGACAATGCCAGCCGGATTTGCTATACAGGAGTTCTAATGGATTTAAAGAAAATCGGCCGGAACTGGAAAACACTCGTCGGGATCGCGCTCAGCCTGTTTTTTGTTTTCCTGGCCTTTCACCGGGTAAGTTTTCGCCAAGTGCTGCTGGCACTGGGCCGCGCCAATTACTGGTATTTGCTGCCGGTGTTGGCGGTCATCGCCCTGAGCCTGGTCTTGCGCAGCCTGCGCTGGCAGTACCTGCTGGCCCCGCTGCAAAAGGTGAAGATAGGCGGTTTGTTCACTTCCCTGACCATCGGCTACATGGCCAACACTTTTCTGCCGGCCCATTTGGGCGAATTCGTCCGGGCCTGGCATCTTCAAAAAAAAACCGGAATCGCCGCCAGCTCGATTTTTGCCACCATTGTCATGGAACGTTTGATCGATGTATTTTCCCTGCTGCTTTTGCTGGCAGTGTCCCTGATGGTTTTTCCTTTCCCGGGCTGGGTGCGAAAAAGCGGGGTGGTCATGCTGGCCCTGGTCGCGGCCTTGAGCGTCTTGCTGCTGGGGATGAAAAAATACCAGCTGAAGACCATGGCGCTCAGCGCGCGGCTGCTGCGTTCGCTGCCGGCATCCATGGCCGTTAAAATCAAGGGACTTTTGGAGCAGTTTTTAAACGGGATCACGGCGTTGAAGCGCCCGGCCCATTATCTGGCGGTAGGCACTCTTTCCTTGCTGATCTGGATTTGCTACATCCTGACCATTCAATTGCTTTTTCTCGCCTTCGCTTTTGCCGACCGCTATCAACTTCCCTGGAGCGCGGCCCTGGTGGTCACGGTCGTAACCACCATCAGTGTGGTCGTTCCGTCATCTCCGGGTTATGTCGGCTCATTTCATTATTTGTGCCAACTGGCGCTGGGGTTGTTCGCCATTCCCAAAGGCCCGGCTCTTTCCTATGCAATTGTTTTGCATGCCGTCTCCATTTATCCGCTTTTTTTTCTGGGCCTTTTTTTTCTGGCCCGCGAAAAACTCAGCCTGAAATCGCTCCAGGAGGAGAACGTCCATGCTTTTGACCATTGACGTCGGCAACACCTCCACTGCCGGCGCTATATTCAATGGCAACGCCATCATTCAGCGCAGCGTCCTGCCAACACCAAAAAAATGGTCGGCCAGGCATTTTTCCATCTTGCTGCCTGCCGCACTGGCGCAACGGACAACCGCCGTGATCGTTTCTTCGGTGGTTCCGGCAATGGACCGCGACCTGGCCGCGAACATTAAAAAAGCGATCGGGAAACGGGCGCTGTTCCTAGACCACAAGATACCGACAGGCATCACTTTAAAGATCGACAGACCTTGCGAACTCGGCGCCGATCGCATTGCCGATTGCGCCGGGGCCTTGACTCTGTTTTCTCCGCCGCTGATTGTCATTGATTCGGGGACCGCGACCACATTCGACCTGATCAACTCCCGGCGCGAGTATTGCGGCGGTTGTATCTTTCCGGGCATTGGCATCGCTATTGAAAGTTTGGCGGAAAAAACGGCCAAGCTGAAAAAAATTACTTTCGAAGTGCCCCGTTCGCCCGTGGGTACCAACACCGCCGCCAGTATCCGTGCCGGGGTTTATTTCGGCTATATCGGGACTCTCCAGCACCTGATCGCCTGCTATCGGAAGATCCTGGGTCCAAAAAGCAAGGTGGTGGCTACCGGCGGCCTGAGCCGCTATTTTAAAGGCCGGGTTTCGGGAATAGATATATTCGTGCCGGACCTGCTGTTCCTTGGCCTGAAAAGCATCTTTGCACAGCAAAGTCCAGGGCTCTGACATGCTCCGTTGCTTGAGAGAGAATCCATGACCCGGGATGCTGAAGGCGAAGATTTTGATTTCATTATACGCATCATCCAATACCTGGATCAACGCTACGGCATCCGTTTTTTCATCAGCAGCAGGGATTTTGACCTGTTGTACCGCTGGTGGGAAAAGCGGATCCCGGAGGCCGTGATCCGTGATTCATTGGACCGGGTGGTGGCGCGCAGCCGTTCGCGCCAAAGACTGCCCGCTCACTTCGCGGCTTTCAGCAACGAGGTGCGCAAGAATTACCAGTCATTCCTGGACCTGAACATCGGGCGGGAAAGGTCCGAACCCGTGGACGAACACGCCGAGATCCGAAATTTTTTGACCCAATTTCCACCTGAACTGGAATTCATGCGCAGCGATTTTGAAACCCTGTTTTCCCGGCTGCTTCAGGGTGAGGAAACCGATCCCAAACCACTGCATAAAAAACTATTGGCCCATTTTCTGAATGACAACGAGTTGAACGCCAAGAGCGCCTGGTTTTTACAGAACCTGTCGCCCCATTTACGCCGCCAGGATATCGAGCAAAAATATCGCTTGAATTACCTGATGGGTAAATTTGCCGTCCCGACTCTTGATTAAACCGGCCGGCTTTCGGCCTGAGTCAATTGCTTTTGCACTTCCAGCAGACCCTGTTCCGATTGTACTAAATTTATTGACATTTTTATATAAATTGTTCATATTAGCATAGTGAAAGGCGCAGGATGTTTAAGCATACTTTTTCTGATTGTTTCCATGATGCCGCTTCAAGGTAACGAGAACGATTTATTCCCGGCCTCCGTCCGGGGTTGGGTCCTGGCGCCCGAGGCGGAAATTTACATACGCGAAAACCTTTACGAATACATCGACGGTGCCGCGGAACTCTACATTTCTTATGGCTTTGAAAAACTCTTTACCCGCCGCTACCTGCAGGCCGGTCAGCCTGAAATCACCGTCGATCTCTTCGACATGGGCGGCCCCGGTAACGCCTTCGGGATTTTCGCTCACAGCCAGGAAGACCCCGCAAAGGAGATCGGTCAGGATTCCGAATACCTGGACGGCCTTTTGCGTTTTTGGCAAGGCCGATATTATGTCTCGCTGCTATGCAGCCCTGAAACCCCGGAATCGCGCCTGGCGCTGATGGCATTGGGCCGCCGGCTGGCCGAAAACATGCCGCCTGCTGCCGTCTGGCCGCGAGCCTTGGCGCTTTTGCCGCCAACCGGGTTGTTGGCCGCGAGCATCCGTTTTTTTCAGCACCATGCCTGGCAGAACACATATGTTTTTATCTCATCTGAAAACATCCTGGACATTGGCCCGGACCACGAAGCCATTCTGGCCAAATACGACCAGGGGGAGCAGCGGCCGGTTGTGATGCTGGTACTTTATGCGGATATCGCAGCCGCTGAACGCGCCTTTGCCAGCCTCTGCAGCAAATTTCACTTACCGGCCAAGGAGGGAGAGGCGGTCGAGTCGGCTGACAAAAAGTATTTCGCCGCCGCCCTGGAAAAGAAGGTTGTCGCTTCCGTCTGGCATGGCGGCGGCGCGGAACAAGCGCTGCGACTTCTTGCCGTTTTGCGGGAAAAAATAGCAGCATTTGAAAAATAGGAAAATGACGGGGAGGAAAAGATGAAAAAAAAGACGATCAGCCGCAGGGCATTCATCAAGGACGGTGCGGTCGCGCTGGCGGCCGGATCGCTGGCCCTGGCCTGGCCCTGGGAAATCGGCGCCCAGACGCCAGGAAAAACCAGGGTGGTGCTCATCCGCGACCAGGACGTCCTGGATGAAAGCGGTGTTGTCAAGGTCGATGTCGTACAAAAGATGTTGGACGAAGCACTCAGAACGCTGTTAGATGAAAAAGAAACGACCACGGCTTGGAAAAAGATCATCAGGCCGACCGATGTCGTGGGCATCAAAAGCAACGTCTGGAGGTCCCTGCCAACGCCGCCGCAACTGGAAGAAGCGATCCGCCGCGGCGTGCTGGCAGCGGGGGTCAAAGCGAAAAACATAAGTGTCCGCGACTGGGGCGTGCTGGATGATCCGGTCTTTGCCAAGGCCACGGCCCTGGTCAACGTCCGGCCCCTGCGCACTCACGACTGGTCGGGGCTGGGCACATGCATTAAGAACTATATCATGTTCGTCCCCGATCCGCCCCGCTACCATCCCGACTCCTGCGCCGACCTGGCAACCCTATGGCAGTTGCCCATTGTCAAGGGCAAGACGCGGCTAAATATCCTGGTCATGCTCACGCCCCTGTTCCACAGTGTCGGCCCGCACGGCTTCAACCCCTCCTACGTCTGGAAATACAACGGCTTGCTCGTCGGTTTGGACCCGGTGGCCGTGGATGCCACCGGCGCGCGCATTATCCAGGCCAAGCGCCGCGAATTTTTCGGCGAGGACCGGCCGATCAACCCGCCGCCCAAGCATATCGGTCTGGCCGATACGCGCCACCACCTGGGCACGGCCGATCCCAACAAGATCGAACTGATCAAACTAGGCGGGCAGGACGGTATTCTGATTTAAAATTATAGGAGGATTCTCATGCCCAAGGGCTACATGAACCGGTTTTTACTTATTGATTTGAACACCTTTTCCAGCCGCATCGGCGTTCCCGATCCAGGCGATTTTGAGCAGTATATAGGCGGCAAGGGACTGGGTCTCAAGTGGCTGATTGACCAAGGTCTAATTACTCAGGAACCTTTTGCCGCAGAGAATCCCCTGATTTTCATGACCGGCCCTTTTACCGGCTCGGCTGTACAAACTTCGGCCCGTTCGGTACTGGTCACCAAATCGCCGCTGACCGGAACCTTTCTCGATAGTCATGCCGGCGGCAATTTCGGCCCACAGATCAAACGTGCTAGTTTTGATTATATCGTCATCAGCGGCCAAAGTAAGCGACCAATATTTTTACATATCACTCCGCATGAGGTCCTTTTCGAAGATGCTAGCAATCTTTGGGGCCAGGGTATCATGGCCACGGAAAAGAATCTGCGCAACAAATATCCCCGGGCCAGGGTGGCAGCCATCGGCCCGGCCGGAGAAAACCGAGTTCGTTTTGCCTGCATCGGTACCGATTATTACCGTCAGTTCGGGCGCGGCGGAGCCGGCGCGGTGATGGGTTCTAAAAACCTGAAAGCGTTGGTGATCGAAGGCGATGAAAAAATCTCAATCCATGACCGCCAGGTTTTTCAACAGCTGAATCAGCAGTTGACCCGTGACATCTTGGCCCATCCCAACCGTCAGCGCCGCTTTGACCTGGGCACCATGATGTGGATTCGTATGGGCCAAGAAGAGGGACAGTTCCTGCCGACGCGCAATTTTCAAGAGGTCGGGTTCAGCGAATACGAAAATATCACTTCCGAAGTCATGAAAAAAGAGCTGGGCTGGAAAAGCGTCGGCTGTTTCAACTGCGTCATCAAGTGCTCGAAACTTGCCCGCTGGGACAACTATGAAGTCGAAGGACCGGAATACGAAACTACGGCTTTTCTCGGCTCGGGCTGTGGCATCGGCAGCGCCCGTGACGTGGCCTATGCCAACTATCTTTGTGATGACCTGGGCCTAGATACGATATCTGCCGGCGTAGTCTGTTCCTTCGCCATGGAAGCTTTTGAAAAAGGCATCCTGCCGATGGCGGACAGCGGCGGGCTCAGGCTCAATTTTGGCGACAGTCAGGCACTTTTTACGCTGCTCGAGCAGATCGCTCGCCGCCAGGGAGTCGGGGATTGGCTGGCTGAAGGAAGCAAACGGGCCAGCGAAAAACTGGGTAAGGGCAGCGACTATTTCGCCATTCAAACCGCCGGCATGGAACTTTCCGGGGTTAATATCAAAGGTTGCGCCTCCATGGGCCTGGCATTGGCCACCGCTGACTTCGCCAGCCATACCCGTTTCTGGCCGGCCACGGCTGAAATGAAAGGGCTGCTGAATTTTGAAAGTACTCCAGCATTCGTGGCCAAGGGTCAGGATGAGGTCAATACCCGTAATTCGCTGATTGTTTGCGATTTTTTACCCTTTGACCTGGATCGCCTGGCCCCCCTTTATGAAGCATTGACTGGGATCAAACTAGATGAACTGCAAATGCGGCAAATCGGCGATAAAATTTCCAACCTGACGCGCATGTACAATTTAAAAAATGGCCGAACGGCCAAAGATGACACCCTGCCGCCACGATTTTTTAAGGAAAAACATCTTTCCGGCCTGTTCAAGGATCAGTTTATGAGCGAAGAAAAATTTCGCCAGTGGCTACAAATTTATTATAGTTACCGCGGTTGGGACGAGGATGGTGTACCGAGTGCAAAAAAACTAGGCGAACTTGGATTACAAAGGCTTTAAGACAAATAAAATACTATATCAAGGAGATCATCATGAGCGATTCTGATTCCGCGGGCGTCGAACGTTATATCCAAAGCGGCCAGGAATATATGGCCAAAAGAAAAGAGTTCCGGGAAAAAGTGAGAAAATTACGCTTCGACACCATTGCCGTGCACGGCATGTATTCGGTCGAGGAAGCGTTTGCGCAAGGGCAGGGAGGCATTATCGAGCCTTTGTTCCCCTCCACCTCGCAAGGCTACCGTGACAGCGATGAAATGGAAGCCGCTCTGGCCTACCGCATCCCCACCTGGTGCTATTCCCGCATCCACAATCCTACCGTTTTTTATCTCGAAGAGACATTGTCCCTCTTGGAAGCCTATGGCTGCGCCTTTGACGCTTCGGCCCTGTGCACCGCTTCGGGGATGGCGGCCATCAAGCAGGCGGTGGAGCCCCTGCTGGCCCAGGACGAAGCGCACCCTGGTGAGATTAATTTCGTGTCTTCGGCCCAGGTATACGGAGGCACGTTCCAGCTTTTCAACGTGCGCATGAAAGAACGCGGCGCCAAAGTGCGCTGGGTATCGCAACCCTGGGAAGAAAAGGAATGGGAAAAGCTGATTGATAAGCAAACCCGTTTCCTGTACACCGAGATGCCGTCCAATCCGCAACAGGCCTGTTCCGACTTGCAAGCTCTGGCCAAGCTGGCCCACCATTTCCAGATCCCCTTGATCGTCGACAGCACGGTCGCCACCCCGGCTCTGCTGCGGCCGCTGCAGCACGGCGCCGACATCGTGGTGCAGTCCCTGACCAAAACCATCGGCAGCGGCGGCGCCTCGATCGGCGGGGCTGTTATCGCCCGCCAAGATCTGACCAGCCGCCACCTGGACGGCGCCGCCAGGGCCGACTACGCCGTTTGGCTGAAATTGTGGCCGGCACGTGATTCGGGCCCCTGCATGTCTCCCTATTCGGCTTTTTTCTTTCTCAACGACCTGCGCACCCTGCGCATCAAGGTGGACTGGTTTTCGCAGAACACCGAGGCCGTGGCTGATTTTCTGTCCCGGCACCCACGCGTGGAAACGGTAGATTACCTGGGCTTAAAAAGCCACAAGTTGCACAAACTCGCCAGCCGCTACCTGCGCATGGTCGACAGTGAGCGGCCGGCTTTCGGGCACTTGCTCTCTTTCACGATCAAAGGCGGCGCCATGGACGCCCGGCGCTTTTTTGACAACCTGCAGAGGATATTTCGGGCCACGGACCTGGGACGCATCAAATCCGTGGCCACGATTCCGGCCATTTCCACCCACCAGCAGCAGGGGGATGAGGGGCGGCGCCTGGCCGGTATCCCTGCCAACATGGTTCGCTTGTGCGTGGGCGGTGAGCACCCCGATGACATCATCGCAGATCTGGACCAGGCATTAAATAAAATTTGAGGAGAACATCATGAAAATACTTTTGATCGGATTTGGAACCGTGGGCCAGGGATTAGCGGAACTGCTCCTGGAAAAAGAGGCTATGCTCTACCGGACTTACGGAATTAACGTTCAAGTGACCGGAATCGCTGATTTCCAGAAAGGTTCGTTGTACAATACACGCGGTCTTGATCTTAAGAAAGTACTTGCTACCGTAAAAAACAATGGAACACTTGCTGCCCTTAAAAATGATATTTTTGACGAGGACGCCCTGGCGCTGATAAAAAAAGCCAAGGCCGATGTGCTGTGCGAAGCTACATATACCGATATCAAAACCGCCGAACCGGCCACTTCCCATATCCGGACGGCCTTTGAACAGGGCATGCACGTCGTCACCTCCAACAAGGGGCCGTTAGCCCTGTATTACCATGAACTTCTGGAGCTGGCACGCAAAAAAAAGCTTGAATTTTTGTTCGAGGGAACGGTGATGAGCGGCACACCGGTACTGAACCTGATCCGCGAAACTTTAACCGGAAGCGAAATACGTGAAATTAAAGGCATCCTCAACGGCACGACCAACTACATCCTCAGCCTCATGGAAGAGGGATTATCCTACGAAGTGGTGCTGAAGAAAGCACAGGAACTGGGCTATGCCGAAGCGATTCCGGATGCCGATGTTTTGGGTTGGGATGCCCTGGCCAAAGTTACTATCCTGGCTAACACAGTTTTCAGCGCTCGCCAAAAGCCTTTTGATTATCCCTGTCAGGGGATTACCCAGATTTCGGCATCGGATATCGCCGCTGCCAAAGCCCAGGGCAAACGTTTCAAATTGATCGGCCGGGTGTGGAAAGAAGGGGATGCCGTCAAAGCTTCCGTTTCCCCCCAGCAGATCAGTCTCAGCCATCCACTGGCCGGAGTCATGGGTGCCAGCAATGCCCTGACCATTTCCAGCGACACTCTGGGAGATGTCACCATTATCGGTCCCGGGGCCGGGCGTCGCGAAACCGGTTTCAGCATGTTGATTGACTTGATCCATATCGGCCAACGCCGGCACTGAGAATATTGCTAAACGTCATAAAGGCAGGAAAAAATGTTTTTATCATCCTTTTTTGCCTGTGGCTCAGCCTCTGGGCGTTCATTTCCTGCCAGAAGAAAACGGACCGGGAGATCATCGCCTCCGTTATCGCCAAAATGGCGCTGCAGGTGGAAAAAAAAGACGCGGCCGGGTTGATCGCCCACCTGGCTGAAAACTACAACGATTTCGAGGGGCGCGATAGTGCCCAAACCGCGGCCATGGTGGAAGAATATTTCAGCCGCTACCGCGGCATCGTGATCAAGGTGCTGGCATCACGGATCGAGCTCAGATCGGCTCAAAGCGCCGAGGTGGAAGCAGATGTTGCCTTCTATAGCGGCGCCGCCTCAGCCTTCCGGAAATTGATCGGCTTTTCCGGTGAGAACTACCGGCTCAAGTTCGCCATGGAGAAAACAGATGCCTGGACGATCCGCAGTTCTCAATGGGAGTATATCCCCCTGTCCGGTCTTTTTCCGGAATCTTTACAGATACTGCAGGAATTGTTCCCGGATTTATGAAATTCAATTCACGGCAAAGGCGGTGCCAGAATGGCCATTGAAGCGATCAAGACTAAAAAGGAACTCATCGAGGCGGTTTATGGCTTTCGCGCCAGCCGCATCATCCTGACCGCCTTCGAATTAGGACTCTTCTCGAAACTGGGAGAAAGTTCCCTGGATGCGGCGTTGCTGATCGGCTGGAAAGAGTAACGGCTGCCTGCCAAGCCGTGGGCGCCCCCGGGGTGAATCTCAAGAAGGAGAAACATGTCCAAGCTGTATTTCGTTGTTTTCATTGCCATTGTTTTGAGCGTCTACACTGCCATGCACGGGTTTGTCTACTGGCGCCTTGTCTCCGGACTGTCTTTGACCAGCGGACAGCGCCTGGCATTGAAACTGCTTCTGGTCGCCGGCGCCCTGACCTTTATCGCCGCTGAATTCCTAAGCCGCCTGACGCCGGCATATCCTTTATTATACGCGGGTTCGCTGTGGTTGGGAGTCCTGGCCATTGCCCTGGCGGTTTTTCTGCTGGAACTGGCCCTGGCGCTGTTTTTTCCTCAGCAGCGCCGGCTGCTTGTCCTGGCGGCCCTGGCCATGGTTTTTATAATATCCGCCATTTCAGTGCTGAACGTGGCGCTTGGACCGGTCCTGCGCCAGGTAAAGATTCCGGTGCGCGGACTGGCCGCCGACCTGGAGGGATTCACCATCGTGCAGTTGTCCGACCTGCACCTGGGCAACCTGACTTCAGCGCGGCAATTGCGCCGTATCGTGGAGCGCGTCAATGCTTTGAAGCCCGATCTGATCTGCGTGACCGGTGACGCTTTGGATGGGGACATCGGCCGGGATGAAGGATTTTGCAAAATTTTAAATGATCTGCAAGCCCGGCATGGAGTAGTGGCCGTCACCGGCAACCATGAATTTTATGCAGGGATCGACAAGTTCCTTGAACTGGCGCGGCGCAGCAACTGGCGGGTATTGCGCAATCAATCCTGGATCATTGACGGCAGGATCGCCGTCATCGGGTTGGAGGAGGATTCGGCCATGCGCTTCAAGCTTCCGGGACCCGATCTGGAAGCGGCGCTGCGCCATGTGCCGACCGGCATTCCCAAAATTCTCCTCTATCACCGCCCGGCCAGATTCGCCGCCGCCGTGCAGCGCGGGATCGACCTGCAGCTGTCCGGCCATACCCACGCCGGGCAGATCCCGCCCATGGACCTGCTGGTCTGGCTGATCTACAAGTACCCCGCCGGGCTGTACCGGCTGGGGGAATCCTACATTTACACCAGCCCGGGAACCGGCACCTGGGGGCCGCCCATGCGCTTCCTGTCGCGTTCGCAGATCGTTGAACTGGTGCTGGTGCGCTGAGCGGTTCCAGGCTGGGGGAATAGGGGACAAATCAACTGGAGGCAACATGAATTATACGCTTTTTGCCATCGCCTGCTACATCATCATGAGGGGGTTGCAGGTGCTTTTTGCCGAATACTCGCAGAAGCTGTGGTACAAGATCGTCATCAAGTCGGCGGCCGCCCTGATTCCCCATCAATAAAAATAAAAAAACCTCGTTGGCCTTGATAAAACAAGGTATAATGGGTTTTGATATCAAGCAAAAACCATAACCAACGAGGTGAAGATATTATGTCACAAGGATTGCTTCCATTCAAGTATGAGATAGAGAAAAAAGAAGGT
>Ga0180009_10001606_pt1 | contig 27418 bp, 25 predicted proteins | sample OS_PC_MetaG_FD_123537 | JGI IMG/M metagenome (GOLD analysis project Ga0180009, IMG submission 123537) | Groundwater microbial communities from the Aspo Hard Rock Laboratory (HRL) deep subsurface site, Sweden - OS_PC_MetaG | ecosystem: Environmental > Aquatic > Deep subsurface > Groundwater... | reverse complement strand
GGGATCGGCGTTAATATTGATGCCACATTTTTTAGCCTCGGTGTAGAACTTGGGCAGGGTGCCGACACGAAAAGTGTAATCCGGGGCCTTTTGCTGCCCCTCGATCTCTAAACTATCCTCGGTAACGACCTCGCGGTATTGCGGCGCAACCATAGCTGTGTTGCGCATGTCCCAGCCCAGGGTTTCGAAAAAAGGGTCGATCAGACTTTGGCGGATATGGGCTTCCTTGACGCCCGGTGCGAAAAAAGCCTGGCGGTTGGTGGCGAAATATTTGCAAAGTTTGGTTATCTCTTCTCTTCCTTGATCAAAGGTCTTGCTCATGGTGATTTGTTTAAGGTTTAACCTATTGGGGATTTAATGTCAAGGATTTTTGGTCGGGATTGTAGGGGCACGGCGCGCCGTGCCCCTACCTAAACAATCTACCCATTCACCATTTTACCCAACCGTAAACCAAGCTCTCCTTTTATTAACCGTTTCAATTTGCTATAATAATGACGAAAATGTCTGAATCTACGAATACAAAAAAAGGGCGCGAGTTACCATGACCTTCGCCAACCCCATCGCCCTTTTTCTCCTGCTGTGGCTCATTCCCTTCACTTTGTTGGTGGTGTGGAACTACCGCAAAAAAAGGCGGATACTGCGTGATTTTATTGCGGCAGCGGCCCAAGCACGCAGCGTGGTGCGCAGCGGCCGGGAAATGGATTTTTTTAAAGCGGCGCTGCTGCTGGCGGCCTTTTTTTTCCTGATCCTGGCCCTGGCCCGGCCGCAGTGGGGCGAACGCTTTGAAACCCTGGACATCCGCGGCCTGGAGATCGTTTTCCTGCTCGACACTTCCACCTCCATGAACGCCGAGGACCTGCAGCCCTCACGCCTGGAAGTGGCCAAGAACCTGATCGCGGAAATAGTAGACGCGCTGAAGACCGACATGGTCAGCCTGGTCAATTTCGCCGCCGTAGCCTACGTGCAATGCCCGCTGACCATGGATTATGAGGCCTTCAAACTCCTGACCCTGGCCTCGGCCGCCAGCCCGGAAGAAGAGCAGGGCACCGACTTCGCCAAGGGGTTCGCCCTGGCCCTGCGTATGTTCAAGAATTCCCCGGCCAGCCAAAAGCTAATCGTTTTGATCAGCGACGGCGAAGACCAGGAAAAAAATTGGGCTTCATCCCTGCCGGAACTGCAAAAGCAAAAGATCGCTGTTTTCACCGTTGGCGTCGGATCTCCCGGCGGAGCGCCGATTCCCATTCTTGATGAAAGCGGCAAGACCGCTGATTGGAAAAAGGACAGCCAGGGCAATATCATTAAATCGCAGCTGGTTGAAAACACGCTCATCGAGATCGCCTCGGCCGGCGCCGGGCAATACTACCGCCTGAGCGCCGCGGCCGGGATCTCTTCCTTCATTAGAATTTTAGGGGATTATGAACGGCAGTTGCTGGCCAAAAAAGTCAAAAGCAAAAAGATCGACCGCTTTGCCTATCCACTGCTGCTGGCCGTTTTTTTTCTAGTAAGCGAGATGGCCATCAGCGACAGGAAGGTCACGTGGCAAAAAAGCTGATCATTTTACTGCTGTTCCCCCTGCTGCTGGGCTGGCATTGGTTCGAACCGACCGCCCGCAAAAACCAGAAGGGGATCGAGGCCTACCGCCAGGGGAAATTTGCAGAGGCGCTGGAACAATTCCTCTCGGCCAAGGGTCTGAAAGCCGAAGCCCCGCAATTGAAGAACAACACCGCCGCCACGCTTTACGAATTGAAAAAATACCAGGAAGCCCTGGATGAATTTTCCCGCATCGAGCCCGCCAAGCTGGGAGCGGCCGCGGCCGGTCTTCATTACAACCTGGGCAACGCCTACTACCGGCTTGGCCAATTCCCCAAGGCCCTGGAAAGCTACAAGCAATGCCTGCGCCTCGATCCCGAAGACCTGCAGGGCAAGAAGAACTTCGAGTTGACCCTGAAAAAGATCCAGGAGCAGCAACAGCAGGAGCAGCCGCAAGACCAGCAGCAGGACCCGCAGGCCGAAGCCGAAAAACAGAAGCAGAAATACAATGCCATGATGCAATTCCTCAACCAGAACGAAAAGCGGCAGATGGAAAAGAAAAAGCGCAAGATCGCCCCGGTCAAAAATGAAAAGGACTGGTAGCGCCTGTTTTTTCTTGCTTCTGGCCATGTTGCTGGCCGCGTCAACCTTGATGTCGAACGTGGACGCCGAGGTCACGGCCAGGGTCAGCGCTGAAAAACTCGGCCTGGACGACACCTTGATCTACACCCTGACCTTTAAAAATATCGAAAATCCCAGCCAGCCAGATCTGACCTACCTCGATGATTTCAAGACCCTGCAGACAACACGCAGTTCCGAATTCCAATTCCGCAACGGTGCCAGCTCCACCTCCACCCGCTTCGTCTACTACCTGATGCCGGTGCGCACCGGAAAATTGACCTTGCCGCCGGTCCGCTACCAGTACCAGGGCCAGGATTACCAGACCCGGCAGTTCACGGTTGAAGTGGTCAAAGGCAGCTTAAACCCCGCCCAGCCCCCTCCGGCAGGACAGCCTTCGTTTTTTGGTGACGATTTTTTCACCTCCCCCATGCAGAACCGCCAGCCGCAGAAGGTGGATGCCTACTTGCGGGCGGTTTTGCCCAAAAAAAACTGCCTGAAAGGCGAGCAATTGCTGTTCCGTGTCCTGCTCTACACCCGCAACCGCATCCAAGCCGTAAATATGATTTCCAGCGCTTCGTTCGCCGGCTTCTGGCAGGAATGGTTTCCTGTCCCCCAATCCATCACCCCGGGCAGCGAAAATGTCAATGGCGTTATCTACCAGGTTTACGAGATCCGCAAAGCGGCGTTGTTCGCCAGCGAGGGCGGAACCCTGACCATACCGTCCCTGCAGTTCGAACTGGAAATGGCCGATGCGCAATCCATGTTCTTCGCTTCGCAGCCGATCCGCCGCTCGACCCAGGAAGTGAAGATCACGGTCGGCGAAGCGCCGGCCGCGGCCGCCGGGCTGCCGGTGGGCCAATTCGATTTTTCGCTGCACAGTCCCCAGGTCCAGGCCGACATCAACGACATCATCACCCTGCAAATCAAGATCAGCGGCAGCGGCAATTGCAAAGCGATTATTCCTCCGACTCTGCCCGGCAGCGATCAGTTCGTTGCCTATCCGGCCAAGATCACCCAGGAGAACAAATATAATTCCGCCGCCCTGGCCGGGACCCTGCGAGCCGAGATCCCGGTGTCCTTCAACAAAACAGGCACCCTTACTTTCCCGGCCCTGGAGTTCAGGTATTTCGACCCGGCCCGGGGCAGCATCGTCAGCCTGCGCAGCCGTCCCCTGCCAATCCGGGTCAGCGGTGAAAAACTTTCAACGGACCATGCCCTGACCCTACCCAGAAGCGCCATTGTGCAGAAGGGCGAGGACATCGATTTCATCCGCAGCGGCCGACTCCATGACCAATCCTGGCACCTGTACCGCCAGAAATGGTTCGCGGCCGTCATTCTCGCTTTCTTCGCCTTCAACCTGCTGCTGCTGCTGAAAACCGTTCTCTGGGACCGCCACATTGCCCCCAGCCCGCTGCTCCGTAACCGGCAGGTCCTGGCCCGGATACTGAAGCAGTTGGCCCGCGTCCGGCACGGCGAAGACATTGCCCCGCTCCTGGAGGCCTACTTCCAGGAAAAGAGCGGCCTGGGTCTGGCCGAGATCTCCAACCAGAAGATCGCCGAGATCTTCCGCCAACGGCAGGTCGCCGCCGCCAGCTCCGAAAAATTCCTGTTCATCAAGTCGCAGTCGGAGTTGGCCAAGTTCTCGGAGCATAAAAAATCGGCATTGGAGCTGAAAAAGGACTTGGAGACCCTGCGCGGCCTGCTCAGGGAAATCGACAAGAAGATGAAATGAAACAAAAAAAAGCGATCCTTTTTTGCACGCTGCTGGCGCTGCTGACCGCGGTCGCGGGCGCCGGAGTCCAGGAGGACTTCGCTGCCGCCAACCGCTTGTATGAAGAGGGCAAATTCGCCGCCGCCCTCCCACTTTACCTAAACATCAGCCGCCAGGTCACGAACTGGAAGGTGCTGTTCAACATCGGCAACTGCCACTACAAACTGGAGAATTTCCTGTCAGCCAAGATCTACTATTTGCAGGCCCGGGAATTGCGCCCCCTCGACCCTGCCATCTCTAAAAACATCGCCATGGTCAACCGCCACTTCCCCGCCGCCGCGGTCCCGGCCAAACCCGATTTCGTCACTCGCAGCCTGCAGGTCCTGGAAAGCAAACTGAGCCTGAACACATTAAGCACCATGCTGCTGCTGGCCTTGCTGCTGCTGAACATCTCGCTATTCCTGCTGCTGACCAGGGGAAGAAATAAAAAAATCCTCTACGCCGCGGCTTTCTCTCTCCTGCTGATCCTGGCCCTCGGTGCCTATCACATCAGCCGCGTGGCCGCCCTCGGCCAAAGCGGCAGCGCCATGATCATGGAGGAAAACTCCCTGCTGCGCAGCGGCCCGGGCGAGGACAACACCGTGCTGTTCAAGGTCGATCCCGGCCTGGAAGTCCGGATCATCGACCGTTACCGCGACTGGGTGCAGGTCAGCGCTTCCACCCAGATCGCCGGCTGGATCGAGAAAAAGCGCCTGGCCCTGATTTGAAAAAAACCGGATTGTACATCCATTTTCCCTTCTGCCGCCGCGCCTGCTTTTATTGCCATTTTTTCAAAAAAAAACACCGGCCGGCCCTTGCTGCTATTTATCTCCGTTACCTGGCGCGGGAAATCCGCCGGCGTCGGGATCCCGGCCGCCCATTGGACACGGTATACATCGGCGGCGGTTCGCCCTCGCTGCTGACCGCACCGCAAATATCGGCCCTACTGGAAACAGCGGCGAAAAACTTCCAAATCGACGAAAAAAACGAGATCACGCTGGAAGCCAACCCGGAAGACCTGGCCGCGCCGCAATTAATGTCATTCCGCCGCGCCGGCGTCAACCGCCTGAGCATCGGTGTCCAGTCATTCCAGGAGCGCGACCTGCGTTTCCTGAAAAGGACGCACAGCGCCGCTCAAGCGCTGCAGGCAATGGAACAGGCCCGGGACGCCGGCTTCACCAACATCAGCCTCGACCTGATCATCGGCCTGGAAACCCAGACATCCAGGAGCATGGCGCTGAATTTTCGCCAAATTGAAACATTGAAACCCGCCCACGTTTCGGTCTATATTTTGGAGGGAGTGCCGCGCCAGGCTGCCGACGAAAGGGACGCCCGCCTCTATTTTCAAGTCCGGCAAAGCCTGCTTGACCTGGGCTACGACCACTACGAAGTCTCCAACTTCTGCCGGCCGGGAAAGGCTTCGCGACATAACCTGAAATATTGGAAAAATCAACCTTACATCGGCCTTGGCCCTTCGGCTGCCGGTTTTCTGGACGGCAGGGATTACCGCAATCATCCCGACCTGAAAAAGTATTACGCCGGCCTGGACAAAGGGATTCTTCCCGAGCAAAAAACCGCCCCGCTCCCAGCCGCCCTGCGCCGCATCATCACCGGCCTGCGTTTGCTCGACGGCATTCCGGCATCTGCTTTCAAGTCTTTTCCCGCCCCCACCGATTTTTTGCTGACCGAAGGCTTCCTGGTCCGCCACGGCAAAAACATTGCCGTGCCGCCGCAAAAGATCCTGCTGTTGAACGAGATCCTGGGATATTTTGTCTGAAAAAACGGCTTAAAGGCTTTTAATGCAGTTTCTTATTTAATGAGATTTTTTTCAACTCGGTTTTCACTTCGAGAATTTTGTTGGCCAGCACGTCCCAGATGATGTCTTCATCGATGCCGAAATAATGGTGGATGAGAATATCCCGCAAACCACCCAGTTTGCGCCATGCCACATTGGGATATTTCTCCTTTATATTGTCCGGCAGTTTTTTTGCCGCTTCACCAATGACCTCCAGGTTGCGCATGACGGCATCCATGGTTTTCTGATCGGCAAAAAAATCCTTGCGTTCCAATCCGGCAGTGTATAAACCAATGCGCTCAATACAGGTTGTGATGTCCCGCAGAAAAAGCTTCCAGTCCCGCTCAGGCATGCACAGCCTCGGCAAGGATTGTTTTTTTTAGCTCCGGCCGTATTGAGTCCTTGAGCACCAGATCCACTTTCATTTTGAAATGGTCCTCAAAAAAGAATTTCAGGTCCATGTAATTGTCAAATGTTTTGCTTTCGCGTTTCAGTTCCACAAGTAAATCCAGATCACTGCATTTTTTTTGCCTGTTCTTAACCCAGGAACCAAACAAGGCAATATCCAGAACACCGAATTTAACGGTCAGGAATTCCTTGTTTTCCCGCAAAAAACGGATCGGGTCTTTTCGCAAAACAATCTTTTCTATCCTATCCATATATATAATTTTAGCACTTTTCTTCAACTACTGCAAAAAAAATTTTATTGATCGAGAAGGCAGCAGGGGGCATGATTTTGCCCCCTGCCCTTGAATAGTACTTTTTTTATACTCCCGACACGACCACGTTCTCGAAAACCAGGCTGGGGAAGCGGATGGAAGAGTAGAGGAACGGGTCATTGGCTACTTCGATGAGCTTGTGCCAGAACTTCAGGTGGTTGTCGGCGATGTTCATCTCGGCCACGGCCTGCACCGGCTCACCGTTTTCGAAGAGCTGGCCGGTAATACCGATCGAGGCGTCGCCGGTGGTCGGGTTGGAGTTGCCGCCGATGAAGCCGCTGATCAGGATGCCGCGGCCCAGGTCTTTCATGATCTCCTGGACCGGGCGCCGGCCCGGGGGAATGACCAGGTTGGAAGGGCCGCCCGCAGTGGGCTCCCACTCCAGCTTGCGGCTGTAGTACCAGTCGACGAAAAATTCCTTTAAAACTCCGGCCTCAATCATGACCCTTTTTTTGGCTGTGATGCCATCATCGTCATACAGGCGGCTGCCCAGGCCTTTGGTGATGAACGGATCGTCGACCAGGGTGAGATGCCGGCTGGCGACCGCCTGGCCTTTCTTGTCGGCCAGGAACGACCGTTTTTGCTGGATGCTGCGGCCGAACATGGCGCTGAGGAAACCCCCGAAGAGGCGGCCCACGTTCTGGTTCTCGATTATGATGGGCAGGGTCTCGGTCTTGATTTTTTTGGCCCCCATCAGGTCCAGGGTGCGCCGGGCGGCCAGGGCGCCGATCTCTTCCGGCCGGGGCAGGTCGCTACGGCAAACGGTCACCGCGTAACTGTAACCGTTGGGCCGGCGGTCGCCGGCGTCCTGGGCCGTCATCTGGGCGAAGGCCGCGTAATAGGTCCCCTGGCTGTAGCCTTCAAAGCCGTTGCTGGCCACCAGCACCGATTCCTGTTTGCCGTCCTCCTCCTGGGCCGTGACCGAGATCACCTTGTCACCGCCGGCCTGCAGGCAGGCATTTTCCATGGCCTTGGCCATTTCGTGGCGGTTTTCCGGGGTGAAGGACGCATAGGCGGCATCGGCGAGTTCGAGGTCCATTTCAGCCCGGCCCTGGCAGTATTTCGGGTCGGGAAGGGTCCGGTAGGGATCTTCTGCCAAGAGTCTGGTGGCGACCACGGCGTTGGCCAGGAAATCCCGCAAAGCCTCCTTCCTCAGGTCGGAAGTACTCTGATTGGAATAGCGGCCGTTGACGAAAACCCGGACATTGAGGGCCTTGGTGGAGGCCTCCTTGATGTTTTCCGGGCGGCGATCGCGGTAACTGACCTCAACGGAACGGTTGCTGTCCAGATTGACCATGCAGGCGTCGGCGCCGGCCACCTTGGCGGTTTTGACCACCCAGGCACACAATTCTAACATTTCCTTGTTCATTGCCATTTCTCCATTGCTCACGACCTGACGCCGCCGACGGTCAGCGACTTGACCAGGCACGAGGGTTGTCCGAATCCGCACGGGACGGCCTGCCCGCCTTTGCCGCAGGCGCCGGTGCCGCCCTGGAACAATTCCAGGTCATTGGCCACTATGTCGATGTTCTGCAGCATTTTGGGGCCGTTGCCCATGATGTTGATGTCCTTGATCGGGGCGCCAAGCTTGCCGTCCTCGATCATCCGCCCTTGAGAAACATAGAAAGCGAAATCGCCTTCGCCGATCTTCACCTGGCCGTTGCTTACATTCTGCACATAGATCCCTTTTTTGGCGACGCGGATCACGTCCTGGGGAGCGGCCGGACCGGCCAGCATTAGCGTGTTGCGCATGCGCGGCTGTACGTAGTGCTGATAGCTTTCGCGGCGGCCGTTGCCGGTGGGTTTCACCTTGTAGTATCGGGCTGAAATCCGGTCATGCATGTAACTCTTCAGCATGCCGTTCTCCACCAGCACCGTCCTCTGGCCCGGAATGCCCTCATCGTCGAAGTTGATGGAACCCAGCATGCCGGGGATGGTGCCGTCATCGATGATGGTCACAAAAGGCTCGGCCACTTTTTTGCCGATCATGGTGCAGTAGGTCGACGTTTTCTTGCGGTTGAAATCGGCTTCCATACCGTGGCCGATGGCTTCGTGCAGCAGGACGCCCGTCACCCCGGGTCCCAGAACCACCGGCATTTCCCCGGCCGGCGGCTGAACGGCATCGAACAGCAGCAGGGTGTCAGCGACAGCCTTGGTGGCGATGGCCTCGACGGCAGCCTGCGTGAAATAGGAAAAATCCCTGCGCCCGCCCAGGTTCCAGCCCGCCTGTTCCCTTCGGCCTTGCTTTTCCGCCACCACCGCAGCCGTGAGGTAGTTGCGCGGCTGCAAATCTTCGGCCTTGACGCCGTCGGAAGTGACCACCATGATGCGTTTCTGCTGGTCATGGAAGGTGGCATTGACTTTGACCACCAGCGGCGAACGGGCGAAACACTTTTCATTGACTCCCTGGACCAGGGGCAGTTTTGAGGTCAAAAGCACGTCGGTCAACAGTTTTTTCAGGGGATAATGATTCTTGGTTTTCAGCCAGGCGAATTGCTTGGCCGGCTCGGTTTTGCCGCCGGCGGCAATGGTGGCGGCGATGGCGGCGGCATTGAGCATGGCCTTCTCATCCAGTTCCTGGGTAAATCCATAGCCGACCTGGTCGCCCTTGACGGTGCGGATGCCCACGCCCAGCGCCACATCACTGTAGGCGCGGCTGACCTTGCCGTCTTCCAGAACGATCCAGTTGCCAATGGTATGCTCGAAATACAGGTCGGCGTAGTCACCGCCCCTGGCCAGCGACGCGGCCAGCACTTTCCGGCACAGCGCATCGCTGATGCCGAATTCCCGTTCGAAATAACCGGGCTTTTCGGCGCCCAGCAGGTGCTGCCAGCCGCCGGCAAGGACCGGCACTGCGGCGGCAGCCCCGGCCGTGGTTTTTAAAAACGAACGCCTGCTCATTTCAGCCATGAAAACCTCCTCGATTTTTTATTCAATAAAATTGCCTGAAGCAATCCTATATTATCTATAGACGTTTTTTTTATCAAAAAGTTTCCCTCAAAGCAAAAAAAATCACTGGCAAGCCCTGAAATGAGTCAATATCCGTGAAAAAACCGGAACAATGGCTACTTCAATGGCTCGTAAAAAGGGCGGGGCCGGGCGCGGTCGCTGCACTCGGCCACCAGGAGCAGGTAGTCGGCCGGCGGCTTGCGGATATAGATGCCGATCTCCCGGGGTTTCACTTCATGCTGGTCGGAGGATTCACGCGCCCAGCGCACCTCGCCGTCGAGAAATATCGAGTCCTGCTCGACCGCCAGCGCGATGCGCACCTTGTGATTAAGAGAGGGGTACTGCATGGTCTGGATGCCGATACCATGCTGGGAAACATCCTGGGTGAAGCCTGGGTGCATCTCCTTGCCGCATTTGCAAATGATCAATTTTCGGAAAGGAATACGTTTTTCTTCTCTTTTTTTGATCATGGCACTCCCTTTTTTTTCTAAGTATATATATATTCAAATTTCAGAAATTTTCAATCAGGAAAACCGGTCATTCTATTTTCAGGTCGCGGCCTTCGATAAAACCGGGTTTTTCGATGCCGAAAGCGGCCAGCACGGTCGGTGAAATGTCGATCAGGCCCGGGTCCTTTGCCGCGATCTTGCGGTTGCAGAAAAACACGCCCGGGATCTGGTCGCGGGTAAAAGCGTGGTCGCCGCTCCACATGCGGGTATTGTCGGAAAACAGTTCCTCACCGACATAATTTACCGCCGATTCCCAAGAAACCCGGTACCCCGCCATGTAGCCGACCACGATATCGGGGGCATTGACCGTGTAGGGTCCGTGGTAGATCTCTTCACGGATAAAGGCCGACTTGATGGCGTTTTTTTTGTGCTTTTCGTCAACTACCCTCATCAGCTTTTCCTTGATCTCCTTTTTCAGCGCCTCGGCCTCAGCGCCGGGATTGACAATGCCCTGGCTTTCCCGGTCCTTGAGGTTGAGAAAGATGCCGTTCAAACCCTGGCCGTAGGCCCGCGAGCGGCTCCAGTCCACGTCGGCATACCACTTGCCGCTTGTCTTTTTGCCCTGGTTCAGGACAAGGTAACCTTGCTGGTGCAGCCAGGTGTTCAGGTTGAAGCCGCGGTTGAAAGCGTTGAAGCCATGGTCGGAGACGATCATCAATAGGTCATGCGGGCGCATTTTTTTATAAAGTTTTTCCAGAAAATCGTCCATACGCCGGTAGCTTTCCAAAATGGACCCGGTCACCAACGGATCGTTGCTGGGCCTGGGCGCCGGCGAGCCGGAATCGGGCAGGTAACGCCAGAACATGTGCTGGATGCGGTCGGTGGTTTCAAAAACCTGGATAACCAGTCCATCCTTGATCTTGGCCAGGGTGTTGAAGAAGATCTTTTCCCTCTCTCCTTGAGTACGGTAAACCTGGTCGATGAAGTTTTTTTCCGACAGGACGCGCTCATTCAGCGACCAGGTATCCTCGGCCATGCCCAGGGTGGCGAACGGACCCAGCAGCTTGGCCAGGTAAACCGAGAATATTTTCGGATGAGAAACCGGCATGGACGGCTTTTCCGGGTCGATGTTGATCGGCGACAGGTAGAGCTTCAAGGGTGCGACATCTTCCAGCACCCATTGGGCGATACCGGCCACCCCGATCAGTCCGGCCTTGAAATCCAGCTTGACCCAGGGGGACAATTGGTTCTGCCGCAGTCTGATCTTTTCCTTGCCAACCGCGATCTCAACGCTCTTGTCTTCGCGATCCAGGGTCAGGGTGAAGGGAATCTCCAGCGGCGGGTTGCCCTTGCGAAAAGGGTGCCCGGGCCCCTTGATCCTGCCGCTGAAACGATCGCCGCCCAGGGGTTGCAGGGATTCAAAAACACCGTCGGAAATGTCGTAATTTTCGGCCTGGCCGTCGGAATAGAAACTGAAGCTCCCTTGCGTACCGCGCAGGTCGGGCGTGCCCAGGCCGGACAGCATGGAACCGTAGAATTTTTCCGGCGGAAAGGTGAAGGGCATGCGCAGCACCGAAGCGTAGATGCCCTTGCTGCTGACGATCTTCCAGAAACTCTGGCTCTTGCGCTTCAGTTCGATCTTGGGGCTGCCCAGAGGGATCACCCAATTGCCGATGGTCAGGCTGCGACGGGGCGGGATTATGTCGGAACCGGCCATCTTGGGCATATAGGTGGCCCGGTCGGTGGTAAGAAAGTCGAAGATATTGTGCTTGCCGGGATTGACGCCGGTGGTGAAAGTGGACCAGGCCACGGGCGAGATCGGCGGTTCGGTGCTCCACAGCGGGGAAAAGGTCCCCTCCTTGGCCAGTTTATCGAAATTAGGGAACTTGTGTCCCTGTTTCTTGAACTGGTTGTAGAGGTTGTAGTCCATGCCGTCGAAGCCGATCAGCAACACCCGCTTGAACTTGGCTTTTTTCAGCGTTCTGGCCCGCTTGATGAAACGCAGCAGAGCGCGCACCGGGAAGGTCAGGAAATTGAAAATGGCCAGGAAAAAAGCCGCGAATATGAAAAAGAACGAACCGACGAAGGCAAAACCAGCCCCGGGACCGACATAGCAGAACAAAGGCAGGCCTAGAAGTATGGTCAAGAGCAGAAGAAGTCTAATTTTTTTCATAAGCGATTTTAACATAATTCACTGCCAGGGCAAAGTGTCAGTGTCAGTGTTAGTGACAGCAGGAGAAAAAACCGAGATAAAGGTGTCAGTTCCAGGACAGTGTCAATAAACAGCACGGGAATGAATTCAAATACAAATTTCGTTGATTTTCTTGCTAACACTATCACTACCACTAACACCAGCTTTGGGCCGGCGCCGGAAATAAAGTTAATAATTTAATTTTATGCCGTTTGCCGTATTGCATTTTAATGAAAAAGCGTTATAATTTAAATTTAAAATTCGGCGGCACCCGAGGGCGCAATGAAAATTCTGGTCATCAACAGCGGCAGTTCTTCGATCAAATTCCAATTGATCAACATGGAAAGTCTCCAGGTCCTGGCCAAAGGCCTGCTGGAAAGGATCGGCATCAAGGGCTCGGTCCTGAGTTATTACCAGGGCGAGCGGAAGCGGGTCAGCGAGCTCGACATTCCCAACCACGAGCAAGGCATCAACCTGATCGTCAGCAATCTCACCGATGCTGAGACCGGAGTGATCAAGGATAAAAAAGAGATATTCGCCGTCGGCCACCGCGTGGTGCACGCCGGGGAAAAATTCAACGGCACCGTGCCCATCACCGAGGCCGTGCTCAACGCGCTGAAGGAGTGCATCCCCCTGGCGCCCCTGCACAACCCGCCCAACATCACCGGCATCGAGGCCTGCCAGAAGATCCTGCCAGGCATCCCCATGGCCGGGACCTTCGATACCGCCTTTCACCAGACCATGCCCGCCAAAGCTTACATCTACCCCATCCCTTATGAATACTACCGTAAGGACAAGATCCGCCGCTATGGCTTTCACGGCACCTCGCACTTCTATGTGGCCAAGCAGGGCGCCAAGGCCATGGGCAAAAAACTTGAGGACCTGAAGATCATCACCTGCCACCTGGGCAATGGCTCATCCATGGCCGCGATCCAGAACGGCATTTCCGTGGACACCACCATGGGCTACACCCCCCTGGAAGGCCTGGCCATGGGCACACGCTGCGGCGATATCGACCCGGCCATCCCGCTGGTGCTCCAGCGCAGCATGGGCATGACCCACGATCAGGTGGATGCCGTGCTCAACCGCAAAAGCGGCATGCTGGGAATTTCCGAGGTTTCGTCCGACATGCGCGACATCAACGAAAAGGCAGCCGCCGGCCATGCCCAGGCCCGCCTGGCCCTGGAGATCTTCGCCTACCGCATCAAGAAATACATCGGCGCCTATATGGCCGCCATGAATGGCGCCGACTTGATCATTTTCACCGCCGGCATCGGCGAAAGGGGCCGCAAAGAGAGGGAAATGATCCTGGAAAACATGGAGTTCCTTGGCATCGTTTTAGATAAAAAAGCCAACCAGGAGGCATTCGGCAAGCTCGGCGTCATCTCGAAGCCCGATTCCAGGGTCCACGTCATGGTCATTCCCACCAACGAGGAGCTGGAGATCGCCGAACAGACCCTGAAAGTCATAGTCGCCAACCGGAAATAACCGCCTCCCTCCCGCGGCCGCCCAATCCCGGTTGACAAGAGCTGCGCCGTTTGCGACAGCATGATTGCCAGTAAAAAGATATATTGTTATAATAAGAGCGCGTAAGACGCGTCTGAACGCGTACGGGAAAAAACAATGAGAAAGACCCTTTTTATCATTTTACTGATACTGCTGCTGCAGACCCCCCGGGGATTCAAAGCCTCGGCGCTCGAACAGAACCCGGACGGTGCAGACCCCCAGCAAAGCTCTATTCCCCAAAAAAGCGACGGCTATGCCGAGAGCGAGGACGATATTTTTTCATCCAACTACGAACGGGAACTGCTGTCGCGCCGCTTCTTTCAAAAAACCCTGCCGCCGCTGAGTTCCAGGGAAAAGATAGTATGGTCTTTCAAGACCGCCAGGGCTAATATTTTATTATGATCAAAAAGTATCCCTGGCACTTCATTTTCGCCCTGTTCATCCTCATCAGCCTGGCCAATCTCTTCCAAAAATTGAAATGGAGCTCGGTTTCCGATCACCTGGTCTGGGAAAACTCGGAGCAGGGGCTGGTCTGCGCATCGGCCCCGGCCAACAGCCAGATCAAGCCGGGCGACATCCTCCTGGCCGTCAACAAATACTCGGTCAGCAACAGCATCGATCTGCTGCGCTCCATCGCCGGCAGGAATTACTGCCGCTACGAGATCGAACGCCACGGCATCCTGAAAAACGTCGGCGTCGACATCAATCCGGTTTTTACGCCTTTTTCCTATTACATACTGGTTTTCATAGGTATCCTCTCCATCTTGTTGACCCTGGGTATTCTCAACATGCACGTCAAGCAAGCGACCCTTTTCCCGCCGCCGCAGATCTTTTTCATTCTCAGCCTCACCCTAGCCGGGTTTCTTATATTTTCCCCCAGCGGCGATTACGGCCCGGCCGATTTTATTTTCCTGGTCCTGGATACGGGATGCTATATCTTTTTTCCGGCCGTGCTGCTCCATTACGCATTGCAGTATCCGCTCAGAACCAGAGCCTTTAAAAAATTTAGCCACAATTTTCGCTACTTGCTGATCTACCTGCCGCCGCTGCTTTTCCTTTTCATCAATTTTTATTTCATTCTGCAGAATATTTTCAGACCCGATCCGGAGATTCTGATCACCGCCATCAACCATTTTCGCTCCCTGGCCAGCCAATATTTCACACTCTACATTTTTCTGGCCTGGATCAGCATCGTCGTTTCATCCCTGACCCTGATCCTGAAAAAAAAGCAAAAGCGCTATATTTTCCCTTTAAGCGGCATCACCCTGAGTTTTATTTCCCTGCTGTTGCTGAATTATTCACCGCAGGCATTTGCCGGAAAAACCAATCTCAGCATTTTCCTTGGCATGTTCTTTCTCCCTTTCCTGCCCTTGAGTTTGGTTTACTTTCTATCCCCAAAACGGGTGACCGATATTGAAAACATCATCAAGAAAACCCTGTCGGTCTCATCGCTTTTCGTTTTCATTTTCGGCACCTACATGTTTTTGGGACTGAATATCGAGCAGAACAAGCTGCTGGGCATTTTCTGGTCCATCGCCGCCATTCTGATGGCCGGACTGCTGTTCAAGCCGTTGGAAAGCACCATCCAGAAATTCTTTGAAAAAATATTCTACCGCGAAACATTCAATTTCAAGCGTAAACTGAAGGAGCTGGAACACTCGATCAGCGCCCAGAGGGATCTTTCCTCATTATCGCAGAATTTCCTGGAGATCATCAACCGCGGTTTCCAACTGCATGATTCTTCCCTTTTGATCCATTACAAAAACAACATGTTCTACTCGATGCCCAACCGTTCTCGCCTGAATTTGACCAAAACGTTCCGCAGCACCCTGGAAAGCCAGGAGCATCTCATTTTCCTTTCCGAACAGGAATTCGCAACAAAATTTCCCAGCGATCATGCCGCCCTGCCGCCGAAAAAATTTTTCCAGTTCCTGCCTTTGAAGATCGCCGACCGGCTGATCGGCATCGTGGCCATGGGCCGAAAAACAAACCATACCTACCTGACCGTCGAGGATTGGGAACTGATGTCCAGCATTTCCTCGCCCCTGGCCCTTTCGGTGGAAAACGCCTTCCTGTATTCCCGTTTGGAAACCCAGCTCGAAGAGTTGAACCGGCTGAAGGAATTCAATGAAAACATCATCGAAAACATCAATCTCGGCATCATGGTCGTCTCGCGCCTGAACCAGGTGCAGTCTTGGAATTATTTCATGGAAGATCGCTTTCAGATCAAGCGGGAAAAAGCGCTGCGCAAAAAAGCACCTTTGGTCCTGGGACAAGGATTCTGGCACAAGATCCGAACCGAACGCTTCGCCACCCACACCCTGCGCAATGTCAAGGTGCAGATCCAGGACACGGAATCGATCTACGACGTGTATATATCCCCATTGAAAAACGAGAGCGGTAGCGTATCAGGCCGCATATTCGTATTCGAGGACGTAAGCGAAAAAAACAACATCCAGAACCAGTTGATCACTTCGGAAAAACTGGCTTCGCTGGGACTGCTTTCCGCCGGCATCGCCCATGAGATCAATACCCCCTTAACCGGCATTTCCTCTTACTGCCAATTCCTGCTCGACAACCCGAATGGAGCGGATAACCTGGAGTTGGTCGGGAAAATGCAGGACCAGGTACTGCGCGTGAACAAGATCATCCGCACCCTGCTCGATTTTTCCCGGCAAAAAGGTCAGCAGCCCCTGCCCATCAACCTGAACAAAGTGATCGACGAGAGCCTGGCCCTGGTCGAGCACAAGCTGAAAATAAAGAAAATCACCTTCAAAAAAGAAACTGAATTTCAGAAGAGTTTTCACGGTTTTTCCTCCCGTCTGCAACAGCTTTTCATCAATCTTTTCATCAACGCCATCGATGCCATAGACAGCGAAGGCTGGATATCGATCAGCGGGGAAGAAAGCTCCGAAGAGATCACAATACGCTTTAAGGACAACGGTCGCGGCATCCGCGACAAGAACCTGGAAAAGATATTTGACCCGTTTTTCACCACCAAGGCGATCGGTAAGGGAACGGGCCTGGGCCTGGCTATCGTCTACAACATCGTCAAAGAACACTACGGCAACATCCAGGTGAACAGCAAGATAGACCGCGGCACCACTTTCATCATCACCTTCCCGCAGCAAAGCCCGCTGAGGAGCATTAGTTTATGAAAAGAAAAACGATCCATCTGGTCGACGACGAAAGCATCATCCACGATATTTTCAGGAGAATTTTCCAGGAACCCGAATACGACTTGCGCATTTCGGAAAACAAATCCCAGGCCAAAACCAACCACGACGAGGATGTGGACGTGGTGATCATGGACCAGATGATCCCCGGCAGTTCGGGGCTGGAGATCTTCAAGGAACTGAAAAACAATGACCCGCAGATCAAGGTCATCTTTCTTACCGCTTTCGGAACGATCGAAGCAGCCATCGAGGCCATCCAACAGGGAGCATTGGACTATCTGCAAAAGCCCTTCAACAACATCGAACTTAAGCACAAGGTGGACCGCGTTATCAAGGAGAAAAAACTAAAGCGGGAAAATACGCAGCTTAAAAAAACACTTGGCGACCGGTTTTCCTTCAACAACATCATCGGCCGCAGCCCGCTCCTGAAAAAGATTTTGGGCATCGTGGAAAGCGTGGCCGATGCCAATTCTACTATTTTAATCACCGGGGAAAGCGGTACCGGCAAGGAGTTGATCGCCAAGGCCATCCACTCCAACTCCAACCGCAGAAACATGCCGTTTTCGCCTTTTAATTCGAGCAATATCCCGGCCAATTTATTTGAAAGCCTGCTTTTCGGCTATAAAAAAGGAGCTTACACCGGTGCGGTAAGTGACAAAAAAGGGATTTTCGAGGAGGCGGATGGCGGCACTATTTTTTTCGACGAAATCGCCAACCTGACCACAGAGACTCAGTCCAAGATCCTGCGCGTCATCCAGGAAAAGGAAATCCAGCCCCTGGGCGGCAATGTGATCAAAAAAGTCGACGTCCGCATCCTGGCGGCCACCAACATCGATCTGTTGACCAAAGTAAAAAGCGGCGAATTCCGTGAAGACCTTTATTACCGCTTGAACATTATCAACATCCACCTTCCCCCCCTGCGTGAGCGCAAGGAGGACATTCCCCTGCTGGCCGAAGCTTTTTTAAAAAGGTTTGTCCGTGAAAACAATAAATCCATCAAGGACATGAACGCGAAATTCCTGCGCCATTTGATGGACTACAATTGGCCGGGGAATATCCGCGAGCTGCAGAATACGATGCTGCGGGCCGTTCTTCTTTCCAGTGGAGACACGCTCACACCCGAAGCGTTGACCCCTGAGATCATTTCCAGCAAGAACCAGCGACAGGAACCAGGCGGCTTTAACGAAAAAGTGGATGCCTTTAAACGGCAGATGATCATCGAAACCCTGGAAAAAAACAACTGGGTCCAGAAAAAAACCGCTGAGGACCTGGGGCTCAAGCCCTCCACGCTCTATGAACTGATCAAACGATTGAGGATAAACAAATGAAAGAGACAAAACTGCAAAAATACCTGCAAAGCTGCGGAGTGGCCAGCCGCCGCGATATACGCGCCTGGATCCATGATGGCAAGATCAAGGTCAACCAACGCACCGTGACCGATCCCAATTTCCCGGTCCGCACTCCTGGCGATCGCATCCACGTGAGAAACAAACTGCTGAAACTCAATCCGCAAAGCAAAAGTTATTTCCTGTTCAACAAGCCGGTAGGGATCGTTTCCACCCTTGACGACCCGCAGGGGCGGCCTACCGTCCGTTCTTTAATCACCCGCATCAAGGAGAGGGTCTATCCGGTAGGCAGGCTGGATTATAACTCCGACGGGCTCATGCTGTTGACCAACGACGGCGACCTGGCCAATTTCATCATCTCGGCCAAGAACCAGGTACCCAAAACCTACCTGCTGAAAGTCAAAGGAGCTTTAAGCGAGACGACGCAAAAAAAACTGGAAAAAGGGGCATTCCTGGAAGGGGAACGGCTGAATCCCTTCGTCATCGAGCCGGTGAAAATGACCAGTTCCGGCAACTCCTGGCTGAAAGTGACCATCAGCGAAGGCAAGAAGCATATCCTGCGCAATGCCTTCAAGTATTCGGGGCATCCGGTGGAAAAGCTCCGCCGCATCGCCATCGGCAGCCTCAGCCTCGGCAAACTGCCGCTGGGCGAATGGCGCGAATTAAAGGATTACGAAATCGCCGCCTTCAAGAAGAAATACCGTTATCCGGAATGACCGGGAGCGCAGCGGGGGTGAGTAATCTGGTTGTAGAGAGCAAGAACCAAGTTACGTAAGGACTCTCGGTCCCCCATTCATCCCCTTTACGGAAGGGGGGAATATTTAATGATCGATATGTTGAAATTGAAATTGAACCATATTTTTTATAGCTAACGCTAAAAAATCAGGCGTGGCCATAGGCCATCGCCGGAATTGCCATTTTTATAATTTTAATTTTCCAATCTCTTTTTTTAAATTTTCAAATATTTTTGGAGTATCCGTAACAAGCGGTTTCATTCGGTCTGGATATAATTCGAGGGCGTAAGCATGACTGAAGAAATGTCTAAAAGCAAGAAAACGTTTAAGTTCCTCTGATAGTGATTTAGAAATGATTTTTTCTTTAACGGCATTTAAAATTAAATCTCTATGCCATGACTCACCTGTTGGTATTTCGAGTTTCTTGGCAAAAAATACTTGTTTTAACACATTTTCAATACCATTATAAAAATTATGAAGATACGCGGCAACACCTGCTAGTTCAAGTTCAGAAATATGAGATAAATCTCTTGTGGGGAAGGCAGAGATTATTTTACCTATGGCTTCGTACTCAGCGTCAATGTTTTCCTGATAATCAGCCATAGAGAAGAACTCCTTCTTTGAGAATTAATTTGATAAATTTAGATGTTCCAGAAATATCAATTATATCGACAGGTTTTGATAAAGAAAACATAAGGTCGCCATAATAACTGAAAAAATCTTTTGGCAGAATTCCTTCAACTGCAATGTCTATATCACGACTTTCTCTTTCTGGTTTTAAACTTGACCCAAAAAGCAGGACCCGTTTTGCCCTGTATTTTTTGGAAATATCATAAATTGTTTTTTTATCAATTTCAGTAATCATGTTTGAATTATAGCATTTTTTGATGAATTTATTTATTAAATATTTATTTTTTTCTCCGTGAGTAAATTTCCACATTTGTCATATCAATATTTTCTGTTCTTTTACCAACTATTTGCAGATAAGTAACATAATCAATAGTATCATCATCATATAAATTTAATTCGTAATAATTCGAGCTATCTTTTTTTATCTGTTTCCCACAGAAAGCATCAATAAATAACTTGGGAACATTTTCAATGTCAAATGACCGCTTCCCAGATTTTTGGATGGATATTCGAAAAGCCCATTCGTATTGTCCTGTTGGCTTCGGGGGAAATGGTGCCGCTGCCTTCCGAATATTTTCTCGTTTGTCCTTATCTTTATGTCCTTTTCTCGTGTCTCCGTATGTAAAACAACCCTGTAGTTGAAAAGCATGAAAAAGATTGAATGGATTATTATCATCACTTTGTAATATTTTTTGATTTATCAATATTTTTAACGTAAAGTTAAGGGGCGCCGCGCTTTTGCGGCGTCCCGCTTGAACGTTAGGCTGTTCTTGGCGGGGCTATGTCCGCTGTGTCTCAATCAAGTGCCCCTCGGAAGATCCACGAGTCTCTGTGCATCGTTGACGGTGTCCATGAACGAACCTCCGCCCTCCATATTCAGCATCTTTACAATGTCAGCAAGGTCGGCATACTGGACAACTGCTTGCGATGTTTTATTGCGTTCCCGCATTCGTGGGGAGCTGTGGAGATCTACTCCCCACCCTTCGGATAAGCCTCCGTGGCTTGAATTCGCCGCTCTGGAAATGGGCACGATTCGCAAATACGTAAAACCCTTCAGTTTTGCAACTCGTCTATTCATTACGTGGTCCAGAACGAGACCGGTCAAGTCAACGTTCGGAAAAGCTCGCCGGTATGCGCGCCTGTAGGCAGTGTAGTCGACATGAACCCACACCTGCCTAGGATAGTGCAGAACTCCAGCTTGAGGTAGGCCCCAGATGGCCAAACGGTTGTCGGGCTTCTCCGGCTCGTACACATCAACAAGTACCGCTCTACTCGGTGAACCCCGCGCTAGCGGCGCCAAGATTCTGCCGACATATCTCTCAATGGCCTGTACATCTCGTGCAGCGACGGGTATGTAGAGACATGGTACAAGCCCCGACATCTGTGGGATGTGTACTGCATGTGGATCGATTGGCCGTTTAGACTTGCTGCCCGGCGCGAGTTTCACTCGATGGTCCATAACCCTGATCCGCCTAACATTGAGTTAACCTGCAGCTTGGCTTGTCCAGGATGTCAGGTTGAACTCGTTAAGCCATGGTCTCATGTTTTTGGGGTCGATTGAGTATGACATCTCAAATTCATTTTAGGTTTCGCCGTCAATCTCTGCAGGCAATCATCATAAAGCTTTTGCAAGCGCGCCAACCCTGAGTCCTCCTCCACCAATGTCCCAAACGTTTCTCCCAGATGTCTTTCGATCGGAATAAGAATCTTCGGTATGATCCTAAGATCACCTTCGCTCCAATATGTGTACAAGATATTCTTGGGAATTATTTTCAATTCATAAAGGCCACCTAAAAAAGCATAATATTGTGATACAAGACGGCGTAAGTAATGAAGTGTGGAACGCTCAGCCTCCAAACGTTGACTTGCTGACAACTCCGCAATGGATTTCTCATCTTTTTTTCGAGTCTCTTCATATTCTTGAACGAAATCTTGAGTGTGCTCTCGGTAAAACGTCCAAAGAGTCCTGACAGCAACCAGCATTTCGGCTGATCGATACTCCATCAAGATGTCTCTGAGAACTTGATGGATCATAACGGAGCGCATTGTGCGGAGCTGAAAATAATAAACTAGCAGGGTTAGCAAAATTATGACCGTCATAATGCATTGTACTACTAAGAGGACCTGCTCACCGCAACTCATCAAAGTATCCTCCCATCGCGTATATTTTATAAAGTCTTAACACGAAGTTCACCGGGAGTCGGATTTATCGGCGATCCGGTGCAACGCCTGGTTGGGGCTCAGATTTTCCAATGTTTATTGTATGCTTCTGCGGCCATACTGTCGGTTCGCTGAATGATCTGCTCTGCGCCCCATTCGCCTGCCGCAGCTATTTCTGCGGGCAACGTGAAACCAGCATCCTTCAGAATCTTCTTTTTTTCTGCGAACGACTTATCACCGAGTTTGTTGTTGGCAAAACCGGAAACAAGTATAAGATTTCCGATTTGACCGACGATTTGCTCTGTGAAGCCGTTTTGCCCAATCCGGCTTTGCGGAACCAAATGCTCGATAGTCATGGTGCCATATTCGACGGTCTGGGCTTTCTCGGTTTCTTTATGGAAAGTGGAAAGGACATATTTCACTAACCCTCTGGCCTTCGTGATGCGATCGGTATACAGTATCTCCGCGAACAAGGCTTTGAACTCTTCCAATGAAGGCACCCTTTTTCGGAGCATTTTCTTAAGTTCTGTGATAACTCTGACCGCCGAAAACATGTCTTTCGCTTCGAAAACACTGCGGCCAAGTCTGGCGTACATTCCGGATATCCCGCCAGAAGACCGCTGCGATGTAACCGCCGTAAAGAGAAAATGGAACTTTTCGGTCGCAACGAGTGCATCCTCCAGATGGTTTCGCTTGAGATTGCGCTGGTTGTAAGCGCGCACGAGGGAAAGTACACAGGGAACCTGCTGTGTTACTCGAAATAACTGAAGAGCAGTTAGTGCATCCCTGATACGACGTTCATGATTTTCCCATTTCCTGTACTCTACTTCGTGTATATATCGGTAGATTGCTGAATCAGCGACCAGATCATCCAAGAATTGCTTGGCATTATCTTTGGAAATCTTCTTCCTCAGGGTCTTAAACAGGGTTTTCGAGGGAAGATAGTCATATCGGGAGAGCCAGAGGTGGTGGATGAATGAATCCGTCCGTAAATCCAGAGACGAGCCCTCTATTGTCTCGAGTATCCTTTCCCATTTGACTTTTGCTTGGTCAAGTGAAGCACTTTGCGACTTCAAATGCTTTGTAACATGGTTCTTGACCAGATCGGTGAGGCTTAGGTCTTTGCCGCGGGTATTTAGGGTCTCGAATATTATGTATGCGTCGTCTTCGTCATCCAGTTTGACAAAAATGACTTTCAGGCCCAGGAGGGAATCCCGAATCTTTATCAGACTATCTTTGATTGTCTGAGCCTGCTTCCTCTCCGGCAATGATGTGTCGGTTTTAATACTTTGAATCTTTGAATACACCAAGTCCTTAAGCTGGGCATGCGCTCTTCTAAGGTTTTCTTCCTCCTTCATTTCTTGCACAAAAACCTCTGGTTTGCCAAACTTCAAAATGTGATCTTGAAAGAAAGGGTACGACGTCTCAGTGGAAAGAATAAACTCAGGCTGGTTGTCTATGTTGCGTCGTTCAATGAGGCCTTGGATTCCTTGAGCGAGGTCGGCGAATCCGAATTCTTGAAGCGTATCTCTCAGGACCGCAAGAAGAACTGTAATTGTTGTCAAGCGCTGCTGCCCATCAACAACCCCATAACGTTGACTCCCCGCTTTGAAAACGACCATAGATCCAATGAAGTAATCGGTTGGGTTATCTCGAACAACATCATCCCAAAACTCTTGGATGTTTTCTCGTGTCCAGGAAAATGGTCGCTGAAATCGGGGAATTCTGTAGTAACCCGAAGAAAGAAGGATTCTAATTTCTTGGTCGACTGACTCAATTTTCACGAGTTATGTCCTCCTCTGTCTTTCTTGGCCCCAATGTCCGCGATGAGCCGCCGCGCGGGGACGCAGTCGGCTCCATCGCGTTATTAGGCGCATCCCATCTTCAAGTGCTTGACAAACGTTTCATCATATGTGCCGGTGGGGACAAATTCTTTTAGCAATGGGCTGTTCGCATAAACTCTCCTCATCCACCTGCTGTAGGGCTCAAACGTTTGCGTCGGCATGAGATCCTTCTGGTGAAATACATCGTAAAAGAAGTCGGTAAGCATTTCGGCGGTCGCATATAGTTTCTCTCGCTCCAGGGGCGTAACGCCATCTAGCGTTTTTCCCCCGTAGAAATAGGGCCGCAACTGCGGATTGTCCACGAAGAACCTGTCGATCCCGATCATGGTAGAACATATGCGCTCGTAGGTGCCTCCCTGGACGCTACGTCTTACAGCTCTTATCTGCCACCACAACACAGCCAGCGTCAGCGCCATCATGACCGTAGATGCCCAAGTGGCTACGTCTCCCCATTGAATTGAGGTACTCATCGCATATGCCTCCTTGGCGACTTGGTGAACGGCCGTCCAAAGCCGCGCCTTTTTCGCCCGTACATTTTCTGCGCGAATTCGCGCCGTGCCAGCGGGAAGTAATAGAAATCGCCGCCAGCCGGAATGGTGTCCGCATAGATTGCGGATCTATTGGGAAATAGCTTTAGATAGGGGATTGAATACAGATAGGACTCTATTTCTATCAGGCTATCTCTGGCAGACAGCCAGCGGTCGCCGAACAACCTGAGATCGACTGGTGCGCAGAAACCCCTCAACGTAGTAGTTCCGGTGCTATTGGCGCTATCGCTATGATAGGCCGGGTAGTAGGACATTACAAGATCGGCATATGAATCAAAGACCACTGGTCTTCCTGTCAGCTCTTCACTGCTCGAGGCTGCTATTGATCCGAGTCTTCCATTCATCCAATACACCGCTACATTGTGGTCAGAATCATCATGGCCTGCTTCCATGCATATTATCATGGGAGGGCCCAAATGATGAAAATAGATGTACGCAGCACCCATCATCGCACCTCCGAAGCAGTTGATCTGTCTCGCATGAATCGCTTGCCGAAAAGACTGGAACACGTCTTTATAGTTGTACTTCTTGCTCCTGATGTAATTCTGGAAATCTTCTGGCGTCTTGAAGCTATTGAGCAGCGTCGTTTCTTCGCTGTTCAATCGCATCTCCCTGGCAAGGTCGCAGTTGACGGTCATTGCGGAGCCTCCTCCCCACTCTTCTTGGGTGACAATGTCATGAACCGATTGTAGATCCTAGTAGAGTAGTCATCCCCGGCGTTGGGTCTATTCTTCCGTGGAAAATCGGGCCTGCCATTAGTAGTTCCTGCCTAACGGTGAGTTGAGCGGTTCGACGGCAGGCTGTCGAGCTTGCTCGGCAAGGCTGCTGGCGAATGCGCTCGAACGATTGGTTCGGCCGCGCGAATCAGCGCGCGGTCGGGCGAATCGGGCGATTGCGGAAGCGCAGCGCGGCCGTACTATAATTATTCGAAATATACTTTTGCAAAACATCACGATTATTGATTAGCATATTTGCCTTAATCAGTAAAGATTTTTTATTTAAAAATAAAATTATTTCGAAAGCTGGTGGCGAGGGTGGAGAAAAAATTAAGAAAAATGGCCTTGTTGAGATGAGGAATAATGTTGATTTCTGGAACCTAGAGACCTAGCCCCTGGGGCTTCTTCTTAATATACAGTATAGGAATTTAGCATCAATGTCGGATCATCATACCGATTGGTACTTAACCCACATAGCCCAAACACTGCAAATATATATTCATCAAGCCAATGAAGAACATCTTTGCTAACAGAGTTACATTGAAATACATTTTTATTTTGAAATCTTGAGCCCGATAGCTTTCCGTCATGCACTAGATCATTACGCATTGCTATCCAATCTCTTGACATTACTCTTATTTTATAATGATTAGAAGCAGAGACTATGGCATCATAAAAATATTGATTCATTTTCCCGCTTCGATGCCTTTCGTTTTGTTTAATAATTTCAAGAATTGTACATGCACTAAGATACAGGTCTTCTAAAGACCAACATGATAAAGAGTCTAACCAATGATGAATTATAACTTCGATATTATTACTACTTATGACACTTTCAAAGCCATCAACCATTGCTGAGAGGGTTTGTACAAAATCAGAAGGCTGTGAAAAAATAGGATCAATTATTGACAAACCTCGATCTCTTGGAAACCGAGGGCCAGTTTCAGCGATCATTATTTCAGAAGATGGGAGGGACCTACTTACAGTTACGGCTGATCCGGATAAAAATGACGCAGCAAGACAAATATAAAGTAACTCATCAAAAACTTCGTCGTTCATTTCATCATTGGTAACAAAGAACGTCTCTACGCAAGAAATCCTATTTTGAAGCTTCTGCTCTAGTTCAACGTAATTTTGTTCACGAACAAGTGAGATATTGTCAAATTGCGTGTACGGGGGAAAATATTTTCAAGCGACATGCTGCACCCCATCTATAAATTTAACGCCGGCTAAAACCAGCGGAATCAGGTTGTATTGATGAATGCGCTGCCATTTTTTTTCGGCTGCCTGGGCCAGCTTGAACACCATGGTCAGCGTTGTGATCCGCGAGGCCATGCCCTTGGTTTTGGATGTCCGCAGGCGCACCGTGGCAAAGGCTGATTCAATAGCATTGGTCGAACGGATATGCCGCCAATGAGCAGCGGGAAAGTCATAAAATGCCAGTGACTCATCCTTGCTTTTCATCAGGCAGTCAACTGCTTTCGGGTATTTGGCTTCGTACATGTGTACAAAACGGTCAAACTCCTCCAAGGCTTCTTTTTTGGTGTCGGCCAGATATATCGCGTGGATGTGTTTCTTGGCCAATGGTTGAATCGACTTTGGCATTTTATCCAGAATGTTGGCCGTCTTGTGCACCCAGCATCGCTGCTGACTGGTCTGCGGATACTCCTTGCTCAAGGCTTTCCAAAATCCCAACGCCCCGTCACCGGTGGCCAGCTGCGGCCCCGAGCGCAAGCCGCGCTTCTTTAAATCCAACATAATGTCCTGCCAGGACAGTTCACTCTCCCGCAGGCCGTCGGCCACTGCCAGCAGTTCCTTTTTGCCGTCTTCGGTCACCCCGATGATAACCAATATGCAGCTTCGATCATTTTCCAAACGGACATTAAAATGCACCCCGTCCACCCACCAGTACAGGTATTTCTTCTCTGACAAATCTATTTGGTTCCAGGCCAGGTATTCTTCCTCCCAGATCTCCTTCAAGCGCACAACCGTATTGGCCGAAATGAACGTTTCCTTGCCCAGCAACTGGCTCAACACTCCGGAAAAATCACCGGTCGAAATGCCCTTTAAATAAAGATACGGAATGAACTCATCCATTTCCTTGGCCCGGCGCAAATATGGCGGTAAAATCGAACTGCGGAACTGTACTTTTTCCACTTCCCCATCCCGGCGATCGCGAACGCGCGGAACTTTTACATTCAACTCTCCGGCTGCGGTTATGACTGCTCGCTCGCGATGGCTGCCGTTGCGCACCACCCACTGCCTGCCTCTGCCGTCCAATGAAGCCGAATACTGGCGCATGAATATCTCGAACTCCGCCAATACCGCTTCCTCCACTATTTTCTGGGCTCCTACCTGCACGATTTCTCTCAACGGCTTTCCGATTAGACTTGCAATGAACTCTCTGGTAAAATCTTCCATGTGGCGTATGCCTCCTTTTGATTTTGTTGCCAAACTGAATTTGAAAGGTTCAGCATACGCCATATCTTTTTTTTACTCCATACACAACATTTGGTTATATCCCCGAACAAGTGTCCATGTACCATTTTTCGTTGTTATTTGTAACTCGTCTTGTGTGCCTGGAATTAATAGATTTACCAACCTAAAACCAATCATATGCCCATCCTTTGAAGCTAACCCGGATATCTCACAAAAATAAAGGTGCATCGGCTGCGGAACCCTGATATAATAAGCTTTTGCGAGCAATATACAGGAGCAACCGATGCAGACAGAGTGTAACTCACAACCGATACT